>Ga0209354_10000072_pt1 | contig 48293 bp, 84 predicted proteins | sample LauGreSpBDMM15DD_2_FD_187562 | JGI IMG/M metagenome (GOLD analysis project Ga0209354, IMG submission 187562) | Freshwater lake microbial communities from Lake Michigan, USA - Sp13.BD.MM15.DD (SPAdes) (version 2) | ecosystem: Environmental > Aquatic > Freshwater > Lake | place: Lake Michigan...
TATACCTTTCAAATTGTGGTCATAAACAACTCTTTTTATTGACGGGTGACACCCACATCTGTTGTATATACCTTTCAAATTGTGGTCATAAACAACTGAAAAAACAACTTAACAAGGAACACCTATGTTGTATATACCTTTCAAATTGTGGTCATAAACAACCAACTGTTCCAATACTAGTATCCTTCTTATGTTGTATATACCTTTCAAATTGTGGTCATAAACAACAGAGGAAGAATCACATTTGAGTTGTATATACCTTTCAAATTGTGGTCATAAACAACTTTACCGAACAAATTATGAATCTCACTCCGGTTGTATATACCTTTCAAATTGTGGTCATAAACAACTTTAATCCTAAGAATAAGCGAGAACCAACTGTTGTATATACCTTTCAAATTGTGGTCATAAACAACATAAAAAGGTATTTAGTGAGTGGACAATGAAGTCCCGAGAAATCTCCCCATGTTTATTCATGGGTCACTATGGGCTGTACAACCAGCCCCACCAAGATTTTATTCTTGATGAAATTATATTATTGTTTTCCAATATTTCAATGAACAGGTTACAAATGTAGGAATACTTTTTTGATATTCCAAATTTATTTTTTATTTATTTTATTACTGATAAACAATTTTCTACCAGCACAAATTTCTTTTTCATTGATGTCCCAAATGTTCTTGTTAACCATATGACAATTGTGTGGTTTATACATTCTCTCTGAGAATTTAACAATTGTATCATTATGTTTATTTCGAACTACCCATGGACATTCTTTACATGGTTTATTACACATCGTAGTCAGGACAGGATTCGAACCTGTATTTATACCACCATACAACTTACTGATTTTACAGGCGAGTTTGCATAACTCTCGTTGAATGTGCGTTACCAATTCCGCCACCTGACTATTTTTAAACTAAACGTAAAATCCGAAACCAATTAAGTATTCGACTTTCTATCTTTAGTTTATTTCATGTTTCTTTTGAATAACTTTGCGTCATCAAAAGATTCATAAGAAACAAATTCTTTATTCATGTTGGCAATAACTGATTCCATTAATTCGTAATCTTTCATTCCACATTCTTTTTCTGATAGTCTAGATAACATAACAATTGTACCACCCAATATCATTGCCATGTCACTAAATGATAGTTTAACATCTTCGTGTGGTATCTGACCAACACTAATGTTAGTTCTACCATCACTTCCTTGTTCAATCTCAACTATTATTCGTAATTTATTATCCACAATTCAAATGTAAATTTTTTTTTCGAGATATCCAAATCCATTATTTAAATTTGTTTAATGGGTCACTATCCTTAATAATTTTATTAATCTCTTTTTTTGTGAGTCCATTTTTCCAATCTTTTGATGATGGTAATGGAAAAATTAAACTGAATTTATGTTGGTTTTTCATATTAAATGTCTTGTTGTAATTTCTTTTCTAAACCTGAAACAATATAAGATGCGGTCATGTAATTAGTTGCTAGTGGAGTGTTATAGACATTACAAATCCTTAATAACATATTCACATCAACTTGGTGTGGGTGAACCTCTAATGGGTCAATAAAAAATATAACACCGGATATTTCACCATCGGAAATCATCGATGCAATCTGAGCATCACCACCAAGTGGTCCTGACTTCAAACATTCAACATCCAATCCCGCATGTTCAATATGTCTTCCTGTTGTTCCTGTGGCAATAACATCAACCTTTTTAAAGAAATCTAATCTCTTCATAACAAAGGCGACCATGTCAGCCTTCTTTCCATCGTGAGCAATAACGGCTATTTTCATGATACTCTTTTAAATCTTAAAAATTCTGTAAACCATTTTACTACTTGAAAGGGTTTTGAAGGATTTGTTTTTACATACTCAATTAAGATGTTCTCAACATCTTCTTCAGTATATTTTTTATCCTTATTATCTTCCAATGCCTTATCATATCCATCAATGAATCCAACACATTCTTCTTGTGTTTTTTTCAATGCAATATATTCATTTAACGCTTTCCCTTTAGGTGTCATAATACTTTAAATTAGATTACAAATGTATAACCGATATTTGGAATATCCAAATTTATTTTAAAAATATTTTTAGTGTTCGACCATCATCTTGATATGATAATTCAATTTCATTGATACCTCTTTTAGTATAGACTCTACCTTCACCATTTGGTGTGTGGTCAATCACTTCGAATCTTGTAACCTTATTTGTAATATCACGAACAAAACCTTCAAATGGAATTAACCTTGCATATTCTATACCATTCTCATCGTGAGAAATTTCAAATTCAATTTCTTCTTGATGATTATCGGCATACATAAACATATCATCCCAATCATCCTGATGTAATGGTATAGTTATCCATGTAGTATCGGGTAGATATGGTTGGTATAATATACCCCATCCGGATTTTGTTTTATGTAGTTTGCCTATCATTTCTTTTTTGAATTTCACCTTCAACCCTAACTAAAAAATTAATTTCTTTCTCAACATCATTAACGATTAGTCTTCCTAATTCAGGAAAAGTTTCATGTAGATTATTATAGAACCTACAACTACTAAACTTTAATTTGATTTGAGAATATTTGAAACCAGGAATCTTTATTAAATCTTGAAATACTTTATCCATGTATTGAATAACACTTGGGAAATGGATATCCATACCATAATGTCCTTCTTCAAGGTAATTCATATACCTATAATTAAATTCTTCTGAGGTTGTCATAACTATTTTTCTTTATATAATTCGTGAGTATCAATATCTGTGTAAATTTTTATAATGTTTCTAACATCATTTCCAGCTTTCTCAACCATCTTAACTCTATCTTCCATATCCATTTCTTCATTGGATTGTAGATTCCAAATTTTATCCATCAAAACTGACATAAAAATTTTGGTTGCAGCTCTAAAACCATCAGTTGTATAATCGGGTTGTAGATTACTGTTTAACTCAAACTCCCAAAGAGTTTCTTCGATTTCGACCAATACGGGACTTAATTTTTTTCCTATCATGATAATTTAATTTTCTTTTTCTTTTTCTTCAATGAATTTATGTGCCACTATTAATAGAATTATTATACATATCTCCATCATTATTGGTATCTTTATAAGACATACCCATAGGAAACATACACCATAAAAAAAATTATTCCAATTTTTTTTTATTAATGCATTTATTATATAGATTCCCCATACCACTAAAAGTATTGTTGTTAATATTGACATAATTTAATTACTGTTGTATAAGTTGAGAATGAAAGTACCACTAAAATCATAATAAAAAATAAAGACCATATCCCAGTATACCATCTATCGGAAATACTATTGTTTTTTATTTTAAAAATAAGATTGGTAAGACTACCAATTATTGTTGGGAGTATTAGTATTATTAATATACCAAGAATCATCTCAAGTTCTTTATTCTCCATCATCTTTTATATTTTTTATTTTGGTTAATTCGTGATAAACCATCATAGAAATTGTTGCTCTATCTGGATACTTTTCTAATACCATTCGTTTTGAAACCTCTTGTCTCCACTCCTCGAAAAAACCGTGATTATGTGCTTGCCAACCGTAGTCCTCATAAATTTTCTCATTAGTCATTTTAATCTACATATTTATATTTTGTCTTAATTATGGTATATAGTCTTCTTATCTCATCATAATGAGGACGACCTTGACCTGATTCTTTTAATATTTGGAAATCATTATTATATATATCATCTAAAGATTCTTTTGTTTCGGATAAATCTATTTTATCTTCAAGAATTTTAGCTAAGTCCCAAAACTTTGTACTTTTACGCATCATTGAAACCATCAAAGTAATCATTAGACCAAAAATTAATCCTAACATTAAACCAATCCTTATATTGATTACAGTTGTTAGTGGATTAATTGAATTTGATGTTGGTATCAATTCAAATAAACAAAAAGTAAAACCACCAGTAAAAACAACACCAAAAATGTAAATCTCCCATAGTGGTGCCCTATCAAAAAAGTTATTTATTTTTTTCATGATTAGTTTATATTAATACTGTATTTGTTCTCAAAGTCATCACCAAATACACTCATTACAATGATAAACATTTTTTCACCCTTAACACCAAATAATACTTTAGTTTCCTTAGATTCATATACATCTAATTCATTAATACCATTTGATGTAAAAATGGTTACCATATCGTTCAATTGACTTAATCCAAAATTAAGACCATTAATAACTATTGATTGATTTGTTGGGAAACGATATTCACCCGTTTCATCCTTACCGCATTTAATTTCCCCCTCACCATTACATTCTTCACAATCTTTACTATGTCCACAACATCCACACTCAATTTCACCTGACCCATCACACTCAGAACAAGTTGCGTACTTATCCTCATATTCCGGTATCATTCTAATTTGTGTGAAAACATCAACTATATCTTGGAGTTTTATTGTACCAATAGGTTGTTTGTTACCCTCATACTCATCTTTATATGTTTCCATAACTGAAAGTGCGTTAGCCCCTTCACCCTTACTAAAATCAAGAACATTTTCTTTATTAACAAATTCAGAGTCGTAAAACCAAAGTAACTTATATGAATTAGTGGTTGCAACCCAACCATTTGGAAAACATATTGGTTTACTAATACTCATTCTAAAATCGTCATCACTAACAAATGACCTTACGAAATTTTCGTAGTTTGGATTTAATTTATTCATTTTATTATGTATTTTGTACAAAAATAAGATATTTTTTTGAATATATCAAATCTTTATTTTTTAAAAAATTAATGGTATATTTGTAATATGAAAACAGTTGCACATGTAATATTTGAAAATGAAGAAGGTGAATTACTTTTGTACCTCAGAGATAATGAACCGTCAATACCTTTTCCACATCATTGGGATTTAATCGGTGGTCATGTTGATGAAGGTGAATCTGTTGAAGAAGGTCTTATACGAGAAGTAAAAGAAGAACTTAATCTAAATTTGATTGGTCACAAATTTTGGAGAAGTTATGTGTGTTTGGAAGGTGATGTTTACCCTAACATAAAATACATGTACACTGCAAAAATAAATCTCCCTATTGAGGAGATTACTTTAATGGAAGGTGAGAAAGTGCAATACTTTACAAAAGAAGAAGTATTAAATCTAAAACTAGCAAATATAGAAAGTACAATATTATCGGACTACATCCAACAATTTGGTCATAGACTTAAATAAATGATTAGAATTTTTTAACTATAAAATGTTCTTTGAATTGTTCCCTCGGTATTAAATAACCTGTGGTGTAACGATATTCTTCACCTGAACGAATCGTTTGGTAAAAATCATTTTCTTTAATGAGTTTCTTTAAATCAGGAACTTTAATAAACCATATCTCATTAAGATATTGGTACGAGTATGCCCACCAATCAGATTTAGTTACATTTATTCCACTATCCCCATCTCTACATTGGAATTCAACAAATAAGTTACCAGTATCGGAATCTTGAGCAACAAAACCATTGGGTAATTTTCTTCCTCGCGCCACATGCACATCGTTCTTAACTTCATAATATATGAGTTCACTTTTGTTTGATGTTTTGAATCTTATGTCCCAATACTTTAGTTCTTCTTTCATCATAACACCACACTTATTACATTCATATGATTTATCCTCCTTCATCCTCCCACCACAATCACAATCTTTGGAGCTACTTATATATAATAAATTATATTTTTCAGTAAGAAATTTCCTTACAATTTCCTCTCCATTATCACCATCTTTTACGTCTTCTTTAAAATCGTTATTCGCCATTCAATAGTTCCCTCATCTTATCGTAATGTTCCCACCACAGTATCTCTTCCTGTTCCTCCGTTAATGTAACATTTACAATGTCCTGCGTGAGTAATTCCTCCTCCTCCATTTGTTTTACTGATTATAATGTATGTATGTTCTTTAAATTCCCATTCAGATACTGAGTAAATCTCATTACCACCGGCCGAAATATAAAGCGGTCGGTTATGTTTATCGTAAACTTTTTTTGTTTCAACTGAATTTGAACAACCAACAATAATTAATGATAATACAAATAAAATATTAATCGATTGTAGGAATTTCAATGATAGTAATTTCATTTTCGGTTTGTGGTTCGATATTCGAAATACCCGCTCTAAAGTATTTGGTTAGAACATATTTATCTTGAATAACGGTTGGTTTTTCAATATGTTTTGTGTATGGATTTTCATTACCATCGTGATAAACATTTTTCCAAATAACAACATCACCTTTAGCCGGTTTGAATTCCTTGTCAATACTATTAAATGAGGTTTCTCCACCATCATTAACATCGTTCAAGTAAACAATCATTGTCCAAGTTCTTTGTCCTCTTTCGTCCAACTGTTTCTTACTGCTCTTATCTGAAATTGGGAAATAATCAAAATGTTCTTTTTCTTCGTGACCTTCAGGATATTTTTGAACAAAGAAGTCTTCACCAGTTGAGTAATCAAAATTGATTAATGTATGTAATCTAATGTTAACCTCTTCATAAATTGGGTCTTTCTTATTAATATAAGAAATCAAAGATTTGTTTTTCTTTGTACTTAAATCTTTATCTGTCCACTCGATTAGTTTATCACAAGTTTCAAAACTCAAGAACTCAGGAAAATGGTACATCTCAATAAAATTAGTTTCAATTTTATAAATGTTAGGGTTATCGGAAAGATTTTTATGAAATGGAATAATTTCAATATCATAAGGTAAATTTAATGCCTCTTGAGAATATTGTCTTTGCCATACTAAAGAATTAGTTGGTTCAATATCCAATTCTGATTTAATTAAATTGTAACTGAATCCATTATTTAATAGTACATTGAATAATGATTCTCTGCTAACTCCATTAACGACATTATTCCAAATCCATACTTTCCATTCTGGTGTAAATTGATTATTTATCATATGTTTTTTTTATTATTTTTTTTGTTATTAATTTAATAGTATCTCCAATTTCGTATCTTCTATATAACCTCACACCAACTTTTTCACCTTTGAAATATATTTTCCAATATGGAGTCGTTTGAAGTGTGTTATCTTCACCCATTTGGTGATAGTCAACCGAGTCAACAACATAGGTAACTTCTTTTTCGACAACCGTATAATTATCGTCACATGAAGATAAGAATGTTATTAGTACAAGTATAAGTAAAATATTTTTCATAGTCAATTAATTAACGAAACAATTACGGCGAGCAATTGATATAATCTTTAAATTTTTAATACAATCGTTATCACCCCTTGTGACAGCGTCATAAAGGTCGTTGTTAACTATTGCCTGAACAAAACTACCACCCATTGGTCCGATACCATCCCTTGTTCTCATTACTGAAACAATAATGTTAATGATGTGGTCACTTACTTCAACATCGTATCTTTTAACGAAGTCTCTAGCTGTTTGATATAATTTTTCGTCTTCCATATTATAAATTCATTGATGCTCTCATCTGTTCAATATCGTCACTACCGTGGATAGTACGAGTTTTTGGTTCTTCCCCAAAAATAGTTATAGTTTTTGTTATTATGACTTGACCTTTATGTACCGCTTCACAATTAAAATCTCTCGGACAAGGACACATTCTTCCAATTGTCTCGCTAGTTATCTCACATCTATAACATTCGTAATAGTCACTTATTTCTTTTGTAATCTTACTCATTTTATTAATTATCAAACCAAAATACTATTCTAATGGAATTTTCTTTTTCGGGATGGTTTTTATCATCATAAATATGGAATTCTTCCCGAAATCTTCCGTCTATTTTTTTAACAATTCCATTTAAAGGTGATGGTTCGTCCCACTCTCTATAGTCCCAACTAAGTGTGTCATCAACCCATCCAGCCCAAGAGTCAGGTGTTCCCTCTCCCTTATCAATTTTTTCAGCGTCTTCAGGTTTAACCATACCACCATATCTCGTAGATGGATTTTGTTCCAAAAATGCTTTGAGCTCAAGTAAGGTAAAATGAGAATGACTGTGTCCGTCAGAATTCCATCTTTCTGATTCTTTTTTCGTAACTTCAGAAACATCTTCCGGTAAACCTCTTGGTGAATCAATCATACCATCACCACCACCTCTAACACCAGCAAGGATATTAAATAATTCATAATCTCGACCACGATAAATTGGGACATGGTCTAACATTCTTTCATCGTCTTTACCTTCCTTATACCAAGGATTATGTGTCCAATGGTCAATGTTCACCCACTTCTCCTCACCTTTAACATGTGAGATGTATCTTTCAGTAAAAAGATGTATATCTGCTCCCATTTTATTTATTATAATAATTTAATATGTCTTGAAATTTTAAATATTTTCTTTCCAAATATACATTAGAATCTTCATATAACCAACTCAATAATTTAATAATTTGTTGATTACCCTTTTTATATACTCTATGTATCATTTTCATTTTACCGAACCCCAAATTAATACCTGTTTGTTTAATGATAATGTCTTTTACACCTTTCATTAATTCGTCATTTCCCACTATTGAAAACATATATCTTCGATAATTTTTATCCATTGAGAGTGATAAAGAACCATCACCATCAAAAAGTCCTCTTATAAAGTGTCTATACATTTTATTTGGTATTTTTGGTAATTTAGTAATTTTACTTTTATTTGGTACAACGCCATGTTTACTTAAATTCTCCACAATTTCATGTACTCCACAATGAAAATAATATATTGTACCATAACCTAAATCTCTATTTTTAATTGGTTTATCGCCGTCAGGATAAATTAATTTTGATAGTTTTTCAAGATGATTGTTATCTTTAATATCTACCCTTAATGTTTTATTCTGATGGTTATGACCATCGGCCATAATAAAACCTAACCAATATGCTTCATTTTCTGTTTTTATTTTATTAAATATTTCCCTATTATATTGATATTTGCTCATAATAATAAATATGGTAAATGTGTGCAATATCGCAACCCATGATTTTTATTTATTTTTACAAATCTAATTAATAATTTTGAATATACCAAATATTCTAAGGATTTTCTTAATATTTTCCCTTGCGTTGATTAGTTCACGATTCACATCATTTAAATCTATTTCAATTAGTTTAGATAAATCCTCAATGGTTAAACCATCAACTATGCTCATATTATAAACAAGTTTTTGAATTAAGGGGAGTCCGTTTATCAATGACAAAATCTCATCAACTGTCATTTCAACATCAGGAACATAATCCTCGGTTTTAATTAAAGTATATTCTGAAATATTAATCTTAGTATCGTATTTAATATTAGTCACACAATATTCAACGGTATAAGTTCTTAACCAATCCATGATTGATGAGTCCCTTTTAATTAAATTCATATTTTTAAAAACTTGTCTGAAAATGTTTATAACAATTTCATCTGAATCTTTGCAATATCTTTTAACAATAAAATTTATTTTTGGAGAATAATCTTTAAAGAATATCTCTTGGAATTTTTTATCGTTTTTTAAACACCCTTTGATTATGTCTTGTTCTGTGTATAATAAAGTAGTGTACATAATTATATTAAATTAAATTGTTTTAAAATGTAAATCACCAACAATGTTAATGAAATAAATGTTGGTAGTTTTATAAATAAACGAGCCACCCATTTTTTTGTTCCGTTAACATTGGCAACAACCATAAAAAGATTTGCCGGTAAACTAAAAAGTAATGCGATTAAAAGTAATTTTTCCATATTATTTAACTTAAAGAATTTGGTAGATATAGTAATGTTGGATTTTTCTTTTGAATATCAACATCGGGATATTTCTCTTTGAACTTCATAACATCAAACTTCTTGGTAATTAAATGATGACCATTCTTAGTTGGGATAATTACCTCAATCTTTGGACCTACCTTATATCCGATTGGAAATCCAACCTCATCGAATTCAACTTCGGTAAATGGTTTACATTCATATTCAATGTATGCCATCATAATTGGACTCGCTACTTTAATGTCATCGACATCAATAATCCATCTCTTCTCTTGAGTTTTTATTTGACCAACAACAGAATCAAATAATCCTTTCTGATTGTGTTGACCATTCTGAATTCGTTGAGCCAAGTCAACCATCATATTTAATGAAACATCAAAGTGGTTTTGTTTTTGAACATGGATGTAAGCTCTTGCTTTAAACATCTCACAAAGTTGTTTAACCTCTTCATATCTACGCTCAAGATGGTCAATACTTTCAATACAATATGTTTTGATTGTCCTTACCGATTGGTGATTATCTCTTTCACCTTCTGGTTGGTCTTTCTTTCTTTTGAATACATATAACATATAAAAGTCTCCTGTCTTTTCAAAGTTAAGGAGACCTCTAATTATTTCAAAATTATCTATCATTGATTTATTTTTAGGTTACAAAGATAATGAAGAATTTTAAATATACTAATTTTTTTAATATCTTAAAAAAATAAACTAGTATTGAGTTATCTTACCCAAATTGGTAATCTTACTACCTTTAAATTCACTATGACTTTTGATAATACCATAAAAGGATACTCTAGAATTAACCTCAACTTTATCATCCGTACCCAATAAGTAATCCTCAGATATCTCACCAAATTTTGAGAATAGGTTACCGTTCTTATCAACCATTTCGTAGATAATTGTGTCACCATATGGTCCCTTAAAGTTTCGTTTATCCACCACTTTTAGTTCAAATTTCATTTTCATTTTCGGTGAACCTATGTGTTTACTTTCATTTACTTTAACCACATTTTCACTTTGTGATTTGTACGATTTAAACGCATCAAAGTCATTAACAAATCCTAAAGTTGTTTTTGCTCTTGTATATGCAACATACTCCAAATTTCTTTCTTGTTCTATTTGCCATTGAAGTTTAGCGTACTTGGATGGAATTAATTCTTGATGAATAATGAAAACTCTTTCAGATTCTAGTCCTTTTGATTTATGCATGTTACTTAAACAAATACCTGATTTCTTATCATTAGAAAATAATTCTTTAATCTTTCTAATAACATCATGTGGGTTACCTATTCCCTCTGAAAGAACTTCAATTGCTTGAATCTTTTCATTCATTATGATTACCTGACTATCCTCCATCGCTTCAGATTTAATCATTTTATGGTTACTCATAACTTTCTCAATCAACTTATCCTTATCGTGATATAAACGGGAAAAAACATTAATCATTGTAAAGTCTTCGGTCTTTTTTTCACAATTTTCAATCATTAATATTAATGACATACCAATGTCCGAACCAATTATATATGATTTTTTTCCTTCACTAAGAAGTTTTATACATAACGCCACAATTGGAAATGTATTTCTACATAAAACCATATCACCATCTTGAATGTCTTTATATGAGAATGTTTCGTGAACAACTCCGGTTTTATTTTTAGAGAAATGTTTAATAAGTGGATTAAGATGTTTAACCCATTTCACAATAGGTTCAGCACATCTATAGGTAACGGATAATGGAAGTTCAATAGTATTGGGTATGTTCTTTAATTTTTGATATGATTCATAGTCGGCACCGGCAAATGCATAAATGGCTTGTTTAGGGTCACCCACCGCAATAAATCTTCCTGTATCAGGTTTGATTGCCTTCTCCATTAGTAATCTCTGACAAGTATTTAAATCTTGACACTCATCAATGAATACATAATCATAAACATCTGTACCAAGATTCATAATGTTTGGGAACATAATCATATCGGTGAAGTCAACCACATCTTGGTAGTGTAATCCTAATTTAGATAGATACCAAGCAACAGTTGATTCACCATCTTCGTTATTGATGGAATGAATATCAGCCAATTTATTTAAATTATTTACACCAATTGGTTTTGTGTCAAAATCAATCAAATGTAACCTACCTAAATTACAAAGGTCAACAACATCTTTAACAAACTTATTAATATCAATATCCCCATTCTTTACAGTATTAGCCATTGATTCGATAAACCTATAACATTCCTTATTGAACTTATAAACATCAAGTACATCATCATTTTTACCTTTATAAAATTGAATAATATCTTTTAATATTTTTCTGTACTTACTGTTATCAATTGATGGTTCTTTAATTGATTTACGAATAGTTTCGATACCAAAACCATGTACAGTCATCACCTTAATGGATTTTCTTTGTGGTACTCTTTCTCTTAACTCCTTAGCGATACTTTTATTGAACGCCATGAATAATATCGTCTTATCTTCAGGTATTAATTTTAATGCCTCTAATAGTGTGGTTGTTTTACCACTACCAGCAACCGCAGAAATTACTGCGTTTTTTTCACCATCTAAGATGAACTTAAAAATATCTTTCTGTTGTTTACTTGGTGTAAATTTACCCATTTCTATGTTTATTTTTTTGAGTCGTACTCGTCGTTCATCAACTTAGCACTGAAATTACTGTCCATTGTTCTTAATACTATACCTTCAATCAAATTTGTTTTGAAGTAATCGTTACATTCTTTTTGAATTTCTTCTTTACTATTGAATACTTTTCTGAATACAACTTTACATCTTTCAAATTTTAATTCTTCCATCAACGAGTTGAAGTATTCTTCATTCATTTTTACCGCAACTCCTTCATATGAGTCAACACCAAAGAATTTAATGTTTGTAGTGTTCTTAGAACTTGGATTATTCTTGTTACCTGAACCTTTCCATGATTGACCATTACCCTCACCTCTTAGAATCATAGACACATTAATAATTTCTTGACCGTAATGTTCTTTTATTCTATCAATATAAGGTTTAGTTATTGTAAGGAATTCATCTTCATTATCAACCAATTCTTTAATTAACAAATCAGGTTTATATCCAAACAAACTCATAAATCTTTCAAGTAGATTTGGTTTTCTTCTACCGACAACTTTATTGATTTTCCATGGTTTAATTAACTTCCTTGAACCAACAGTAAATTCACCATCTTTAATGATGATACTAATACTCGAGCCATCTGTTTTTTCCGTACCAACTAACTCAACGGGATATCCAACCTTGTTTTCAAGATGACCCCATAAGTTATTGATGTTTGTTTCATCGGTCTTATAGATTGTTGATGGAAAATCTCTACCACCATTGGTTTTGATACCACCTGAATTATCTGGTTCTTCCCATTTGGTTATACCCAATGCTTCAGCAAAAGATTTACCTTTACTCATAAACTCTGGAACTAATTCACATACTTCTTTAAGTGGTAATAGAATACCAACACTAAATGTCGGTTCATTATCACCAGTATGAAGATTGAACTTAACAGCACGAATTCTAAAGTTAGAACCTAACTTTGATTTCTTTACTTCACCGAATGGTCTAATGAATGAATCGAACAAAGGAATATCTGATAAAGAATAATCAGGTTGGATATATACCGCCTTGTCACCAATTTGATATAAATCTTTCTGTGAAACTAAACTAAATCCGTTCTCCTCCAATTCAATTTTTTCAATTGCATTGGCTTGTTCTTCACCTTTAAATAAAGGTACTTTATTCTTAATTGTAACAATCTGAACCGGATTAACTACCGGTTCAGTTGTATTAATTTCTTCAACCATTTTGTTTATTTTTCAATTAACATATTTGTGTTTGAAATTGGGAGTCTCATTACTGGTACTGCAGATTCTCCTTGTCTTTGCATTACCTCATAGTATCCTCTTTCGACTTTTACCGTTGGTACTTCGTCTTTTATGTAGATGATTTTTGAATCATTTTTACTACCTTCGTAAATTTTTACTGTTCTGTCTGTTGTGTTAAAAACTAATGTTTGCATTTTTTTTCTTTTTTTTTAGATTATGTTTATTATAAATTTTTTAAATAATTCGTGGTCAACTGACACACAAAGTCTGGCGTATGATGACCAAAAGTCTTTTTCGTGATAGACAAACTTATCTAAACCAACCGCACCTATTTTGTGTTGAAATAGAAAGTCTTCAGATTTATTTATCACTGCAAAAATTCCCATCGGTTCACCTTCACCATATAACTCTTTTACTAAAAGGTTATTCTGTTTTAGAAAATCAATATTCTTCTTGATGTTCTCAGTTGTTATTCTTCTGAATTTTGTATGAGCTTCTTTACCTTCTACTGTAGAGATTACCTTCTCAATTATCATCTGTGATGGCGAAGATACTCCATTAAATTCATAAAGTAATCTTATATTTAATTCTGAATTGAAATCTTTATTTTTAGAAAAGATGAATCCCATTCTTAAACCAGATAATCCAATCCATTTAGAAAAAGATTCAGTTATGATTACATTATCCAAGTGTGCAATTCTGTCAAAAAAATCATCTTCATAAAATAGTTTTCGATATGGTGAATCAAAAATAACAATTGCTCCCGTCATTGATAACTCATGAATCTTATTATATAGTTCATGGTCGTCCATCTTAACACCTGTAGGGTTATTTGGGTCACAAATAAAAACACAAGACGATTCATTTATTTTGGCCATATCGAATGTGTCAAAAGAATCGTAGAAAGAAAATGACTTCTGTCTAATTGTTGCCATTTTAGAATAAGAACCCCAATAAAATTTTGGAAAATAAATATTCTCAACATTCAACAATTGAATTACTAAATCTAATGCCGGCATCCCACCCGGCGTGATTGCTATATTATTTTCAAAACCGTCTATGTTCGTAAACGATGGAAAATACTCTTTAGTAATTGATTTTCTAAATGATTCAATACCTAAATTGGGTGCGTAGACCTGAAACTCCTTTGAATTAAAATCAATTTGTTTCATAACCTCAGCTAAATCGATTTCAGTTACTGCGTTTACACCTCTATTAAGTTCAAGGTATTGTTCCCCACTTTCCTTTGATGCTCTTTTTACTTTCTGACCTATCCCAACTATTGATGAGAATGTGGCGTTTGATATATTAATCTTCATATATATTATAATTCCATTGTTGGTTTTAACCAAAGAACATTATCTTTAAAAATGTAGTTTCTTAATGATGGATATTCATGAAGAGTTTTTAATGTTTTAACTGTGTCATGTTTGAAACACTTAAACATTTCTTCTCGAATTCTTTCCGTGGACACTACACCCATTTTATTTTCATAATCATAATTTTGCATAATTCCATCCATCGCAGGACCAATCCAAAAACCTTTGGTTATACAAAATCTAATTGCCCTTAATATACGAAGTGGGTCATCATCAAATGTAACTGTACATTCCAATGGTGTCCTTAAATAACCTCTTTTCAAATCCTCAAGTCCGTTGAAATAATCAATTATTTTTCCATCACCATCTTTAGCCAATGCGTTCAAAGTAAAATCTCTACGCTCCAAATCATCGTACAAACTACCAGGTTTAACAATTGGTTGTCTTGTTCCCGGTATATAACCAATTTCTTTACGAGCCATAACAAAGTCAGCAACGCCATAATATTTGTGTTCTTTTGGGAACTTTGCTCGGATAGTGAAACAATCAGGTGTTACCAAAAATATTTCAAATTTTTCTTCTTTTAAAAATACTTCAAGGATGTTAAACATAGTATGAGCGAACTCAACATCTTTAAGTAAATTATCACCGGGTACCGCAACATAGTCCACATCTTTAGATTGTAACCCTAAGATTTCATCTCTAACTTTTCCCCCAACTTCGTAAAATGTGAATAAACTCATAATTCTATTATTTTATGTCACAAAGATAAAGAATTATTTTGTATATTCCAAAAAAAATCCCCTTTCGGGGATTAATTTTTAAATTTTTCTTTTAATTTTTCTGTTCTTATTATTTCCTTCAGGAGTTTAGTGTAACCATCCCCTGCTTCAGCATAAGAAGAAGATAAATAAAGAAAATATTCTTCTTCGGTATCAATATTGGAAAGATATCTACATTGGTAGAACGCATAATCATAAAGAGATTGATACCAATTATCATAAAATGCGTGTCCATTTTCAGTACCCTTTGCGGTATTGATTCTAATGGTTGCCTGTTTCATTCCGAAAAGATTGTGATTTTCTTTAAATATTTGACTTTTGAAGTGTCCTGTTTCCGCTATGGATTGAGACATTACAATATATGGGAACTTAACATTTAATCGTTTTAATTCCGCAACAAATTTTTCTTCAGTAAATTTATTCTTTTCGTTGTCTAATGAAAGAACAATCATTTCTTTTTCATATTCATCGAGTACTTCGAATTTGAAAAATCTACCCATCACAAAAGATGCAATCATTAGTATAATTACTGCTGAAACTGCTACTTTTGTTTTCCTCCAATCCTTTATCCAAAGGAGTGTTGAACTATCAAATTTATAAAACATAATTTATTTATTAAGGTTAAAATTTTTTAAAATATTATTGTTTTAAGACCAAACATAACTCTTGGAATATCGGTTTGATAATAATGGATTGAAACATATAGTGGGTATGATAATTGGAGGTCTGCACCAATTCTTAATATCATTTTATTATCTCCACCAACATTTAATCCAGCACCACCCATTAGTAATAATCTATTATATTTTTTATTTCTATATACATAATTACCAATCATATATAACTCATTGGGTCTTCCATTAATTACCATAATGTCAGGACTAAACATATGTAACCCTAACGCCAATTTACCCATCCCCAATTCTATTGTGGCAACTGAATTTTTATTTGAAAATCCACATCCAACGGCGTAGAAAGTATTTTTATTTCTCGGACCATATGATAATGAATAATTAAATGCTCTCTGTGGTATTCTTAATGGTGTTTGAGAATAAACAGATGATGTAATTAATAAAAATAATATTACCACATACTTTCTCATATTATATTTTTGTTTTCTATTCCTGCGGATTCAAAAATACTATTACATGTTTTTTTATAATTTGAATTTGTTTCATACAAATCATAAAATTTCTTAATTGAATGCATAATTGTTGTGTGGTCTCTATCTCCCAATGTTTTACCAATACTTGATAGTGTACGGTTAAAATCTTTTTTCAAAATGTAAGAAACTAATTTTCTCATGTCGGTACATTCGCGTTTTCTCGATGACGACATTAGTCTTTCTCTTGTTTGTCCTGATTTCTCTTCAATAATTTCAAACAATTCATCTTCAGTAAGTTGTTTATTAATTGTTTTAATAAATGGATATTTTTCAGAATCAATTTCTTTAAGGTTCAAACCAGGAAAAACATAAGGACTAATAGGATTTTTTTGTGTCATATCGTTATTTTTTATTTTTTTAATGAGTTCAAATATACAAATAGTTTTCGAATATCCAAATTTTTTTAAAAAAAAATGGAGGAATTACCCTCCATTCTATTAAAATCTATTAATTCTTGGTACATCACCGACCGTTTCGGGTTCTTGTTGTATACCATCCGTATTTCTTAACCTATTACCCATATTATTTAGTAAATTTGAAATACTTTCCACTTCGTGGTGACCTTCGGTTCTTACCGTTGGTTCTGGTCCTTCATCCTCCCATGCGTCTCTTTCTTCCATCTGTACTTCACCATCATAATCTCCCATAGCAACGGGTTGTTCTTCCATATCCATTGGTTCTGACATTTTCATTTTACTTTTAACCAAATTCTCTTGTATTTTTCTATCCTCATCACTTAATAATGATATGTTTGGTATGGGGTTATTAGTGACTTCATCCCTGATAACATCAATTATGAATAATGGTAAACCACTTTCAATCGAATCAATTCTGGTATCTACTTGATTCCAAAATGAAAAATCAGGTTCGCCATCTAAAGATTTAAAACAAGCAACTTTTAATCCGGTCACTTTGTTAATCATGTACAATAGAATCCCTCGTTTTGAATATTTTAAAAAATAATCGGGATTACTATCGGATGAGGTACACCATTTTGTTGATGCTCCATATTTTAATGAAGAATGATATGTTAATGGTCTTATCACCATCCACTCCTCATTAGCATAAACTACTTTAATTTGTTTCTCCAATTCTTTTTCTTGTGACTTCAATTCAGCAATTGCTGTTACCGATAAAATTTCATCAAATGATGAGTATCTTGATAAATCGTTTAATTCGATTAAACCTCTTTCATTAAACTCACAGAATTTTTGGTATTCCACTAAATCATTTATATCAAAACTAGTGTCTAAAAAACGCCACATAAAGAATACTTGAAAGTCGGTAAAATTATCCAACTTTGAACTACTAACTTTTAATCTATTCTTTAGAAGGTCTCTTATTTCAGTAATGTAATTATTAAAATTTTTAGTTTTCTTCATTACCCGAAGAAGAGTTTCAATGTATTTTGTTTTCCCTTCGGGACAAACCAACTCCAATATTTCAATAATATTAAAGTTATTTTCTGGTTGATTTTTTAAATCTTTAATCTTTGTCATGGTTTTATTTAATTAATAATGTTTTCTAAGTAATTCAATTACATCCCAAGCATCTTCAAGTGCGTTGTGCGTAACAATACCCTCAATGTTTGCTCGTTCTTTACACTTTATAAGTGAAGGTAATGATTCATCCTCATTCCAATCACAAAATAAAATAGCTGGGTCTAAAATTCTTGAACGGGTTCTGATTAACTTTTTCCACCAAGGAAGTTCCTCTAAGAATACTTTATCAAATGTTCCAAAGTTTTTACCCGCTACATTTATTGTAATTGGTTTGGTGTTACTACCAATTATCGGTAAAGATTTTCCATCAACTCCTCTTCTTATTGTTTGAGCTCCTGATATAATATCATACCCAAATCCATTAACAAAAAGGAAATCAAAGAAGTGTTTTACCACTTCATCTTCTTCGTAGAATTTGTAACCACTATTAGTATTCAATATTAATCTAACTTCATTTGTTCCCTCAAGATACTCACCCATTAAAGATATAATTTCTTTATTCATGGTTAATGCTCTTGGTGAACCTTGGATGTTATTTTTAAGAATGATAGCGTTGAACTTTGGTAGTTGTTCATATGGTAACTTCTTTGTGGTGTCTTCTATAATTGCCCCAATAGAAAGAACACTATTCATATCAGAATTTAATCCTGATGTTTCGATATCAACGGAAATATACTTCATTAGAATATTATATTGACTATTATTACAATTAAAATAATTAATAGGATTATTACAACCCCACCCCACAATGGTGCGGTAACCCACCACCACGACCAATCAATGTAGTTGGTTAGTTTGAGTGTCATTAAGATTAAAAACATCAGACCGAAGAATCCCACTCCCCCTGATGATGTTGTTGAATTTTTATCTGCCATTTTTTTTGAATTTATGTTTTGTGATTAATGTGTTTATGGTATCATCAGCGGATGTATGTAAAATACCAATACCACCAGCATCAATCCATCCTTTAATATTATCTTCCCTATCATCAATGAGAATTGAATTAGGTGACGCGAAATCTTTTTTGTGTTTTGCACTTCTTAGGATAAGATGCACACCGGGTAATTCTCTTTCAACCCAATCATGTTTAGCTACCCTCGATTCGGTTTGTCTTGAAGGTGCGGATAGTATTTCAGGATTATAAGGTGAGATGAAATCCCACAACTTATGTCCATCACCCATCCATTCTAAATTAATCCAGAAATCATACCCGGCTTTATTTATGGGGTTCCAAAAATGGGTATCGTTTCGATGTTCAGTACCTAAATCAACTCCAGTTAGTTTTTTATAACCTTTACTGAAATCTACGAGTACACCATCTAAGTCACAGTATATTTTATAATCAACCATTTGTTAAGATTTTTTACAAATATACAGAAATATATTGAAATAAAAAAAGACCCGAAGGTCTTTTCTCAATTTTTTTTATTAATTACCAGTTTTCATCTGTTTCATTGGTGTTCTCATCCTTATAATAATCCTCATATCCATTATCTTCATCGATATCTTTATCAAGAAGTTCTTCATCCTCTGATTCAATCTCGAGTTCATCAATTAATGAATCATAAACTAAATCCTCAACAACCCATGATGGGATATCCTCATCATTATTTGGTTCGAAATGTTTAATGTCGATGTTTTCTCTGTTGAATGATGATTCTCCAAAAAAATCATCTAATTTCTCTGTTAAATCATCAGAAAAATCGGATTCGTTATACCATTCGTAGGTTACGTAAATTTCAAATTCCTCATCGGTATTTGGGTTGAAAACTGTTATAGTTTTACTGCTAAGTCCTTTTTTTGATTTTGACATATCTGATATAAAATTTTACAATAAATACTCAGATATTTTAAGAAAGGAATTATTTCATACCTACAATTTCATCAGTATCAACATCAACAACATAATGTTTACCATTTTCATCTTTCATGATTTGAATATTGCGTTTGGTTTTTTCACCCATTTCCATATCGTCTTCCATCATTTCGTTCTCTTTTAATGTTTTCCTTACGATATTTTCAATATCATTTAATTTTAATTTTACTACCTTAGTCATAATCTTTTTTATATAAATATACTTATGTTTATTAAATCTACCATTATAAATATTCCATAAAACAAAAAACCCCTATAAAAGAGGTCTTTGGTGTGAGTCGATTTTCTTTTTTTTCCGTTTTATTTTTTTGTGGACGGATGGGTCATAATCCAGTTCGGTTTCTGGTTCTTTTTTTGGGTCAGGGGTGTAAAGTTCAAATCGATTATTTAAAGCAAGTGATTTTAAAAAATTACAGATAGGTTTGATGAGAGTTTTCACAGCATAATGGTTTTTTCTTAATATATGAAAAAAAAATATATTTTAAAGTTTACCCAACAATATTTTTAATATCATCCGTATGGTGGTCTAATGGTCCCATTTCCGAACCAATTGGAACTTTTAACATTGGGTTAATTACCTCATGAACAAAATCGTAAGGTCTAAATTCCAAATGACCATCCATTCCAACATCCATTCTTCTTCCACCACTAATTTTATCATGGTGAGGTAGATGACAATGACCGTGTAAGTGTATACGACCCTTTCTAAGGTTGTTCCATGAACTTATGGGGTAATGTAACATCTCAAACGAATGACCTTGGTGTTCGACCCTTAAAAAGTGATTAACACTTGTAAATAACCTTTGACAGTTTTCTCGATTTCTTTCAATATGATGGTCATGATTACCTAATAAAAGATGAATCTCTTGACATATAATTCTATTACGGAACTCCTCAATGTTTTCAAATCCACCAAATGACCAATCACCTAAGTGAATTAGTATATCTTCTTGACCAACCACATTGTTAATGTTATTAACAATTGCCGCATTCATCTTATCAAGAGTATCGAAGTCTCTTGTTTGGCTTTCCGGTATTGAACCATCGGGTTTACGCCAGTTTGTTATTCCCCTACAAATATTGGTGTGAGAGTAATGTGTGTCGGATGTAATCCAAACCTTTCTACTATTATCTATCTTTAACATTTCAAATTCATTTAATGTTTACAAAAATAACAATAAGTTTGGATATTTCAAAATATCTCAAAAAAAAATCCCAATTTCTTGGGATTCTTAATTTATGGTTTGATTTGTTTGACTATTCTTCGAATCAATCTCTCTTTTGCCTCATTTAAATTCCTATTAGGTTGTTCAATTGAGGTTGTTTGTTTGTATTCAACATCAGCATACGGTAAAAGTTCTTCCTCCGTAATCCCATTTATATCTGATTTTAATTCATTAATTGCTTCAATTAATGAGTTTACAACATTAATGTCATCCATGATTACATATTGTTCATTAAATTCTTTTCCAGGTTCTAATTGTGCGGTTTTGGTTGTTTGAATAAGTTTAATACTTTCGAAACCACCTCTCATTCTTCTATCTTCAGTTAGTTTTTTTCCTAAATTAACTTTCAATTTAATATTCCAAGCAAAACTTTCACCCATTTTTTCACCAAGAATCTCTAAGTCCATTCTGATTGTTACATCTAAGTTCGCCTCTTCATAACCACGTTTATCCAAACCGTATTTGTCTGTTTTACCTTGATATGTGGTATCCATTTTTCTATCCGCATTCCAATTGGTGTTACCAGTATTATACTGTCTAGCCATATAGTAAGTTTTCATTTCAGGACCTTCCTTTCCCTCGAGTCTATCAAGTACCGCTTCTAAAAAATCAAAAGCCGAATCGTAACTATTATTATTGTGAGTTCTATAAACAATTTTTTCGTTGGTATAAGTACCTTCGTGCATGTCTATATTTTCTCTTTCACTAACTTTAATTGATGGTATACTTTTTTTATTTAAAACATCATTGAATCCTTCTCCAAAAATTTCAGATTTAAGAATTCTTTTTAATTTCCTTTGGTTTTTTTCACCTTCACTTTGGGATTCACCACTAGGTTGGTAACTTGTACCCGCCTTAACATTTCTAATAGGATATAACGCTCTTTTACAATTAACAACGATTGGATTTAAATCGTGTTCTTCGGTTAAACTATCTAACCATTCTCTATTTTGTTCAATAAATAATGTTGCTTCTTGACAATCAGTTGGAACAATTAATAATTTCTGTCCTTGGTCAACAACATATCTACCACCATCGGTGTCTTTCTCTAATTTAAGAGTTGGGTTTTGAATCCAATAATTTGGTTTAATTTTTCTTTTACCATCATCCTCAACATAATCTGGATTTTCTGAGTCCTTAGAATATGGGACATCTTTTTGTGGTAATGGTAGTCCCGTTCTTGTGTCCTTACTTGGTTCTCTAACACCCTTTTTATCAAAAGCCATCTCATCAATATCAGATGTATATGACTCTTTTATAATTTTTGTTAAGTATTTTTTGATTGATTTATCCATTTTAGTGTTATTTTACTTATATATAAATACAACCAAAATTGTATTTTTTCTATTTAAAGAAGAGTCTTCTGATTTTTTCACCCAATTCATAATTATTGGGGGTGTCAAATATTAATTTTTTAGGTAAACAGACAACATCACCATCTATTTTCTCTTCCATACAACTTATACAACATTGACCTAATCCTTCAATGTAACCCAATCTCATATCAATATGGGTTTCAAAATCGTATGGTGTTTCTTTACCGCACATAACACATTTTTCTTTATTCATAATAATAAAATTTATGTAAAGTTAGTGATATTCTAAATTAAAAAACAAAATATTTTTTTAAGCAGTTTCAGAACTACCTGAATCACTACCACTTAATTTTGATATTATAGGTTTAGCCATTGCATTAGCTTGTGAGGATAAACTATTCAATTTAGATTCATAATTGGTAGCACTAGCGTAACGATTACCACTATTGTTGACGAAATTATTAATTAAATCCTTTGCAGTTTTACCTTTACCAAGATAATTTTTAGCAATTAAATTATAGTATGTGTTAATAGCGGTTTGAACTTGACCATATTGTACAACTTGTCCATCATCCATATTACCAACATTGAAAGGATTCTTAGTTCTAATTGGTTTACTGTTGGTGTCTTTATTACCAATACCACCTTCAAGAACCAATTGACTTAACGCCAATTCAGCTGGTACATATTTTTTATATCTTTCAAATGCTTGTTTAGCACCATCTGCCATCATTTTACCAGTAATCCCAAGTGGGTTTGCGCCTCTTGAGTCAATAAATTTCTGACAAATTTGGGAATAAATATTAACACCTTCTTCTGTTGTTAAATCTAAATCAGTAAATTCAGCTCCACCACCAGTGGTCACCGAATCAATATACGACTTCAATTCTTCAGATTTAACTCCTCTTGATTTTAATTGTGCAAGTAATTTTGTTAACATTTCGGGTGACGCTGTAACCATTGACCCACCACTTACTGATGATGAACCACCATATTGTAAATGGAAGTGTCCTCCTGTTGCGTATTTACTTGGGTTGGTATACTCATCTATGTAAGTAAATTTACCGTCATTACCTTTTGTGGTTTTTAATATTTTAATAAAATCGGAAGCATTTTTACTGTTATAAGGTGAAATGGTTAAATCTATTGCTGAACCTTCAGTATGTTTACCACCTAATTTTTTGTGGAATTTATCATTACCTGCAGTTATTGTTACAGTAACATCCGGATTACTCTGTTTATAAGATTTTAAAATATCACTAACTAAATCTGTTAATGCATCTTTTACATGACCACCACTTGTTAGTTCAGAACCTTTTTCGTCATATCCCAATGTATCCAAATCATTTCTTAATGAAGATGCGTCCTCATTTAATATTGAGTTATCCTTTTTAAATTCACTAACCGCTGAACCGGTTTCAGGTCCAAATAAACCATCAACACCATGTTTAGGTAATTCATAACCAAGAATAATTAAACCAATTTGCATTGACTCGACTCCCTTTTGAAATTCCATTGAACCTTGTTCTTGTTGTGATATCCCACCAGATTTAGAAGAATCCTCAATTGTGTTATAAAAGTCGGAAACATCTGGAGTTACTAAGTCGGCTTTCTTTGGGTCGTCAATTTTTTTACCGTCTTTGTCGTCACCCAATCCTATTTTACTTAGAAGTTTATCTATAAATCCTTCATTAACAACTTGTTTACCGTATGTTATCTCATGGATTCTCTGTAATTCTTCTGTTAGTGTTTTTTTCATATGATAATAATTACATCTTATAAATATCTAAGGAAATAAAAAACCCTCTCAAATTGCGAAACTCTCCCCACAACCGCAAGTACGAGAAGCGTTTGGATTTATAAATTGGAAACCTTTTCCATTTAACCCATCTGAAAAATCCAATTCGGTGCCAAATAAATAAAGAAAAGATTTTTTATCTATTACAATTTTTGTTGAATTATCTTCAACAATATTGTCACCTTCTTGTGATATACTATCAAATCCTAATTCATAAGACATTCCTGAACAACCACCACCTTTAACACCCACTCTTAAAAAATGAGTTTCTTTATCCAACTTTTGTTCTTCCAAAAGTTTTTGGATTTGTATTCTTGCTTTTTCAGATACAGTAATAATTTCCATTATGATAATGGTGATACATAAACAGAATTTTTATTTTGGTAATCTTCAATAGCTTGTTTTATTGCATCTTCAGCTAAAACTGAACAATGTATTTTAACTGGTGGAAGAGCCAACTCTTCAACAATATCCATGTTATCAATAGTCATTGCTTCATCTAATGATTTACCTTTTAACCACTCTGTTGCAAGAGATGATGATGCAATTGCAGAACCACATCCAAAAGTTTTAAATTTAGCATCTGTGATAATATTATTCTCAACCATTATTTGAAGACGCATAACATCTCCACATTCAGGGGCACCAACTAAACCTGTTCCAACTCTTGAATCATTTTTATCCAAAGTTCCTATGTTTCTTGGATTTGTGTAGTGGTCAATAACTTTATCTGAATATGCCATATATGATAAATACAAAGATTAATAAAAGATTAATCCACCACCTTTTCAACATAGGTACATGTTTCACCTTCATTAAATCCCTTTTCCAAAAGTAATGGTAATGAACCTGGTTTACACCAAGCATAAACTGTGTATCCACCATAAAGTTTTTTAACATATTCCCATCTGGTGTCCCACAATTTTCTAAACACACCTTTTAATCTATGTTCCTCATGCACCCAAGCATCCAAAAATTTGATTTTATGATTTTCTTCACGTTCCATGTAAATGTGTCCCACAATTTCCCCATTCAACATGGCAATCCATGTTTCAAGTTGTTGAGCATTACTTTTGAGGTGAATAATTTTTATATCTTCTATCATAATAATACAAATATATAAAAAAGTTTTAAAATAAAAAAACCCAAAACTAAGGGATTAGAAACTTTAATACTTTTTCTTTTATTCCTGATTGTTTAATTCCTTCATTGTTTTTTGGAGTTAAAACAAAATTCTTTAAACCCCATTCTTTATCTCCCTCTTTTTTCAAAGACATATTCAAGTCGTCAATTGCAACCCAATGTGTGATATGAGGATTCTGTCCAAGATATTGTGAAATTTCCAAACTGCGAGTTTGTTCTAAATCCCAATTTCTGTGCCATGGAAAAGCTTCATAATCGTCATATAGAATAGAATCGGTAAACGCAATTGGTTTTTTGATAATACCTTTGGATTCATAATATTTACCCATCTCTTTAACATCTGCCCATCTCTTCCAATCAGATGAAACAACAATCTCAGCTCCTGTCTCTTCCAAAATTTCATTAAGAACGTTAATTGCCTTTTCATTGAAGTTATCAAAACGATACTCAACTGGCATTTCTAAAGCTGTCATAGATAGTTTACGACCACCCCATTCTTTTTGTTTCTTCATACGACCACCCCACTCCGTGGATAAACAGATTACTCCGTCGTGGTCTAAAAATATTACTTTCATAGTTCTACTCCGTCTCTATACTCTTGTATTTTTTTAAGCTTATATTCAGTCATTTTTTGAAGAGTCATCGATAACCTTTTAGCTTCCTCAATGGTGTATTCTTTTTCCACTTTGAAAATCGTGCCGTCCGAACCATCTAATTCTAAAAGAATATTTTTGGTTGTTATGATGTGTGGTTTTAGATACTCAACACAATTTTTTGTATCCATCACATGTGTCTCACCATATGATTTAACTTCACCTTTATTTATACCACCATACTTCGTAAAGTGTATATATTTTGAACCGGATTTAAACATTTTTTTTATTATATTTTTTAAAAACTTTTATAAAATCTTTTGAATATTTTTCATAGTGTTCCTTCTTCCATGTTGAGGAATTACCCGTTGACATATACGCTTGAATTTCATCATCTATAATTATTTTATCATCCACATAACCACTTTTAACTAATGATTTTTTAAGTTGATTGTATATCTTTGGTTCAATATTTTTAATTAAATCATTCATCTCAATTTTATATGTGGGATTAGTATAATAAAACCCATGAGCAATTTCATGGTTCATTGTTGATGAACCAATTTTATCTACCCCTATCAAATACCAAGGTTTAAAATTATTTTCACCAATACAATAATGAATAATTTCTGACATGATTTCATCATATAAATTTACATTATTACTAAACATATTTTCAGCCTCCATTAAAATATAAGATGGAACATTATAACCAACCCAATCATTGGGGTAAGAGAAATACCCATTTTTACTCTCAATTGAGTATAACCTCATATACTCTTCTAAAGTGAAAAATTTACGTCTTATTTCAGGAAAAGGAGATTCATAATATTCTTGATATCTACAAAATAACATTGACCTATCGTAGTCGTTTTTTATAACAACTGCGTAAATATTTGGTCTGATTTGTTTTACCTCACCTGAAACAATTTTATAGTTTATTTCCATTTAGTTAATTTAAAAATTGTTTTCGGTATTTTGTTTATTTTCATCCCAATAATTATCGTCATCCTTTCCTTCTTCTATTATATTTCCGTTATCATCAATTGACGGAGCACGATAAATCAGATATAACATCATTAGATTAGTAACCACAATAAAAATTATAAAACCGATTAGTATTTTCATTTTTATACCGTAATTTTATATTTCCAAAATTGATACCATTTTCGTTTTACAAATGGTCTACACTCAGAGAATGGATTATCACCAAACGATACTCTATTTAAGTATTTTGCCGATAATACATTTAAAAATACCTCATGATATTTTGGTTCAATTGCGTTAAAATCCGCAATAATTTCCACCCTTAACCCCACCGCACCTTCTTCAGTTTGGACGATGAACATTTCATTTAGTTTCACTATTGTTGAAGATTTGATATCAATAAAACCATTACCCGTGTTTATTTCCGTATTATTTTCGTTATTGAACATAAATTTATAGTTAAGTGTTAAAATATTTCTTCAGCTATCCCCAATATCTCAGCAAAACATAAAAGAATTGCGGTTAATGGAAAATCTAATGTAAAAAGTGTGTAACATCCGGCAATTCTAAGTAATGATTTAACAATACTAATCCTGAAGTGAGTGTTTGTTTTTGATTCTTTCTGTTGCATTTTACTATTTTTATGGTACAATAATAATCATTTTTTCTTAATAAAAAAAATATCCTATAACTTTATCTTATAAAATCGTATTTTTCTCTTACCCATTGGGTATCAGAATACCCTAACATTCTTTTATTCAATACTTGAATGGGTTCATTAAATATAGTCTCAACAGGTGTGTTTGCTTTACCGTAGTTTTGTAATAATACACCTTTTCTATATTGTAAATTGATTCTTTTCTTTTTGTGGGATAGTGTTATATAAATGTGAACTAAACCGTTTATAAACTGTTTGCCCATACAGTTTTTCATTATGAAACCTTCCAAAGTATAATCTTCTTCGGTTTTTAAAATTGTTGGTTTAAAAATGTTTTCACCTACCATTATATCTTTCTCTATTTCAGATACAAAATCACTTGACATCAAATATCTAATTCTATAACCCTTTTTAAAATGAGACTTCATATTCTCCCATTGTTTATAGATTAATTCAAACTCAGCATCATTTTTTGCGTTGAATTTTAAATTTATATTCTTAGTTTCTAAAAATTCTCTAATTGAAAGTAATTCATTAACCATTTCAATTAAATGATTATTTTGTATGTTGTCCTTTTCCCAATTGTTTATAAGTTTAACCATGAATCTTTTTTCTGATTCATTTTTTAATTCATGGTGTTTTCTATTTAATGGTGGTATACAACAATGTGCAATCCAATTTATTTGTTTTAAATAATCAATGTGATTTTCACCAAATAATTTACATAGGTAATTAACTGACCTAATGTTTATGTCATTTGTTTCATGTTTATTTATTTCACCAATTAAGTATTTTGTTTTAATTCCATAGGAATCTAATACTGATGGTAAAAAATTATATTCATTTAATTTCAACCATTTAATTTTTGGATAATCATGTTGTATTGAGAAATAAACGGAGTCGTGTGATTTTATTTTTTTCTTATCCAAGTGAAAATCTACCAACAAATCAAATAAAGGATTTATAACTGGTTTATTAGTGTAGTCTTTACCTTTTAAGAATTCACTTTTTATTTCAGGACTTATGTTTTTTAAAATTATATCAAAAATTTTGTTTAATGATTTATCGTGTTTGACTCCCCAAAAATTTTTTCTTTTTTCTCCGTGATAAAAACCATTATCGGTCATTTCCATTATTTTATCAAACTTATTTTTAATCCTAGTATTTTTTGAAAGACCAAAAGCACCAACAGAAGACGGTGTTTTACTTATAATTTGATACAAAGATGTTATATCACCATTTTTTAAATCAATAGTTAAACCGTGATTTATGGACATTGTTTTTTCTTTATCATATCTATGATATGTAAAAGAAAATTCAGCAAGATAATGGATAAGGTTATTAAATTTATATAACTTTAAATTACAATACGAGCGGGTCTTAGTGTCTTTATGTTTTTTATCTTGGTGATAATTAAATAATAAATCCATGTTAAAATATAACTGGACTTATTGAGATTATGTAGTCTTAAAAATCCACAACTACAACATGTTGATTTACTGGTATTTTTACTTCAATACCATTGATTTTAACCCTTACCTTTTTAAAATCAATGTGGTCAAGTAACCTATTGTTTGCGGATTTCTTTACTCTTTCTCTTAATGTTTTAAGTGAATCGGTAAAATAATCGGGTGGTACTTTATTACAGAAGTATCGTTGCTGTATACATTCCCCTGTTTTCTTATTAAACTCACAGGTGACCCTATCAAGTCCTTCGTTTGTTCTTAATGAAACAATGATTGATTCTATCTTATTAGAGTAACTTGCAACACAATGATGCATAAATGAACCCTCTTCAGAATACTCCTCGTCTCGTTTTAATATAACCGGATTAAAATAATACTTTACCCCATCAAATTCATTCTTAATGGGTGACTCAACATTCCTTACCATTCGATTATCAAAAACATATTCAATCGACCAACCTTTATTAATGATACTAATAAGTTTTGAAAATTCACTATGTTCGGTTATAAAATCTTTATGTGTTTTTGCCCTCATTTTTACAGTTGGGTCATATTCATTTATTGTTTTAATCATATTAAAATGGTCGACAAATATTCCATATATGTTATCCATTTTTTGCTCAATTGAATTAATATCTTTATTATATTTTCTTTAGTCTCATCATCAACGACCTCGTTCACTAAACTTTTATCTATCCTCATATTAATCGGTGTAGATGTTATGGTCCCAATCGATATCCTATTAAAGAATGACATTGATTTTGGTGTTAACGCACTAATATATTTAAACTGTTTGTCTCCAAAGAATTTACAAAAAGCTTTAAATAACTCAATATCTAAATTGATGTTCTCATGTAATAATTTTATGGTTGATTTCGATTTAATACCAAAACTATCCAATATAGATTGTATTAATTTTCTATCGTTATTTTTAAAGAATTTTTCACCCGGATAATATGTGGTTAAAAGATTAAAATAATCATTGGGTACTTTTATTTTTTTTCTTTTTACAAAAAAAGAAAGTACTTTTCTTAGTAACATATCCTTATTTTCGAGATTGGTTTGGAAAACATAATCATCGGGTAGTGGTTCACCAATCTGTTCAAACATAACTTTGAAAAATTCATTATCATCCATAATTGATTTAAACTCATTATAAATTAGTGAATTGGTGTTAACTAAATTAGTAAAAGTAGTGAAGTTGTTTACAGAAAAAATTCTTTCTATTTGAGAGAATGTGTTTTTCCTATATCTTCTACTTTTTATTTTTGAAGATATTGTAATATCACCAACGGTAATGTCACCTTTAACTAAATCAAAAGTTATACTATTAACATGTGTTGATTTTCTAAAGTATATACAATTAACATCTCTGTTTTTATTATGTCGATATGATTTTACATAAACCTTATCACCTACAATTTTTATACTTCTCTCTACGGTTGTTACTGAAACAGCAGCAAATGGGTTACCATAATGTTTTTTAATATGTTTATCTTTTGTGGTTTCAAATCGACCATCATGTCTGCCAAATACTGATTTATTTTTTAATGCCAATTCTAAATTAATATTACAGTCTTCCTCAACATAGTAATATCTTGTTTTTGGTCCTTTTTCTTTTTTAGGTATCAAATTAACATATTTAAATGTTGTATTTCCATCAATCAATGGACCAATTGTGGGTAACCTGTCAAAAATTTCCGTAATTTCTGGTTCAAATTCCTCAATTGTTGTGTCAATTTTACAGTAGTCTTTTACCAATGTAATTCCAGCATATACAAATTTTTGATTTAGGATATCCATGTTTATTTATTTTTAGTTTACAAATATACTGATTTTTTTTGAAAATCAATATTTATCATAAAAAAATTATGGCAGCAAAAACATCAAAAGGTAAATCAAACCCATCACAAAAAATGACTTTCGGTAAAAGAAAGGGTGGAAAAGCTAAAAAATCGTTTAACAAACACGATAGTAGCGAGAAAAACTATAGGGGTCAGGGTAGAAAGGGTAATTAAAAACTACCTCAGTACTATTTTTGTCTTAGTTTTTGTCTTAGAACTGTTTGGTTGGGAATACACACCATATTGAGGTGTTAGATTATATTCAATCTGACCAAACTTTCTAAGATATTTATTACCTTTACCATGTTTTAAATATGCTATTGTCATATGTGGGTGGTAATCGGGAAAATCCGAAGTATGTGGAAACATTTTAAGTTCCTCGTTACATTTGTGTAAAAACATATCGCCCTTAGTTGGGTATTTCATATCAAATTTAAGAACATCATATTTTTCATTTTGGAACAATGATGGGTTGTAAGCTATTAAATCCCCAAACTTAAATTCACCCATGACATTTTTTACATCTTCAAGTGTAACTCCATCATGTAACCCATAAAGAAGTGTGGTGTGTGGTTCATCCTCTAATCCAAATGAATTATTACCTTCTTCCGTATAAATGTCTTTTTCGTCAATCATTTTATGTAGGAAAGTAATTTCGGGAAATTCAAAATATAACATAACGCAACCAAAATCATAATTTGGTTGCGTTTTTTCGTTTAATATGCTCATCATTTTAATCACTTTAAATCCAATTATTTGTCTTTATTAATATTTCCTTGAACAGACCAAGTAAAATCTAATTTTACATCATTTTTAAATAAGGATGTGTCCTCCATATCAATATATTGATTGGTGGTGTAACCATTCTTACCACTAACGGTTGACAATGCGTGACACGACATACAATTGGTTTGCATACCATACACAAAATCAGGTCTGAACTTATTTTGCAAACTGAATACTTGAGGTCCAAATCCACCCTCTAAATAAGGATTAAATGCGATAATCGGTCTTGTATTTTTATCACTACCACCTGTTATTGGTTGGTTTGGCCATACCATAGCATAAGCCGCACTAACCGCATAATGTGAAGCTGCACCTTTTAATTCTTTTGGTCTTAACTCAGCCTCAAATTTAGAACTTGGTGATGGTGGATTAGATGGGTCAGGAGACCAAAAATAAGTTTGCCATGTCCAATTCTTAAACTCTTTAGTGGTAACATGCATCGCAACCAATAATACATAATCACCCTCGATGAATTGTCTACTCGGTGTAGTTCCAACATCTTGATGTGAATTTAAATAATCAGCCCCAACTCTATCAATTTTATAATTAATAAAATCACTAACATTACAAGTTGCATTTTCAATTTCTGATTGAGATGGATTAGATGATGTTACAGGAACTAATACTTTATTTTGTTTTTGTTTGTTATTCACATCCGCATATACCCATTTTTGCCATTGTGTATATCTGTACGCTTTAGCTGGATTTGGTGACTCCCAAACGGGTACTCTAATTAAACCATTCTTGTTTGGAACACCAGTATAATATGTTGGTTTAGTTGTAATCGCCGTGTTAGGGAACTCAGGAACTTTACCAATACCATCTTTAACACTATACGACATCAATTTACTCTTATTGAACAATTGATTTGATGTTACAAAATTTGCTGCTGATGGGTCATAAGAAACCGTTTCCAATACAACAAAATTAGTATCGATTGGTTTAGAACCATTGGTTAATAGATGACCATGTAAAAATTGTTTGGGTACACTTAAAGATGTTCTTTGATTTCTCGTTTCACCATCTTTAGCAACAATACCTTGAGCAGACATTGCAGCCAATTCTTGTACCCCCATCCATGTTTCAAACACAAGTAGGTTTTGTCCATTGTAATTTTGATTTGTTGGTTCAGTAAGACCCGCCCAAATACCCCACGCATGACTTACAATTTTTGTGGTATCTTGATTATCTAACCACTTATAAATGGTTGTTGAATCTTCAGGAAAATTAAATCCGTTGATTGATAAATCTTTAGGGAACTGAGCCGGTGTAATTGTGTCTTCTGTTTTGGTACATGAGTATAATACTACGAACAAACCAAAACATAAAATTAAAATTTTTGATATTTTCATTTTCTTATTTGTTTTTTTTTAATTATAACATTTTATTTTTTAAAAGTGTATTCTAAATCTCTCAAGATTTTTTAATTTAATCTTTTTAATACATCACTAATACGTAAAAACATCTCAATTGCGACTGGTGCTGATAGTAGGGAAATAAGAAAGTTATTTACATAGGAATATACAGTTATCACACTACCTATTGTAATATTTTTTGTGGTGGTTACTAATAGTATAATTGAAAAAAGAAGAAATATATACTTAATGCCGTTTATAAGAAACCAATTTTTACCTTGTATTGTTGATTGACATATTTCAATCTTTCTTCTTCTGTTAAAGAAAGATTCGGAACTCATATATCCACTTTCAATAGACTTAGCCTTTTTTTCGTAATGGTTATTTGATATCTTAATACCTTGTTTTATTTTTTTATAAAGTATAAATACTGAACTAACAATAAAAATAATTGAGGTACTAACAAGTATACCAACTTTCCAATTCTCAGAAAAGATAAAAATAAGTGAACCAATTATAGTTACAATTGTTGCAATATAATAATGTACATACCCTTCTAAGACATTAACAATTTCATGTGCCATATCTGCTCTAGCTATCTTAGTTGAAACATCAACATCATCCTTTTTAAGGAATTTTAACGCTATGTTATTATAGATGGTGGTGTAGACTTTTGTGTCGTAAACCATTCGTTTGTAATTGAAGAAGTTTGATAAAAAATATGAAATACCTAAAATCACAATCCAAAACCAGTTACCAACAATCAATCCATCAATACTTTTTCCCAATAAGAAAGGTGTTGATAAAATGGAAAGTTCTGTAAGTAACATAAACACATATATCCATGTTAATTGGGTTTTGTATTGTTTAAATACCTCAATTAGTTTATTCATATATTAATTGGATAGTGGCATTTTTATTGATGAGTGACTTTTGTATCCATCAATCTTAAAATCCGATGGTTCTAAATGACCAAACAAACTAACATCAAATCCTTTCCAAAATGCGTCAGTTTTTGGTAATTTTAATTTTGGTAATTCGAAAGGTTCTCTAGAGTGGTATGGTATTTTGTATGATTCATAGTATTCACTTAATCCACCACCAAAAGGAACTTGTTCATCAACTGCTGTTTGGTAAAAATCTCCCATGGCGGTTTTTAACAATTCATGTCTTTCTTCTGGAGTATAAGGTCTACCAATTTGTTCCTTAACACCTTCAATTTGATTGAGGTATATGTGACAATCACCTAAATTACCAATTAATTCATCTGGAACCATATTTACAATTTTACCAATAATCTCTAAAAGAAGCGCGTATGATGCAATATTAAATGGCAAACCCAATGGGACATCATTTGACCTCATATTAAACATCAAAGAGATTGCTCTTCTTTGAGGAACTACATTAGGTCCTAAACTATCTAAAAATTCGTGTCTATACACCAATTTTAATTCTTCAGTTTCATCGGTATGGTGTGTTTTAGTTAAACAATCCTCTCTAATTAGTGGATTAAACTTATCCGCAATACATAACCTTTCTTCCAAACTCAACTCTCTTGTATAAACCTGAAATCCATAATGACAAGGTGGAAGTGTCATTTGGTCTAATTCTCCAACATTCCAAGCATTAACCATTAATCGTCTTGAGTCTGGATTTGTTTTTAATAACCTAATCAACTCAGATATTTGGTCTATACCTTTACTACCAAACTCATCGTTAAATTTTTTATCGGTCTTTAATTTTTTTAAGAACTCTTCTTTTGTAAATGGAGTTCCATCTTCGTGTTTATATTTCATTATTACGATTTAATTGTTAGGTGATATTGTTACCTTATATTTCAATGTTTTGTCGTTCATATCCATAATGCCAAACACAACAGAGTCCTTATCGTCTGGGTTAATTAAGGTAGGTGTCACTAAATAACCTCTTAGACACTCTAAGTCTTGATGTACTTTCTTAACCAAATCAACAGGTATTTTAGTTTCAAATTCTGATTTTTCAAATGTTTCTGGATTGTAGTAATCCGCTTTGTAATTTTCCATAGTTTTTATTTTTTTAATTTATATAGTACCAATTTTTATATTTTTCTTTGTGTTTTTGTGAACGACCTCTACCCTGTAATATCCATCTAATAGAAAACTCATTCATATTAAGGGAGTCCGCAGCCGCCTTAGCCGATTCAAATTCAACACCATCTATTGAACATCTTTTGTTTGATGTTGAAGGTAATTTCTTTCCTTTATATTTCTTCTCTTTAACTTTATTAGCCTTATCAGAAATTGATTTTCCACCAAACCTACCTTGTAACCACCCTTCTTCAATTATTTTAGAATCATTTGGAAATGCTCTTAAATTAGTTCCATCTGGTTTATGATACCATTTTGTACCAGTTAAACTTTCTTTAATAGAATTTATTTGTTTATCTGATGGTTTAAACTTTTGCCATATTGCTAACATTTTATGTTTAGCGTATTCATATACCCTCGAAGATGGTTTATACCTTTGTTGGTTGTCTGAATTACGACACATTGACCAAAAAGCATACCTTAAATCACTATTTTCTGGATACATTTCGTGTAATAACCAATGAACTAAAAAATGTTCTCTTGCAGTTAATTCCACTAAATTATTTGGTTCATTTGTCCCGTTCATACATTTTGGTATAATGTGATGTTTTTCAACATATCCATCTAATTTTCTATTTTTTCCTCTCTCAATAAGGTTGTCGTGTATTTTTTTGTAGTCCATAATTACCATTGTTTACTATATATAAATATGGTAATAAATGGAAAAATACTACTTTTCTTTAACTTTTTTCAAATAATCTTCGTAAAGTTTGTCGTCTGATTTGCCGTTCCAATTACGCCAACCAGCCCCATACACGGGACCTAACTCACCCCATTTCTTAGCAAACTCATCATCGGTTTTGATTTTGTCAATGAATTCTTCTATTGTAAATGGTTCAGTTAATGTTCTATTTTTCTTAGAATTCTCTAATAATTTGGTTTTACCAACATATTCACCTTTATTATATCTTTTAATATAGGCTTGGTAAGCATCACCATCCCAAATATGACAATTATTGTCAACTAAATACTTGATATTAGTATCGCCTCTTAAAAACCATAGTAATTCAGTCACCATTGTCTTCCAAGCCATTTTCTTTGTAGTTAATAATGGAAATTTACCATCTTTAAATTTGTACCTAATAGACCTACCAAAGACACTTAAAACTTTACCATTACGAGTATCCTTTTTAATACCATTTTCCAATATATCTTTCAATAAATCAATATACTGTTCGTCTAATCCATTTTTCATATTATTATAAATTTAAAATTAATGTTTTTATTTATTACCGAATCTCGTTTTAGTAGATTCTTTGCCAATTATTTCTTCTTTGTTCATTTTATTTCACTTTCATTAATCAGTTCTATTTCGCCATTTCTACGTACAAAATATTTAAATTCACCTATCTCTAACAAGTATCTACTTTGTTTCATTGGTTCACCTTTTATTTTAGTTCCGTCTTTTAGTTTTATCCATTGAATTTTATTTTTCTTAATTAAAGGTATATAAAATTCTTTAGATTCCTCAATAGTTCCAAGTGGGTCTAATTTTGATATTTTTGCTTTCATAATTTTTTTATTGTTTTTCCATGAGGGATTGGTTTACCATTTTCATCAATACTGACAAATACCATTTTATCTATTTTTAATATTTCATTTTTGGTGTCTTTTATTCTGGCAACAACCTTTAATGTAATTGAAGTTCTACCAAATGAAACCGCATCAACACCAATTTCAATAACATCATTAAGATATGATGGTTTCATAAAGTTAATTTCTGACATCAATTTTGTAACAATTTTATTTGTTTCTAACTGACATATGGTATAGATTGAAGCTTCTTCGTCAATCCATTTTAATAGTTGTCCACCAAACAAAGACCCCCTTGAATTGAGGTCTTCGTATTTTATTAATTTTCTTGTTTTAAAGTTCATTATCTAATTTGTTCATAATTTTTTATTGTTTTATCCATTTTCTATCTGAACTTAATTCATATGTACCAATAAAAGAATCAAATTTTTTCCACTCTTCTGGTGATAGTAGAGATAGTGTGTTTACCCCATTAAAAGAATATAGGTAATATGTTTTACCTACTATTGGGTCGAATGATATTTTAGACTCCCAAACCAAAATAGAATCATTATACTCTTGATATAGTTTTTCTATTTTTTTTATGATTTCATTTTTTTCTTTATTAAAAACATCGACCATTTTTTTGGCCGATTCAGTTTTTATTAAATCAATTTTTGGTAATTCAAAAGAGGGTGCACCAATATTAGTTGGGTACGATTTAATCTTTGCATCATAACCGTTTAATTCATCCCAAACAACTAAATCTGGTTTCTTTTTTTCATTCATTTTTATGTTTTTAAATTAATTTTTAGTACATCCACTCAATGCACTAACAATAACGGCAATCCCATAAATGAGTGTTATAAAAAATATAATTTTTGTAATTATTTTTTCCGTTTTTGTTTGCATTTAATTACTCAAATTCAATTTTTTGAGTTACAATGTACTCCTTTAAAGCGTTCTCAGCTTCAATTTTTGTATCAAACGTACCAATAACTTGGTCGAACTCTGTCGGGTTGTTTACCCCGAATTTACCGTTTAATGTTTCATAAACGAATGTGTCTAAAATTTCTTGTGCTACCATTTTTTTTATTTTATTTTTTAAAAATTATCCCAATCGGTTAAATCAATTTCTTCTCCCGTTGCTTCATCCTTTGCCCAAACAATAGTCCCCAAACCAGATGGTGTGAACATGAATGTCCATCTTTCACCGGCTGTTGGCATGGAATCATTCTTTTTTTTCATTTCTTTTTTCCACTTCTCGAATTTTTTAATTTCCGATTCGGTTAGTTCAAATTTATACATAATCACTTTTGGTTATTCTTATTGTTATTCCGGCAGTACCTGAAGAAAGTTCATATTTGTTGAATCTATTATCATTAATAAACCCATAATTTTTAAATCTAAAAATAATAACTTCCTTATCTTCAAAATAACAATGAATTGCATTTGTTGCATAATCAATATGTGGGTGTTTTAATAGACCTTGTTTCCATGGTTGTTTAAAATCGTCTTCAAATTCTTCAGGTGTTATATGAATGTACATTAATTAATAATTCTTCCAAAGAGTTTCTGTTTTTATTTTAGGATTAAAGTTACCATCAATGGTTTTAACTTCGAAATTAATCTTAGTAAAACCGTTATCGGTTAGTGTTTCGTACAGTTCACAATCATAACCACTAATTAGAATTTTAGAACTACTATTAATAACCGCATCTAAAAAATCTAAATGACCTTCTCTATTCATATCAACACTATACCTTGCTCCGGTTCTTGTTGATTGTTCATAAGGTGGGTCGCAGTAAATCATATTCTTTGAGTCGTTGTATTTCCTGATTAAATCATTACCGTTTGTATTAGTAACGATTACTCTTGATAAACGATTGTGAAGTTCCGGTAATCTATCAATACAAGATAAGAAATCAGAAACCGCTTTACTCATGTTTCTTCTAATACTTGAGTTGGATGAGAAACCACCAATGCCGTTATGTGATGTTCTATTTACATAGAAAAAATAAAACGCCCTATCTTCAATTGAGATTTCTTGTTTTAGTTTTTGTTTGAATTCTTTTCGGATATCATCGGAATAAAGAATCAAGTCACATCTGTCCTTAAATCTTTGAAACATTTCAGGGTCAGATAGTACCTTATACAATGAATAAACATTTTGGTCTAAGTCGTTATAAACTTCAACCTTTGCTGGTTCTTTTTTTAAACCAATAGAGTACGAACCACCAAATGGTTCAACATAAATGTCATAGTCCTCTTTGTTTGGAAAATATTGTATAATATTATTGAACATTGTTCCTTTACCTCCGTAATATCTTATGGGTGAATTCATTTATTAATCTTTTTTATACTCATCTAATAACTCATCATTTGTGAGTGTACCATATTTGTTTGATAATTCATCTGTATTAATTTCAGCGTACATTACATGTAATGTATTTTTTAACTCGTCCGCCAATGATAATGACTCAGAAATAACTCTAAGAATTTTATATGGGTCAGCATTAGAACCCGGTCTTCTATCCTCAAGATAACCTTTCCATGTTTCACCAACAGTTTTTGGTACTCTTATTGATGCTCCTCTATCTGATATACCCCATGAGAATTTATCAATAGATTGAGTTTCATATTTACCGGTCAATCTTAAATGATTATCCGAACCATAGTTATTAATGTGTTCTTTTGCTCTTGAATCGAATGTTCTAAAGATGGCAGTGAAATACTCTTCTCCACCTTCTTCTCTCATTTTTTTATTTGAAAAGTTTGTATGTAATCCTGAACCATTCCATTCTCCTGTTGTGATTGGTTTAGGGTGTAACTCAATTGCTACCGAATATCTTTCAGAAATTTTATTTAAGAAGTAACGAGACATCCATAAATCGTCAGCACCTTTTAATTTACCTTTAGAAAATATTTGATATTCCCATTGACCCAATGCAACTTCTGCGTTCGTTCCTTCAACATTGATACCATAGTTTAAACACATATCTAAATGTTCATCACTAATAAGTCTACCAACAACATGACCACCAACACCACAATAATATTTTCCTTGTGGGTCAATCATCCCACCATTTTCAAAACCCAATACAGGTTGGTTATGTCCTGAACGAATAAAATATTCTTGTTCAAATCCAATCCATAAATCTTCATCTTCATTTCCTAAATGGAATCTTTGATTTGATTTGTGTGTTCCACCATTACCATCAAGTACCTCACACAATACATAGACTGTTGGGTAATCATCTTTACTGTTTTCGTTTTTATAAAATCTAACCGGTTTTAAATAACAATCGGAGAAGTTACCCTCCGCCTGATTTGTTGAACTTCCATCAAATCCCCAATTAGGAATTTCACTAATTTTAATCCATTTATTTGTTGGATTATAATCGACAACTTTAATTTTGCTTCTAAGACTTGGTTCAGGTAAACAACCATCTAACCAAATGTACTCAAATTTTATTTTCATATATTACTTTTTTGAATATGCTTTTTGTGATTGAACTCCCGCCATGAATATTAACCATCTAATAGTAAATCCCCAAGAGGGTGTGTAAACTCCTGTTTCTAAAAACTCATATTTATGGTAGTAAAAAACTGGTGTTGGGATTAAAAACCAATGATGTTTCTTTTTAATAATAAAGAAATCGGTTATCCATTTTTCTTGTACTTTATCCATTTTTTTTATTTTTTAAATAATCAAGTATGATATTAAACGAACCTAATGAGATAATACCAAACCCGAAATATTTTTCAAGTTCAACATTATCAGTTTGTAATCCGTACTTCTCAATTAGAATGCCCGTCAATATCATCATTATGTATATGATTCTTTTTATTTTCATTGTCTTTTAATTTTTCTAAACATTTATATATGCAATGAGATTCCAAGATACTAAAAGCACCCTGTTTATTTGCATGATTAAGAGCCATTTCAAGAATGGCGTGTGAAACTTCGGGTTTTAAATTGTTGACAAATACGTTCAAATCTTCTTTTTCATCGTATTCAAACTCCCCACCAAATAAAAATTCACTCATATTGACAAATATATGAAAAAAAAACGAAAAGACAAAATATTTATTTAAAATATGTCGGTAATAATAAACAACAAACTATACTCAGCAGAATACTTATCCACAACTGAGGAAATAACCAAAGGTATGATGGGTAGACCTTCATTAGAAGGTTGTATGGTTTTTAAAATGGGAATGGGTCACCATTCATTTTGGATGAAAAATTGTCTAATACCGTTAGATATTGTATTTGTAAATAAAAATAGAATCAGCGGTATTCATCTAAACTGTCCATTGGTTGACCGACACAGAATGACACCACCAAAATATACAGGTATAGGTGACCATGTTATAGAATTTCCAGCGGGTACCGCTAATGACTTTAAGGTTGGGGATAAGGTTAATATGTACTTAGGTACACCTAAGAACCCGGTTCAGTAAACAATTTTAATTGTTTTTTTTCATCTCTATGACCATAGATTCTACCCATTGCTATGTTTGTGTAGTTTTCTGATAGTTCAAAACCAATAAAGTTATCTTTATTACCCAAAACTTCATTTGCTAAAAATGTTGTACCACTACCCGAAAACGGGTCCATGATAATATCATTTTTAAATGATAGGATTTTAATTGCTTTCATTGGGATATCCAAAGAATATGTTGCTTTAGTTAGTGATTTGGTATCGTTAAAGTACTTCCATTGACCGAAAACAAGTTCCATAAACTCATTTTTATCTTTATCCTCGTAGATTCTTTTATTCTTTACTTTACCTTCCTCATCTTCAACTTGAGTTGTGGTGTAATCCCAAAAAGGAAGACCTTTAGAATTTTTCTTATAGTCCTTTTTATATGCAAGAATTACACATTCTTTAGGGTTGTAAATGTAAGGTGAAGAAGATGACATCCAAGAACCCCAAGCCGTAGTTTTTGAACGGTGTGGAGAATCTTCCTCTAAATCTACGATACCAAAGAAACCGAAACCAATTTCTTTCATTATTTGCCAAAATTCGGATGCGATGAATACTCTACCTCCTCGTTCTCTAACATTAACTTCATATGGTATGTTTAATGCAACCCTACCGTCATCCTTTAGTGTTCTATAAACTTCAGATAACCATATTTTACACCATTCAAAGTAATCATCCATAGGTTCGTTGTCAATGTGTACATCATATGATATACCAACATTATATGGACAACTTGTTACTACTAAGTCCACACAACTGTCAGGTAGTTGTTTCATACCCTCAACACAATCAATATTGTGGATTTTATTCAACATTTTTTTAAATTCAGGTAAATTTTTTATTTTGTTTTCCATTTACTATTTGTTTTCTATTTGATATCTTTCGGTAAAGGTAAGTAATAAAAAACAATAAAACAAATATTTATAAAAAAACATTAAAATTATGGCAGGATGCGGATGCAAAAAAAAGAATAATCAACCAAATGTTGGGAATTCACAAGTAACTATTCAACTAACTGAGGGTGGTAATCAAATTCAACAACAAGTTAATCTTATGGAACAACAAGTTGACCAATTAGTTAAAAAAATTGACGAAATTAACGATACGTTAGATACACCTATTTCGGAATAACAACACCAAACATTTATCGGACATTGTCCGATATTTTTTACCCTATCCGTATATATAATTTATATACCGATATAAAATTTACATACATATATATAAAATGAGTAGCAACACAAATACTAAACTTACTAGCGTAAAAATAATTGATAGAAATTACTATGAATTTAAGAAAGTAACTTTAGAAACGGATTTAACCTTACAGAAATTTGTAAATAGGTCAATAGATTTATTTTTAAAAGATTCTGATTTTAAAGATAAGGTACAACAACACGAGACGGGTGGTGTTAAGAACTCAAAATTTTAACATACCAATAGTTGTTATTGTCATTAATTTTTGTTATATTTTAAAAAAATATTAAATTTATGATTACAGTAGTATGCTCATCACAATACCCATTAGATGATTTTAAAGAACATGTTATTAAAACATCAGGATTACACAATAAAATAGAGTTTTTAGGGTACGAAAATAAAGGAGAATTTTCATTAACTGAAATTTACAATCGTGGTTTAAAAGAATCAAAAAACAATATTGTTGTATTTCTTCATCATGACTTAACAATTGAAACTAAACAATGGGGTAACAAACTAATTAAAATGTTTGAGAAGAATCCTGAGTTTGGTATCATAGGTGTTGCTGGTTCTAAATATATGCCAGAGTCAGGTCAATGGTGGGTAAAACCTAAAAAAATGTATGGTCGTGTGGCTCATACTCATGAAGGTAAAACTTGGTTGTCATCATATTCTGATGATTTAGGTCAAACACTTGAAGAAGTGGTAGTTTGTGATGGTGTTTGGTTTGCTTTAGATAAAACTAAAATTAAAAAAGAGTTTAATGAAAATGTTAAAGGTTTTCATTTTTATGATGTTACCTTTAGCTTTGAAAATTATTTAGAAGGTGTAAAAGTTGGTGTAACTACAGCGATAAGAATCAATCACCAATCTATTGGTATGACCAATGAATCTTGGGAGAAAAATAGAGTAACATTTGCTGAAACATTTAAAGATAAATTACCGGCCAATATAAAAAGAGTATTAAGAAAAGATGAAAAATTAAATGTCCTTATTGGTTGTTTAAATTTTGCCAATTTTACTGGTTCGGAACTTTACGTTTTTGAATTGGCTAAACAATTAATTAAACAAGGTTGTGATGTTAGTGTATGTTCAAATATCGGTATGCCGTTGTCAGGTTTAGCCAAATCAATCGGTATCAAAATGTATAGTTTACAAGAACCTCCGGGTTTTAAATTAGGTGACGGTAAATGGTCACTTAAAACTCCACAAGGTGTTGTAGTTTCACAAGAAAACACTCTTTACAATGTCTCACAAACAAATTTTGATATTGTTCATTTGAATCATAAACCGGTAACTGAACACTTATTGAGGTTATATCCAAATACACCTGTTATCTGTTCGATACATTCTGAAGTTATATCTTTGGAAGAACCGGTTATATCTGAGTCTATTAAACAATACATTGCTATTAGACAAGAAATTAAAGACCATATTGTTAATTCATTTGGTATTTCAGAAGATAAGGTTTGTATTATTCATAATCCTATTGATGGGGATAAATTTAAAATTTCAAACTCAACAGAAAAACGTGAGAAGAAAAGACTTCTTTTTGTTGGTACTATTGATTATCTTAGAAGAAATACGATACAAGAACTCATCAATAAAACCAAAGAAGAAAATCAAGAACTTTGGATTGTTGGTAAGAAAAATGATTCGTATTTGGATGAGATGATTTTAGATAAGAAACACGTTACTTACTTTGAACCGACCCCTAATGTTGAAAAATTTATCCACCAATGTGATGAAACATCTGGTATTCTTTTAGGTAGAACAACAATTGAAGGTTGGATGTGTGGAAAACCTGGTTGGATTTATAATGTTGATTCTAGTGGAAATGTTTTGGGTAAAGAATTACATCAAGTACCTGAAGACATCTCCAAATTTGATAGTAAATCAATCACATCAGAAATAATAGAAGAATACAAAAAAATATTAGAATAACGATAAAAATGAGATTATTAATAAAAAATAAAAAGAAATTATTAAGTAATGGTTAATTTTAACAAATATTTCGATAGGATTTATGTTATAAATTTAGATAGACGACCAGATAGGTTAAAGTATTTTCAAAAGGAAATTGACAAATATGGGATTAAAAATGTTGAAAGATTTCCAGCAATTGATGGTTTAACAATTTCGTCAAATAACAACACTTTGTTAGCTGGTGAAATTGGTATTTTAATGACACATTTAGAAATAATTAAAAAATGTCACTTTGAAGGTGTTAAAAATGTTTTGATTTTAGAAGACGACGTATTTTTTAGTAATGAAATAAATAAATTAGACGAATATATGTCAGAGGTTCCTAAAGATTGGGATTTTATTTATTTTGGTGGAAACCATGTTTATGGAGATACACCAAGAAAAATATCTGATAAAGTACTTAAATTAAATTTTACAGTTGCTTTACAATGTGTCGCAATAAATAACACATTATTTGAAACTATAATGACTATATTACCTAAAATGGGTAAACAAGTTGATGGTTATTACGCACAACTACATAATGTTTACAATGCTTATGGGTTTTATCCTAATATAGCAAAACAAGTTGCTGGATTCAGCGATATACAAAATAAGAATGTTGATTATACTAATTTTTTTAAATAATAATATGATTTCAAGTAAATTACAAGGAGGTTTAGGTAACCAATTATTTCAAATTTCAGCATCACATGCCTTATCTTTGAGAAACGGTGATGTAAGTGGTTTCAATTTTAACTTATGTTATACACCATTACAAGGGAAACCCTCAACTCACTATATCGATACAATACTTTCATCCGTTAATCGTATTGGTAGTTATAGTTTTAAAAATTTTTATCGGGAACCTAAACATTCATATTCTGAAATACCTTATAATGAAGATTTATTAATTGAGGGTTATTTTCAATCTGAAAGATATTTTTCAGATTTTAAGGAAGAGATAATAGATTTATTTAAAATATCCAATAATTATTTGGATATGATTAAAACCGTATTTGATTTTAATAGACCAACTACATCGGTACACATAAGAAGAGGTGATTATTTAATTAATCCAAATATTCATCCAACATGTGATTTGGTATATTATAAAAAAGCAATGGATATGTTTCCAAATAATGATTTCATTTTCATATCTGATGATATTAAATGGGTTAAAGAAAATTTTGTCGGTGAAAATATTAAATATTCTCTATTTAACGATGAAATAGTTGATTTAAAACTAATGACAATGTGTGATAATAATATTATTGCAAATAGTACATTTAGTTGGTGGGGGGCATATTTGAATAAAAATAAAAATAAAATAATCGTATCACCAAAAAATTGGTTTGGTCCTAATGGTCCAAATGACCAATTTGATATAGTACCAAAAGAATGGATAAAAATATAAATTATGTTATTAGATTTTAATAGTTTAAAAAGTAAATACGATTTTAAAATAAATGGTATTTTACACATTGGGGCTCACTTTGGTGAAGAATATGAATTATACGTATCTAACGGTATAAATAATTTAATTTTCTTTGAACCAGTGCCAGTTACTTTCCAAAAATTAAAAAATAAATTAGATGGTAAAGCTACGTTGGTTAATGTCGCATTAGGTAATAGAAACGGTAAAATAACTATGAACATTGAAACCGCTAATCAGGGTCAATCAAGTTCTATACTTAAACCCGCATTACATTTGAACCAATACCCCCATATTAGATTTGAAGATTCAATAGAAGTTGAAATTACAACTTTAGATTATTATATGAATACTTTAGAATCTAATGAAGTTTCAAATTACAATATGATTAATATTGATGTTCAAGGATATGAATTAGAAGTATTTAAAGGTGCCGAAAAAATTTTAGAAAATATTGATTATATTATTACTGAAGTAAACAGAGACGTTGTTTATCACCAATGTGCTCATGTTGACGACTTAGATTTATATTTAGGTAAATATGGTTTTACAAGAACCGAAACAACATGGGATGGTGGTACATGGGGTGACGGACTGTACATTAAAAATAAATAAAATGAAAAAAATCGGATTAATAGGTGGTGGATTTCAACATGCATATTCAACAACTCTTTGGAAAAAACCAAGGTATTTTGAATGGAGTAAGAATAATTTTGAAGACATAACCTTCTTTATTGATAATAAAATACAAAGTGGTTTAAATCATAAATGTGATAAAAAGATTGCTTGGCTAGTAGAATCTAAGGATATTATAAATGGTACTGTTAATTACGTTAAAAACAACTGGAAAGAGATTTCAAAAAATTATCATTTATTATTAACACATGATGCCGACATATATAATTTAGCTGATAATTTTCATTATTTACCATCACATGGATATTGGATTGAAAATCCTGAAATCTATAATAAAACAAAATTAATTTCTATGATTAGTTCAAACAAAAGTCACACAACCGGTCATAGAAATAGGTTAAAGTGGGTTGAGGTACTTAAAGACAATGTAGACTTATATGGTAGAGGTTTTAAAGAAATGACCACTAAGGAGGAAGGTCTTAAAGATTATATGTTTTCGGTAACTATTGAGAATGATAGTTACCCAACATATTGGTCTGAGAAAATTTTAGATTGTTTCGCTAGCGGTACAATTCCAATTTATTATGGTTCACCGGATATTGGTGATTATTTTAATATGGATGGTATTATATTATTAAACAATGATTTTGATGTAATGAAGATAACCAAAAAAGATTACTATGATAGAATTGAAGCAGTAAAAGATAACTTCAATAGAGCAATGAAATATGACGTTATTGAGGACATAATTTTTGAAAAATGGATAAAGTAACAATACATCAACCATGTGGGTTAGGGGACATACTTTTTTGTCAGAAAATAGCTTATAAACTAATTGAATATGGATATCAAGTTTATTGGCCAATGGAAAGTTATGGATGGGTTAGTGATTATATCAAAAAAGATGGATTATCATGGTTTCATAGTTCAGAATCTACGTTACAGTTGGTTCTTAAACATTCAATCGAATCTAATCATCCTTATGATATCATGACATGTAAATATGATATGATTGGTAAAACTTTGAATCATTTAAATCCTGAACTACATTCAATTGATTGGTCCGACTGGGTTGATTATTTAAAAATAGAACGTAATGTCGAAAAAGAAGATAGACTATTCTACGAAGTGTTAGAGTTAAAAAACGGTGAAGAATACATAATAACCAATAAGATGTATGGGGTTAATCAATGTAGAGATAATGTTGGTAAAGGTATTATTAATAAATCTATTAGAGTAATTGATTTAAGTTTTATTAATGGTTATACATTATTTGATTGGTGTAAAGTTTTGGAAAATGCAACTGAGATACACACCGTAGATACGTCCATAAATTATGTTATTGAAACTTTAAACCTTAAATCTAATAATTTATGTATTTATCCTAGACATCCAGACCACGTATTAAAATGTTTAGGAAAATTATTTAAAAAAAATTGGAACTGGATTGATTAAGAATTTACTTATAAAAAATTAAAGAGTATATTCTGAAAAAAATATATGATAAATGTAATCAAATACA
>Ga0209354_10000080_pt1 | contig 46564 bp, 39 predicted proteins | sample LauGreSpBDMM15DD_2_FD_187562 | JGI IMG/M metagenome (GOLD analysis project Ga0209354, IMG submission 187562) | Freshwater lake microbial communities from Lake Michigan, USA - Sp13.BD.MM15.DD (SPAdes) (version 2) | ecosystem: Environmental > Aquatic > Freshwater > Lake | place: Lake Michigan...
TCCTAAAATAAGAAAGTATCAATCTGGTGGACAATTAAGTGAGGTTAATTTCTACCCAACTGCCCAATATACACCTACATCTAATGTAGCTATAACTCAAGGAGCTTGGTCACCTTTAAAACAAACAGTTACCCCTGATGCAGTTATAGATCCTGAGTTACTAAAGAAAATAGGAGGTCTAACTAATGAGAACTCAGCAGTAATGCAAAAGATGAACTCTGATTTACATGCTTTTAATTCTTTAAACGAAGCTGAAAAAAGAAGTAATCGAGGAATTAATCTTCTAAATAGTATAAAAGGAAACACAGCATTAGTAACAGAACTTGCTAACAATAAAGAAAGAAACGATAAAGCAAAAGCAAAAGCTGAGTCAAGTCATGCTTGGGGAGTCCTTGCTGTAGACAGAAATGGAAATGTAGCAGTTACTTTACCTAGTGGTGAAGTCAAGTATGTTCCACCTGCTGAGTATGTTAGCAATCTTGGAGTTTATAAGGGTAAAACAGTAAAGGAACTTTCGACAGAAAGGGAAAATAATCCTAATGAGTTATTTGGTAAAGGTATTGTTCACGATGATGTAATCTCACAACTAACGGGCAGTCAGGTGCATCTTGAGAATTTGTCTAAAATAGCTCCTACTATAGGAACAGATGAATTAAACACTAAGATCCAAGGAGCTTATGGGTTTGATAAAAATGATTTTTTAGTAAAATCATTTACAGTAGGAAATGGTACTTTAACTAATGATCGTCAGATAGCTGCTGCATCGGACTTAGCATTTCAAAAGATGCCAACAGAAGATGTAAATAGTATAAAAGCTATTGCACTACAAAAACTTGTAAGTAATTCCAATGTTGGAGATTATTTTGCATTAAGACAATGGAACCCAAAAACAAAAAAAGTTGAAACACATAAACAAAGTTATAACGATATTAAGTCTACGCTAAGTACTTTAAATCAACAGGAGAGTGCTGAAAAAGATCCTGATAAAATTCAAGAAATTAGAAATAAAAAAGCTGGACTTATTAACAGATTTCAACAAGAGTATGTAAAGTCTTTTATTCAGGATTATTTTGATGCCAAGAGAGTTAACAAACAAGATTATTCTTCAATATTTGATGTTCCAGATAAAGACATGTATGAGCGTGTAGGAAGTGGAGCATTTAAGAAAACTAATGCTACATTTGATGCTAAAGCTGTAGGAGATCAATTTGTAGTTATGGGAGAAGCAGAGGCTGTTATTCCTTCTAAAAATAGTCTTACTGCAACTGTTCATACAAAACCTTATACAGGATTATTTGATGGGGATGGTACTGGATTAGCAACAAATATCGACAAGGACCCTAAGTATGGAAAAGTGTTTATAAACACTGCTGATAAAGATGCTAAGTTTAAATACATGGTTGAGAACACAGAGACTTTAGACGGAAGAGATCTCACATCTTACAGCAGAGACGTTAAGAACAATATGTATAGAGTAGGAGCAGGAGATGCTACCAAGGGGTTCTTTAAAACAGATCAAAATAAAAAGGTTTTTGCAATTACTCCTAAAACCACCAACCCAATAACAGGGAATAAAATAATAGATGACATTAGTGATAAAATGATTTATTATAAATTAAAAGTCAAAGCAGATACTTCTGGTAAATATACCCGTGAAAAAGCAAATGAAGAATTTAATGCTTGGGCAAAATCACAAAACTTATTACATGTCCCTGAAATTGTCTACAAAACAGTAGCATTAGTTCCTGTTAATACAACTAATAGATTTGATAGACAATTAATTCAAGGAGGGTCAAATTATAGTTCTTTAAGTAAAGATGAAAAAGAGACTCTTCAAAACACATTAAATAAAGCAGCTAGTGCTGGAGTGGGTTCTTCTGCTATTGATGATGCTATTTTAGGTGTTAAAGTAAGAGGGGATGATAGACAAGCTACAGTTAACATTGGTGGAAATAACTATGTTGTCGTAGTTAGAGAAGTTGCAGGTATTTCTCAAGATTTAGCTAAAGTACAAAATGTTTCTGAAGCAATTGGTCAAAAAGCTACTTTTACACATGCAGGTGATATTAATTTACTAAATGCTGGACACATAGATTTAATAAAAAATCTTATAGGAACTAGCTCAGATATTAGGTATGATAATAGAATAGAAGAAAAAGAACAAGGTGGAATAATACCTCAATTTGTACCACAAGAATTTAAGATTAAACCACTATCACTTAAAGATTTATATTAATGGTTAATACTGACTTTGTACTATCATATCTTACAGGTGCTGTAGATGATGAGATTCTTGATAAATTAGTTCCAGATAAAGAAATTGATTTTACTATATCTGGACCTGATGCTTATTGGAGTAAACAACAAATTAAAGATAGTTATAAAACACCTACTGGATCTTTCAATAAAGATGCTTTTTTGAGTGATTATGACACACTATCTAAAAAATATGAAGCTTTCCAGTTTAAAAGATTTGGGGAAACACTATTTAATGAATCTCCTGAAGTTGTAGAGTATCAAGATGGTGGGGCACTATTAGACCCTGCTACTAGTAAAGCTAGTTCTATTAGTGCTGCTGAGTATAATAGATCTATGCAGAAAGCTAAAGGAGATTACAGGAAACCTTCTATTGATGATTACTCAACAAATGTTATTTGGTCAGGGAGGGCTATAAACACTCAATCTGGTGTCCAATTTGTTCCAGATCAATACACCTCTTTTACTCATGAAGGAGGTTTCGCAGATCTTGCAAGAGGTAGAAGTATAAATGAATTAGCAGAAGAAAATGATGGAGTTTTAGATTCTGAAGGTAATCTCGTTACTGAAAATCTCTGGAATAAAATATTTGATTCTAAATATGTCACTGTAGATCAATCAGGTAAATTCCAAGAAAAACAATTTAAATCTGGGGAAAATGCTGCACTAGCACTTGCTAAAGGAGTTACTAAAGAAGGAGACATTGTTTTAGATAAAGTAACATCTGGAGAAAGTGTATTTGGTGCTAGACAACAAGATGATTATCACTGGAAAAATAGAAAGTGGTATGAAAAAATACCTTTAGGTTTTAAATTAGGGGGGGAGGGACTATTAAAAGGATCGTGGAACTTAGTAATGGGTATTCCATATGGAGCTACTTCCCTAACTAGAACATTTGCTTCTGATAATGAAGGAGCACCTGAATGGTTAAATAATGTGAATACTTTTTTAGAGTCACAACAACTTAGATCTGATGTAGCTACAGATGAAGCTAAATGGTACACTCCTCAAGGACTAACATCTGGAGTAGCTTCTGGTCTAGGACAATTAGGAGCAATAGCTGCATATACAGCAGTAGCTATTAAATTAGGAAAGAAATTAAGAGAAAAAGATATTTTAACTATTAGTGAAGCTGCTTTTGCAAAGGGTTTAAACCTGACAACTGCTGTAGGATTTGGTTTATGGGGGGCTTCTGAAGTAGATACTCAACTACAAGCACAAGGTAATACAAATGCAGACCAACGTAAAGCTATACAAGCAGCTACAGTTTTAGCTCTTACAGGAATAGGGAGTGTTACTAATATTTTCTTATCTAAATTAGATCCTAATACTAGAAAGAAAATCATAGTAGATGCTACTAGAACTGGAATGAAAGATGCTGTTAATTTAGCTAATTCTGCTGGTGGAAAAGATATTGCATCTGTAGCAAGCAAAGCTATTTTTGAAAATGTCAATAAAACAGTTTCAAAAATGATGTCTACAGGATACAAAGCTCTAAAGACACAGACTGCTATTGACTTCACTAAAGAAGCTACACAAGAAATCTCAGAAGAAATTGTACCAGATGTTACAATGTTGATTTTTCCTAGAGTATATAATACTTTAATAGATGCAATGGGGGGTAAACAAGAAGACAAGTTTACATTCAATGCAAAAGGAGATGAAGAGTACATGGATTTTCTTAATGGAAAACACCTTGAGAATTACTTTACAGCAGGATTATTTGGTGGTATCACAGGGGGTTTAGCAAGCACTGCTCATAATTGGGGAGTAAAGCAAGACCAAGACATATCATACATAGGAGCACTTACTATGAATGGTGAAGATTGGTCTGATAAAAATGTTGATAATATGTACGAAGGTATATTGAATCAAATCAACAAAGAATATAACCAAGGAAAAGCAGGACCTACTACAATGGGACTTGACAAAGTTTCCATGAAGAATACAATCATTACAGAAGAAAACAAAAAAGATGTAACTTCTTATGCGGACCTAATTAGAACACAAGCTATAAATGATTTAAATATAGCGAGAGAGAGTGTTAAAAATCTTACTATAAAAGGGGGAGTACTAGATCAATTTAAAACTAAATGGAATGCTGTAAATAAATCTGTAGAGAACATAGAACAGTTTAACAAGTTTGCTTTAAGTTTTGCTGAAAAATCTTCAGTTAATACTTACTTGATGAATGAATTCAAGAGTTTAGTTGGTACAAAGTTTGAAGCTAATTTTCAAAAACAACAAGATAAATTATCTCAAATAGATCTTAGAAATAAATTATTAGCAGAGAATAAGCCTGAAGAAGCCCAATTAATTCAGGATAAATTAATGGGTATTACCAAAAGCTCTAAAAAAGACAGTAGTATTAGTGTAACTACAGATTTAGAAAAATCGAATGAAGCTATTGAGTTAGTTAGAAAACAAACAGAAGATACTATTGCGGATACTCAACAAAAACTAGAGAATTTAACTAATGGTGTATCTTTTATAAGAGGGATGCAACAAGCATTTGTTAGAGGGCAGATAAATGAAGGATTTGATGTAGTTAATAATAAATTCAAGTATTCAAATACATTAACAGAGAATTTCAGTAAAGTACGTAAAACTGAAAAAGGTAAGAAAATAGTAGGAAGTACAGTTCAAGAACAAATGGACAACTTCAATACTTTGAACATGACTTCTCAATCTTACATTGAATTTAAAAATCAACAGATTGAGAATGAGATCACTAGGATAAAAGAATTAAACTCTCCTATAAAAGAGAAACTTGATTCATTTAATTCTACTAATGAGAATCTCCCAAACTTAGAAACGTTAGTTAAAGAGTATAATCCTGTACTTGGTCAATATCAAGAACTTCGAGCACAAGAAGAACTTAGAGATTTAACAGATGAGGAAAAATCTTTACAAGAAGATCTTTATTATAAACTACTTGAGCTAGATGAGGAATTTACGAAATATGGTACTGATTTTGAAACAGCTAACACTCAAGTACCACAACTTCTTTTAGAGAAAAGAAACCTAGAATCTTCTTTAGTAGAAGAGCCTAAAAAAATTCAGTTTAATAACACTCCTTATTTAAATAGATTAGATACAGATAAATTTGTTTCACTGGACTCTTCTCTTGAAGATTATGTAAATGATGCTTTTCAAAAATCTAAAATAGGTAGTGAAAACAATCCTGATTTTATTGACAATAACCTCGTAAATATCTTAAAGGAACTTCAAGTTAGACTTGCTCAGGTAGAGTTAAACTATGGTTCAAATAGAAAAATGGCTGATTTTGAAAAAGAAGCAGTTCCTATTTTATCTGAACTATTAGGAGAATCTAAAGAAGGTGTTAAGTCTTCCTATGATATAGGTAAAGCTAAAGTCAAAGCTATTGATTATGGTAAAGATAAAGAAGGTAAAAAACAAAAACTAGATAGAGATGGATCCAAATCTTTCTTAGCAATTGATAATTATCAAAGCTATAGTGAGGCTAAGTCTAAGCTCATTTCTTTATTAGAACAAACTCGTGCTTTAAAAGTATTATCAGACAGTAATAGACCTGATATTGATATAACAAGAATGGGAGATGATGTTAAACACATTATTACTCAGTTTGAAGTTTTTCAAGATATTTTAGGTAAATCTGTTGATACAGAGGATCTTATTACTTTATCAAAATCATATTTAGACGAAGACGGAAAACCTATTCAAGGTAAATTAAATCAAGACGTATTAAATGTATTAATATCCTCTTTAAATGATCTTGAATACAAAATTCATTTAGGCTTAGTGGGTAATGATTCTGCTATTATAGGGTCAATTGAAAAAGTAAAAACTCTTTTCTCTTTAAATCCAATTTATAAAGGGTATACAAAAGAACAATATGATTCTTTAGTGAGGAATATTTCTAAAAATAATATCCACTTATTTTACGGGTGGTATGGTTTAGAAGCTAGTTCTTTTGATAAAGTACCAAGTTTCACACAATTAGAAGCAATTAAACATACTTACTGGAATCTTACAAATCCTACTGCTATATCAAGTACCACTAAGACTGTGTTTGAAAACAGTGCTGGATTATGGGGAAATCAAGGTTCTGGTAAAACTTCTGTTTGTGCAGTAATGGTTACTAAACTTTACAAAAGATTTATAGCTTCTAAAGAAATAGATAATATCTCAGCTAGTAAAGAAATAAAAGACAATCTTAGAAACTTCTCTTATTCAGGTAAGTATTTTAAACAAGGAAATAATAACTATAAGATTTATTCTCGAATTAATGAGGATAAATCAGGAGGAGATCATTATTATATATCTGGAGATAAGTTCCTACCTATTCCTACAAAAATAAGTATTCTTGAAGATGACTCTACAATGTTAGCTTCTAGTAATGTAGATCGTATTTGGGGACTTGCGGATGAGTTTGAAAAAGCTAAAATCAAGTTTACACGAATTAACTCTGAAGATAGTAAAAAAGGAGAAGGGGATTCTTCTTATAAAGATCCTATTGGGACACTGACTGAAAAGTTACTTAAAGATAGAAACAACTTCCCAAGTGATTTAATTGTCATTGATGAGGCTACATTAATGTCTGGTGTTCAGGTAGGAAACCTGAAAACAGCAATAGAGGTAGCAAATGCTGAAAGGACAATACCTATTAAAGTATTATTTTTAGGAGATTTGAAACAATCAGGTGATCCATCAGGGTTTCAAGGAAAGTTAGATAAACTAACTGTTTTAGATAATACATTTACATTTAACACAGATAATAGAAACACTTCTTTTTTAGTAGATTCTACAAAAGAATTAAATGTTAAATTTAGAACAGGTAATCAAACAATTAATTACAATATTGATTACTTTAGAAATGAATCTTATAAGAAAACAGATGTTGAATTTAGGTCTGAATATTATCAAGGAAACGAAGGTTTAGCTGGGTTTAAAGTTTCAAACTCTGAAGAATTTGAATTATCAGATTTAGTTTCTAAGATAAATAATAAGATTATTGTAAAAGGAGATGCTATTGTAATCACAACTTCAATAAAGAAAAAAGAAGAAATTATTGCAAAATACCCTGAACTACTTGGAATTGTATACCTTACACAAGAAGCTATTGGGATGGATAATAAAAAGTATGAGATTGACATTCCAGACCCAAACCATGTTTACGCATATAGTTCTAGGTTAATTGAAAGTGGAAAAGATGGTGTATATGATATAGTTACAGCAGAAGAAGCTAAGACTCAGGTACATGCTAAAGAAAATAAAATAACTTCTAATTTATTTGATACTGATAGTGCTGGACAACCTACAGGACTTTCTACTTCAAATCTAGATTATCAGTTAGCTTACTCTCTAATCACTTCTCTAGGTCGTGCTAAAGAATATGCTTGTCTAGTAGTACCTAAATCAGATGTCAAACACCCTATTAGTGAAGCATCTGAAGGAGGGAATGCAAAGTCAAGACCATTTAAAAAAGATATATTTTCTTATAAACCTCTTCAACCAAGTTCTGTTAAGACCAACAAGTCTAAACAATCAGCTTTGATTAAGACGGAAATGGATAAATATACAGGGGATAAAACAGAATTTGTTCAAGAGGAAAGAACTTCTACAAATATTCCAGAAGAGAACTTAGAAAATGTAGAAGTGGAAATAGTTCCTGTTGACAAAGGGTTTGTTAAAGGAAGTAATGATACTATAAGAATTACAGAGAAAGATGGTGTAATAATTATTGAGGAATACTCTACGCCTGAGTCTGTCCCAACAGCTTTAGAATATTTAGGAGAAGAAACTCTAGAAGATTTACAAGACACTCTCTATGTAGATATGAAGGATAGTGGTGTATTTATTCCTAAGGATTTTGAAAGTGACCCTAGTTCTTTTGAAACTGGAGAAGAAGTAACTGCTAGAATTGATGTGTTTCCTTCTGACCCAGATTTACCTAAAATCCAAATTGTAAGAATAAATTCTAGCTGGATTAAATTACCAGAAGGATTTAGTATTACTTCTAATCAAAATGATAGTAAGTTTGTTCTAAAATTAAACAACAATGCTCTAGTAGTAGATCCTCTAGATGCTTCTAAACTTTCTAATCCTTGTTAATAATGCTAGACTGTAGTTTAAATGTCTTTGAAAATAATAACATACATCCTATAGATGAGTTGTTAACTGAGAACTTTTTTGGGGAAGACTTACCTTCTCCAGAAGGTGCACCTTCTTATGTCACAACTTATATAGAAGATACTAAATCTTCTATACCAGAAATGATTAAAAATCTTGGAGTTAAAATGCTAGAGATTGGTAAAGATTTTACTCGTTATGTAAATTCTTTTGAAAATCTTAGGTTTGAGTTAAAAACTCCAGATAGTTTTACTACCTCATATTCTGAGATTACAGGACTTGTGTCTCAAGAAGATGTTATTTTATTGGTAGGAGATAAAGAAGGTAAAAGAGAAGTTGTAGGTGCTTTACCAATGAACAATCCAAAATATCCTAATACTTCTCAGTTAATTCAAACCATAAAAGAGAAAATTAACAAAGGATTACCTACTATTGTAAATAGACCAAAGTTAATTAAGCTTATCTCAAATGCTTATGACAGAAGATTGCAAAAAAGTAATCCTTTATCATTGAGTAAACATGATTTAAGTAAAACCACACAATCTATAGCAGACCTAAAAGAATTGTATGGAAAATCATATCCTTTTATATTCTCTTCTCCTTATATAGTTACAGGAAGATTGAATCTAAAAGAGAATTATTCAGGAAGGACTGTTATTCTTTATAACAAATTTCCCGACTCAAAAGAAACCGTAGATTCCTTTATTAGTAAATATGGGTATAACAGAGCTTTAAAGGATAATATGTTTGGATTAATTCCTTTGAATAATGATGTCTACACAAACTTAGATGACATGTTAGGAGATATTGAAAAATACTCTGGACAAGAATTAGATGAGATTACGCAAGGAGGAAGATTCTTTTTATCAGGACCTTCTCTTGTTCAATTTGGAGATATTTTACAATCATTAAACTTATCAGGAGAAGCTGGTACTATGATCAGTGCCAACATTACAGACTTATTTAACCGTTCTGTTGTATTTAGTCAGGACGGAAGCAAGACAATAACAACTCAATCATTAGATCCTTTAAACTTCATAAAATACCTTCAAGAAATAAGACAACTTCCTTTTTATAGCTATTTAAATAGTATACTAAAATTAAACATAGAAAAAGATAAAGATAAAGTTGGTGGATTTAGAGGGTTATTTGTAAATCCATTATTAGTTAAGAACAATACTGATTTTAAATCAGGGTTAGCTAGAGTGGACAATTCTTACCCTGAAGCAGTTACAAACAGACTTCTTATTACAGGTCTATCTCCAAATGTTGTACAACCACAACGAATGGAGTTTTTAATGACAGATACTACTCAAGACATATCTGATTTGTTTAGTACTGCTTTTAATCCTGTTGTAGCTAATTCAGAAGTTACAAATAGATTTAATTATACTGTAAAATCACCTAAATATATTGGAAAAGAAATTCATCCATCTACATCAAAACTCTTAGAAAAGTTTGAGTCTAGAGGTATATATGATCCAGACATTCGTCTTTGGGTAAAAAATATAACATCAGAAGTTCTTTTAAATGCAGATAGTAGTAACTTTACAGAATCATTGATAGAAATTCTTGATAGATTAACAAAAGATTATAGAGATTGTATATGAGCTGCCTTGAACAAAATAAAAAGAATACGAGTGATGTAGTTAATAGTGGTTTCCTTTTACCCACTACTGATAAGATGAAGTATATCAGTTCTCTTGCAAAGAATGATTTGAATGATTTCTTTGAACTTATTCAACATTTTGAAGCAAGAATGTCTGTATTCAAAGATGAGTCTAGTGCAAATCCAAAGTATACAGTAACTGAGGTAACAAATGACAAAGCATCTTCTGATTTACAGATTATTGATGAGTTAGATAGATTGTATGCAATTGATGGTAAAAAAGCTTTTCACTCTGAAAGTGATAAACATAAAATAGCTACAACTGCAACAGTTAATGCTATTATAGAATCTATTCCTTTTGTAAACGAAATACCAAGAACTGTAAATTTACATCGTCAGAAATATACCTATAATAGTAATCTCCCTGTAACTAAAACAAGACAGCTACTATATAGTATTTATGTTACAAATGGGATAGTACCCTCAACAGATAACTTGAAGACTACTATTTTAAATAAGTTAAACTCAAACTCATTGTCAGAAAATGACAATCGTATTTTAGTATCTGTTTATAATTACGTTTTCTCAGAATCTGATTTAGAATATAAAGGGCCTCAAGGAACACATTTGTTAAAGTCCCTACAGTCCACATCTAAACAATCTCAGAATCAAGAAATTAGATCTAGAGCAGCTAATTATACAAGAATGTTTCATACAGCTATTGTGGCTGTAAATAACTTCTCTTCTTTGATGATTGTGTCAGAAGAAGGAAACTCTTCTAGAACCGAAGATGATACTTTGTTATTTAGAATGACAAGTGTTAATGCCCCTCAAATAAATAATCTATTTGACACACTTGAAATAGTAGATAATGTAGATCCTAAAAATGATCTAGTAGACGTTCAAATTAAAGAGTCTGTAGCTAAATCATTTATTGCTAATAATATAGGAGTATATGGTATTTCTGATGGTAATACCACAACCAATTATGCAACATTTACTTATACTACAAAAGATAAGAAATTAATTCCTATTTTAATTCCATTTAAGGTTACCACAAATAAGGATAGTATTGTAGACGTAAATAGTGTTTATGATAGTAATGTAAAAAGAATAAAAGATAAACTTATCAAAGAGAATTACTCTGTTGAAGAAGCCACAAAAAGAGCTGAAAAAGAAACTAAAGATACTTTGTTAAATCCTGATATTATTCAGTTTATTCTAAATGAACTTGGGTATAAAGGAGTTGTAAACAAAAAAGTAATTAATAATATTTTAAAGAGTTCTTATGTAGACCCTGAAAGTAATAAGAGAGCTGTTGATACTAATCTAGATAGCTTATATAAATTAATTGCATCAGGCATTGTTTCTGTATCAGCTAACCTAGAACTAGATAAAAAAAGAAAAGATTATAAGCATAATTTCTTCAACACTAATTCAAAACTAGTTTCAAATATTTTAGAGACTATCCGTAAAGCATTTAAATTCGTACCATTTGATAGAAACCCTAATAATAATAATAAAGCTTTTCAGTCAAGTTCTTTAGTGGAAGAAGGTTTAGATGTTAAAGAGTTTAATTCATCTATTATTTCTCCTACAGGATTCTGGAAGAATAATCAATGGTTAGCTAGACAAATAATGAATGCTTCCAATATCTATAGGAAAGCTTCTCAATATAATGGAGATGGTGAAAATGTAGATACTAATAATATTGCATCTAGAGCAGAATTGATTAATAAGTACATATCTGACATTCAGAGGTTTATAAGTACTGAAGGAGAATCAACGTTTAAAACAAACCCTTTTGTAAGAGAAGAAACTGCTAAAATAGATAAAGTTGTCAGATTAGATTCTTACAAAGACACTAAAGCAGATACTGGAAAATCTCACATGTCTATGAATACTACAGAAGTTCACAGAGTTCACACAGCAGCTTTTGTGAATAACCTATTAGACTCTTATGATTTTGAACGTAACATGTCTCCAACTGCACTAGTAATTCCTCAAACTTATTCAGATAAATCTTTTTGGGGAGGATATATAACAAGGTTTGAGAATCATGATTTCTTCCCAATTAAAAATAAAAAAATAGATTTAGAGACTCTTTTAAAGAAGGAAGTTATAAATCAAAGAGCTCAGGATTTAGCATTTGCTGAGAATTTTATTAATGAATGGAATAAAATGTACACAACTGATCCTGACTCAGGACTTAGTTTCCCGTTACTTAATACTAAAATAGACCCTTCAATTTTATTATCAGGAGATTCTGTAGCATTCACAGCTTTACTTAATAATAGTATAGAAAAAGTAGCTAAACTCAAACCTGATTCTCCTATTTCTGCTACAGAGTTTAAATACTATAATGTAGATAAATCAAAAGTAAAAACAGAAGGATATATACAGTTACGAATTGCACCAGCTTTAAGAGAAAAGTTGTTAAGAGTTTTTCAATCGGATCTGCAATATAAAGCAACTATTCTTGCAAACCTTGCTATTGACCACTCTTTAATCATTAAAAATAATAGTGGATTAAATATTAACAACCAATTTAATTCTGCTATAAATCAAAGATTGTCTAAAGTACTTGGAGACGATATTTATTTAGGAAAAGACACTAAACTAGATTTATCTGAACTACTCAGTTTTGATGCTAATGGTTACCCACAAATAAACTCAATAGGTACTTTTGTATTTAATTCTAATTTATCTGAGGAGATTCTAAATAAACTATTAGCTCAAATACAAGACATTCATCCAGTTGAGTTGTCAATGTTTTTCGCACATAATTACACAAGTAACCATCTTAATGAGTTATTATTAGGTACACCATATCAATACAAAAATAATTCAGAAGATGGAATGTTATCAGACATGTTAAAAAGGTCTGTATCAGCAGCTTCTCCAGGAATTCCTCTTAGTTTAGACAATAATGTTATTCTAGAAATAGATGATCTCAGACTTCCTTTAATGTCTAACACTTTAAACATAACAGAGAATGAAGAGTATTCTCAAATACTAGGAACAGGTAGAGTAGAAGGAGTGGAACCTTTTGATGGAGGATCTATGACAACACCTCTATATGAAATAATGTGTCAAGAATCAATGGGAGGAGTACAAGGTTTAATGCCCAATTCTTCTATAAAATTCTTTTATGCTCATACTAATATTCAAAACAAAGACACAAACCTTATTAAATATGCTCTTCATGTTATAACAGAGGAAATGTTGAACGTAGGCTCTCCTAAAATGTGGGATTTTATAAGACTACAATTAGGAACAATGAGTATTAATAAAATTGTTGTATTACCAGATGTTATTGTAAATGGAGAAGTGATTGTTCCTGCTAGAACATTTACTCCAAACAATACGATGTTTGATATATTTACACATATCAAAACTAATAAGGATTTAAAAATACCTTCATTTGATAGTTATAAAATTCTTGCAGATGTTGTTAGAGATAATCCTGAATTAAAGAACAGATTTGTTCATCAATTGATTTTACCTTCTTCTAATAAGACAGGTAAATCAATGTATCACAATCCTGATAAAGTGCTTGCTCGTCTAAATAGAGGAGAAACACTAAATGATTATGAGTTCAGACAATTAAATAACTCTGATCTTACACTTCAGTTAGATGCTACCCACGATCCTGAAAATGGGACTGTTTCTAAATACTCTCAAGGAATTATAAATGCTATTCAAGAAGGTAGAACTTATGATGAAGCTAATTTACTTCTTGAAAAACTAGCACAATTAGTTGAAACGAATCTTGAAGAAGTAAGAAACATATTTGGAAAAACAGATGAAAATGGAATATTTGTACCACTAGGTAACTTTAACTTTACAAATGGTGACTTTAGCATCTCTTCTTTTAAATTAGAAGATGTTAAAGAGTTTTCTCATCTTGAAGGGCAACCTGACGTAGAATATATAAAAGTATTTGAAAACCTAACTCCTGAAAGAAGAGTTGAATTGTTCATTAGATCTACAGTAATGGATTCAATGGAACAACAAGATAATATCAACTCTACTTACAAAGAGATTTCTTCTGATAATTTCTCTATGCAATCTCCTCAGGTAGCTTCTTTGATTGAGTCAGGGGTACGAGCGTATATCAATCGTAAAACAGTTGCTCTTAAGTTTTCTGGTGGAAACTATATTTTAGCACCTACCAATGGATTGTTTGATACTATTACTCTGACAAACGGTACAGAAACTCTTAGAGTTGTGGGTAAGCAAACAGCACAAAGAGTAATTGAGAGAGATCCTAGCTTTACACAAGTTAATGGAAACACCAACTTAGACTGGAAACTAGCTATTAATAAGCTAAATCCCAGTATAAGTATTTATGATACTGATGAATGGAAAGCTTTCTCAGTACACAGTGAAGCTAAAGGAGATAAAAAAGTTTGGTATGAATTAAGAAGTGCTTTACAAAAACAATTAGATTCTAGGGATAGTAATGGAGAATTAATATGGGAAGTACAACCTGCTGAAGTAATGATGCCCTTTGCATTTAAAAAAGAATTTAATCTTGTAAAAGGGATGCAACCCTCTGATGTCACTATTGAATACTTTGAAAGAGGGTTTAGAGCTAAAGAGTTTATAGCCAAGTTCACTGCTATGTGGGAAGAAATGACTTATAAAGCACAGGAAGATTTTGCAATAGAAATGGGTCAAACTTTTGAGGGTGTATCTATTTTCAACTTAAGGAAATTAATTAAGCTGAATAAAGAAGGTGTTGAGATAGGAGGTATTTCAGAAGCATTAAATATTGAAGAAGAAATGGTTTTTGATGTTCTTGACCAATTTCAACAATATATGTTGACTAAAAGAGCAGATTTCATTTTAAGTAATGTAAGATCATTAGCTGAGCAGAAATATTCAAGTTTTCAGAAATCATTAGAAGTAATTGTAGGACGTATTCCTTCTACAGGAATGCAGTCAATGGTAGTTGCTAAAATCATAGGATTTATAGAATCAAATAAAAACTCTATCTGGTTTCCTAAAGAATTAATGATGATTCAAGGAGCTGACTTAGATATTGACAAAGCTGTTGTTCTTAGTTGGTGGTTTGATAAAGATGGGATTTTGATTTTAGATAACTCTCCTAAAGGATTACAAAATCAAATTACACAATTACAATACGATATAGCTAAACACCCTTCTAATCAAATCGTTTCAGATTCTCCTGTAGAAATGGGGGATGCTAAAGCTGAAAGAGAGAAGCGTAATGCTACTAATCCAGATCCTTTTAGAGCTAGAATACAGTCTCTTATGTCAGTGTATATTCAAAAAGTGTTAGCATCCGAAGGTAAAGCTATGGTGGGAGTTGTGATGAATCTATATAAAGCTTATAACTTGATTTATTATACAGATTTAAAGACACAAAAAGCAGGAGGATTTTCTGAAGAGTCTAAGACTACTGTAAAACCTTTAGTATTCTTTGATGGTCAAGAAATGGTACGTAAAGAAGAAATCGCTAATCTTGATCCATCTAAAGCTGAGAGACAAGCATGGTCATTCTTTTCTACATTAGGAAATGCAGCTACAGATAATGCTAAAGAAATGATTCTTGGTGCTATTAAAGCTAATCTTCAAACTGGTAATATTATTGGTCTTATGACTTCTTATGGTGTAGAGGTTTCTAATATATTTGACTTTTTAGCACAACCTGTCATTCAAGAAGTGATGTTTAAAGTTAGAAATTCTTCAAATATTGGAAATGATCTCCAAATACCTACTACTATTGAAAGTGGTATTGCAGAAGTAATACGTGAAAAAGGAAAAGGAATTACAGACACAGAAGAAAAATTATTAGCCTCCTTGTTGTCTTTGAGTAAGTCAGCAGATGAATTACAGATTCTTGCATCTACCTTAGGTATTAATAGAGAGATTCCTGTTTCAGCTTATGATAGATTTGCTTTTCAACAAAAGTTGGAAAACTATGTAAATGAAGCCCTTGAGAAAGAAACAGAAAAAAGAAATAAGTTATCAGGGAGAAAAGACATCCCTCTTGTTTTTAGATTGAATAAATTTATTTTAGATCCTTCATATGCAAATGAAATGGTTTCTGCTTATGGGACTATTATTAATTCTTTTAATATTTTAAAAGTGATTAATACTGTCCCAGATATTAAGAAGTATCTTGAGTCAATGGTCTATTTGAACACTGTAACTAAATCGTTAACAGATAAATATGCCTCAACAGAAAATATTATTTCAGAATTCAAACAAGAATTTCCTGAAAATAAATTCCAAAATATTAAAGAAGAAGAGTATAAAGGAGTGGTTAGGTTTTTAGAAGAATATACGATTGCTAAGTATGTTCAAGAATCAGGTGTATTTGATGGTTTTAATGTTTATCAAGACGGAAAAAAAATAGCACTAGACATAAAGGAGTTGTCAGATATTGCTAAGTTTCAACAAATGTTTCCTGAGTTTTTATATGAATTACAAGAGGACAATCAAAATAGAATGTTCAACAACAATAAATTCTTTAGTTCATTGCAACCAATGATTAATGCTAAAGGAAAATATACAGTTATTCCTAATATTCAGGATATGTCTGCTACAGAACAGTTTGAATTACAAGCTGCTTTGAATGGATTTGATTTAGATATTAACTACAAAGGAATGTTGATTCCAAATACAGAGTTTAAAAGAATGTTGTTTTTATATTCTGTAGTTAACTCTAAAGGTAAAGTCAGCACAACATCTTTTTTTGAATTATTTAATCCAGAATATAAAAACCAATTTGAATACACAAGATTTCTTAAAAACAACCCTAATATTGCTTCACAAGTAAATCAGAATGTAACTACAATAAGTCATTTAGCAAGTACACTAACTTCTCTATTGCCAGTAGGTGCTAGTGAATTTTCAGACTCATCTTATACAGATCAATATGGATCTACAAAAAAAGTAGAAAAAACTGCTTATAAGGCTGTTGTTAAAGAAAAAGAGTTACTACCTCCATATGTTAAATCAAGATTTAAGGGGCAGTTGTATACTTATAAACTTACAGAATTAATAGGAACTAGTGGTGTGCAAGAAACTGTATACTCAATAATCAAATCTATTTATAGACCCATTACTCTATCTGTGTCTTCTAAATTGGATCAACTATCACATATCACAAATAGTCATATCTACAAAACTATTAACGATTCTAGAAAAGTTTTAGAGATGACAGAAATGGAAAATGAAAGTGTACCTTTGGTAATTAAAACAAAAGAAAAGGTAGACAGGGATTTAAGAGTTCATACTCAAATTGGTCCTTACATGTATAACCCATCAAAAGAATTAGTATCAAACATTAAATGTAGTTAATAATGATTTGTGATTTAAATCAACAAGTACGTACTCAATCAGATTCACACGCTCTTTTAAATGCACTTGTGAGTGAAATATCTTCTAAGTTTCCCTCTGTGGATGCTCAAGTTTTGAGTTCAGAGGAAATAGTAGAAAGATATGGTGAGCAATTTTCTTTTAAAAAAGGATTTGTTAATAACTCTCAAGTTGTTATAAATAGAGATTTATCAACTATAGATACACCTTTACATGAATTTGGACATTTGTACCTAAAGGTTCTTAAAGTAGAAAATCCTAAGAGATATGTAGAGATTATGAACTCTACATCTACCTTTAAGAACCAGTTAGATGAACTATCAAATCTATACCCAGAGTTAACTCAAGAAGATTTACAGGAAGAATTCTTTGTACAAAATCTTGGGTTAACAACAGAAGAATTATTATCTAAATATGGAGAAAGTAAAGAGATTTCTTTATTTAGAAGATTATTAAATAGATTCAAGAGTTGGTTAGTAGGTTTAACTTCTAATTTAGGATTTAGTGGAGTAGCTCTTAAACAAGTAACTTCATTTAATGATATTCTACACCAAGTAGGGTATGAGATCATGAGTCCTACTTTCAAACAGTATATAGACCCTGAACTACTAAATGATATAAAGTTTCAAAAAACAACAGGTCCCATTAAGACAGAACTTGATTTAATTAAGACTTTAATTGTTACTGATAACAAAGACTTTATAAAGTCAGGTAAAAACTCATCTACTTTTGCTACTCAAATACAAGAATTGATTCTGAATAACATGTCAGATAAGAAGATTGTAGATGGAAAGGAGGTTTCTTTCTTAAAGGAAACTTATGTAAAAGATGGTAAACTGGTTGAAAGAAACTTAAATCAATCAGAAGTTGCAACATTAAGAAGGTTTATAAACTCATTCTTTTCTGATGTGGTTGTTAAACTAGATAAAAATAATAATCCTAGAATAAGTAATAACATAAAAATTGTTGCTTTAAGCGATTTACATAAGATTCCTGGATATGAATCACTAGGAAAAGACTTTAGCACTTATAGCCACATTCTTGTTAAAATAAAACATGGGGATTTAAGCTTTTTTGATCTATCTGGAAAACCTATGAACGGTGTCCATAATGCTTCTTTAAATAGAAAAAACATTGCAGGTGTTTATATAACCGACCATGAAGCTGATAAATTAGGACTTAGCTACACTTCAAATAAAGTACATGTTGCTAAATTACAATTAGGTGTACTTGCACTTAGAGTAAAATCTAAACTGGGAGGTAAAACAAAAATAGATAACCTATATATACCTGATTTAAATAGTGTTGATAAAAAAGGAAATATTGTAACACAAGGTACTTATATAGATGAAGTTGTAAACAATCTTCAAAAATTAGCTAATATTAAACCTTTGGCTAATTTGTTTGCTGGAGAATTGAAACAGTTTATATCTTCCCCTGTCAATGTAGATGAAATAAGAGGAAATGTAGAAACACATTACTCTGAATTACTTAGTTACTATTTAAAAAGTGAGAATATATTTTCACATATGTCTGATTTTGAAAAGAAAAAGACACAAGAAAATATGCAATCTATATTAGATTTAATGAAGGAGAAGTCTAAGGCTGACAAACTTCAAGACTTAATAACAGCATTATCAGAAAGAAAGTTAATGATACAGGATCCTTATGATACACAAAAAGGAAAACCTTCTTTCTATGATTCTGAAGTTCAAATTCTACATAGGTATTTAGGAGAACTATTGAAAGTCAAAGACCTTTATCGTCAAGATGATAGATTTACTGTAGGAGTATTTAAATCATTTACAGAATCAATTGCTAGAACAGGAAACCCTATTCTAGATAAGCTATTTGAATATATGACTATAGCTGCCTCTAAAGTGAGAAAGTATATGGTGGAATTTAGAGAGAAAGATGCTAAAGTTATAAGTGATTTAATAACAGAATTTAGGTCTATAAATCCTTTAAGCTTTTTGGAGGAGTTTACATTTAATGATGCTCGTAAATTCTTTAATGATTTCGTAGAATATACAGATGCATATGATCCTAAGACAGGTAAGAAGATACCAGTTAAAACAGGTAGATTGATTCAAAAAGACAGTAAAGAATATAAAGATCTTACTCCAAAGCAAAAAGAATATTACGAACATTTTAATAAAGAAGCTGATAAATCTCTAAAAAGATTACACGGGGAAGATGTTTCCTCAAAAGGATTTATTCCTATAATGAGAAAATCTTCAGGAGATACAGCTAAAGAAATTGTTAAAGCTCCTTTACGTACATGGGACTTAATTAAAGAATCTTTTAATAAATTATGGAATGAGGGGATAGATAATTATGAGTATCACCTAGAAAACCAATCTTCAAATTCTTCTGCTTATGATGCTTTTATAGGGCAACACAATAATCCTAAAGATCTAAAATATGGAAGTGAGTCAAGATTGGAAAAACTTGGATTACGTTACGGAGAAAGTGGGGGGCTAGTTATCACAGATTTAAGTTTAAACACAGATATGGAAACAGATCTGTCTTTTGTTCTTAATTCTTTTGTAGCATCCAATATACGTAAATCAGAGTTTGATAGAATTCAACCTATAACAGATTCTTTAAAATCTTTCCTGATTAAGAACAGAGAAGCTTTTGGAAACATATCTGACAATTCTTTAGCTATGTTTGAAGACTTTTATGGGAGGTTTGTAAATGAATCTATGGCTGACTTAGGAGAATTAAGAAGTATAAATAAAATAATTGGAGTACTTCAAAGTAAAGCAAGTATGGCAGTACTAGCTCTTAACTTTGGAACAGATGTTAAAAACTTAGCTACTGGATGGGTGACAAACTTTAAAGAAGCAATGTTTAATTCTTTTGTAAAAGAAGGTTTTAATTTATGGTCTTTGACAAGGGCTCATACATTAGTTACAACAGATGCCCCAAAAGAAGCAACTAATAAGTCCATTTTAAATAAACTGAATCTTCAATATGGTTTATATAATATGGATTATCAGTATTTAACTGGTAGACAGAACCTAGAGACTTCTAAAAGTTTATTTAAATCTAGAAACATGTTTGTGTTTAACAGGATGGGGGACTTGTTTAATAGAAGAATGTACACAGCAGCTACTTTTATCCAAGAAGGTAGTTTAGACGCATACAGTTTAAATAAGGATAACAACCTTGTTTATAATGAAAAGTTAGACAAACGATTTTATAATCCAGACGGGACTCAAACAAATCTTCAAAAGATGTTTCTAAAAACAGTTAAGGAGGAAATGTTAAGAGAAGGGGGTTTAGACAAAAGAGGTAATCTTTTATACGGGCACACTATAAAAATGAGAAATTCCATGAAAAGTCATATGGACAGAATTCACGGATCTTATGATGCTGACCATACCTCTAGAATGAAATCCTATGCGTGGACTAAAGCACTTATTTCTCTTAAAACTTATTTTGTAGATAAGCAAAGAAGATACGTTGGAACTGGTGGAGACTCTACAAAACTGTACTCAGAAAATGAGGGTAAATATTTACCAACATATGATGACAAAGGAAATGTAATTGCATATGATTGGCAAGCTGAGTCTCAAGAAGCTATTTTAGCAAGTGCTATAATGTCTATGAAAGAGGTATTTAGAAACAAAGGTAATTTTCTTAAAACTTGGAAAAACCTTACACCTAAAGGAAAACAGAACATGATTTATCTTCTTACAGATACAGCAATGTTTGTATTATTGTATGCTGCATTTAGTGGGTTATTTGATGAAGATGATGAAGACCAAACTTTAACTGAGTGGGCAGCTTTAGTCTCGTTGAAAGGTTCACTGGAAGCATCTTCTGGTTTAGGTGATTTAGGTACAACTCGTAGTGGAGATATTAAAGTGTTATCTACTTATCAAAGTATGATGGAGAAACCTTTCTTTGTTACATCTTTCTGGGCAGATATTATGCAGTCTTTAAATAATCTTGCTTTTTCTGACCAGTCAGAAGCGAGACAAGAAAAGGATTGGGTCAAAGTGATGGACAACTTTCCTTTTATGAGTATAGGAACTATAATCAGAACAAAACACAATATAGAAGACGTACTAGAAAAAACTGAATAATTTTAAAAATAAACTTATCTTTACATCTAATTAATTGTTTAGACATGAATCTTATTGAGCTTTGGGGTATTATTAGTGGAATAATTATTACGATATTTGGAGCAGGGAAGTTTTTTGAAAGATTTACGAATAAAAACAAAACTGTGGATAACAAAGTAGATACTCACGATGAGAAAATTAACGATCTTTCTACAAAAGTAGATAAGATGTCAGCTCAAGTGAATCTAATAGAATCCGAGAGTAACTCAAACAAAGAGAATCTCCATAAAATGAGAAATGATATGAACGGTTTTATGGCTTCCACAAATCTAAGATTCGAAAGAAGTGAGAAGAATCAAAGTGTTCAACTAATGTTAATGAGTCAAATTTGTGAAAAACTAGGTGTTAATACAGAGATGGCTAAATTTTTAATGGAGGAAAAATGAAAATCTCAAAATATTTTACTTTAGAAGAATTTGTTACGTCTGAAACTGCAATGAAATGTGGGTTCAAGGAACAGTACAACCCTTCTCCTGAAGTAATAAAAGAACTTACCTATTTAGCGATAAATGCAGCAGATCCTATTAGAGAGTATTGGGGGAGCTATAGTCCTACATGTGCTTATAGGTGTCCCAGGTTAAATTCTCACCCTAATGTAAAAGGTGCTAAAAATTCAGATCATCTTAGAGGACAAGCGTTTGACGAAACCTTTATTAAAGACGGTAAGAATATTTCAAGAGAAGTATTTGAATGGGTTTTAGCTGGAGGGCTTAAAACTTGGTCTAAAATTATACTTGAATTCCCCGATTCTAAAGGAGTACCTAGATGGTTACACATAAGTTCCTCAGAAGGTAAGCAGGATAAAACTGTTTTGGTAGCGTACAAGAAAATGAATCTTAAAACTGGTAAAGAAGAAACTCTTTACGAAAATTATTACACTTCAAAATGGTTTAAAAAATGAAACGTAACCTGATTAATTATAAGACAACTATCCCAGCTTTTCTAGTGGTAGTAGCTGTTGGACTATACTGGTTTAAATTGATTGATAGTGAACAATTGACTACTGGTGTAACATTATTAACAGCAGCAGGATTGATAGGAGCTAAAGATGCTTAATATGAGAAAATTCTTTGAGAATAACTTCTTTGTTTTCTACATAGTAATATTTATACTAATAGGTATTATATGTTTTAATTCCTGCTCTAGTAATAAGAAAGGTGATAATGTAGTTATAGACTCTTTGAGAAAAGAAACTATGTATTTACTACAAGACTTATCTTTGACTAGAACTAGTTACAACAAAACTATTGTAGATAATGATTTACTTAGAATAGAAACTAAAAAGTTAAAACAAAGTATTCAAGAGTTAAAAAAGATTAGAAAGCCTAGTTCTACAATTGTAAAAGGTAAAGATATAGATTCTACTCAAAACGACTCTTCTTTTGTACCAATTAAAGATTACACTAATTTGAGTAATAGTTATGATTCTTTAAGTATTGAATTTGATAGTTGCTTATTTTACGCTAACCACTTGTTATACATAGTAGATAAAAAAGATAAAATAATTGCTAAAAAGGATTCTTTAAATACTCAACAGAATAAAGACTTTGATAAGATTCTAGAAATTAATGATGAACTTCTTAAACAAGAATATAGAAGAGGGATTAGGAAAGGTAGAAAGCAAGGTATTATATTTGGTTGGTTTACAGGATTAATAGGTTTAATTGGAATCAATGCAATCAAATAAAATAAGTATAAACATTCCTTTCTGGTACAGCAAGGAAGATAGATTAAGTAACCTTAAAACCAGCTTTAAATCTGCAAGAAGCTTACAAAAGTATCTTATTAACAGTGGGTTGGATGTCGAGGTTAATGTATTTGAGTTTAGTGAAGAGAGGCAGTGCTTTGGTGGATCTATTTACCTACCAGTAGAAAAAGGGTATAATAAATCTATCCGATTAAATTATGCTTTAAAATGGTTGAGTCAAAACCAAAAATCTAATGTCTGTTGTTTTATAGATAGTGATTGTGTAGTAGATACAAAAGATTATCCTAAAGTATTAGAACAATTTACTAACTTTGACAAATCAAAATACTACTGTAATAATCTTACAAAACTAGATAAAACAGAGTACTTTGATACAGAACAATTGACATTAAAATCTTTCTATACTTTTGTTAATTCAGGTATAATAAATGGATTAGGTGGAATGTGGATTTGTGATTTTGATACTCTTTATGAAATAGGAGGATTTGATGAAAGATATACAGGTTGGGGACTAGAAGATGAGGATGTTGGTAAGAGATTATATCTTAAAGGTTTAGAGTTTCAACAACTAGATTTTAGAGTTTATCATTTACCACACGAAATAGAAAGTACTAAAAAAGATAATGCTTTAAGAAATACCCAGAAAAAGATATTTCTTGAAGATAATACAATAGTTAGACCAACATTATTAAACAACTATCAATGTTAACTTTCTCTGCAAATTTAAATACACTAGGGAATCCAACTATTTGGGGGGCAAATTACTCCACACAAACCAGTTACACTGACCCTGTTCAAATAGATTTATTTAAAAATAAAATTATAGTAGAGAAATTTACTACAGGTATTCAAATACTTTTAACCCCTGTATCTACAACTCCTATTGATAAAGCTATTACAGATGCAGCAAACAATTCTTTATATACAGATATTTCAGTTGCAACTGGTTTAACAGCTATATTTAGTGAAGAATTAAATGGGATTTTATTAACAGGAAATATATTAAGTAATCAAGCTAATTCAAACAATGATTTAGTACAATTATCAGCTTCTTTTGCTAATTTTTTGTTTTTTGACTCCTCAAATAATTATATTGAAAACCAAGAATTAGACATTACAATAAACCAAGCTATGTTTTTGGTTGCTCCAAAACCATGTTCGGGTTGTGTAGAACTAGTGTACATAGATTCAGCAGCAGATTATGTAAACCCAATAGATAATTATGGGGGAGCAAATAGAGGAATCGTAGAATACCAATATCAAGATTTTAGTGGTGTTTGGATGAGTATGGGGTCAGCTAAAATTGAAGATCAAATATGGAGAACCAATGCTGGAAGTTTTGGGTACAATCCTGCTCTAATAAGTTACTGTGGGTGTGAAATGTTTAATAACACTCCTTTAAGGGCAATAAGAACTGTTAGAGCTATTCCTAATTGTGGGGGAACTTCTCCTGTTATTTATCAGAGTATTTCCAATCATTTTAATATAGAAAATCTAACTTTATCTGATTTCCCACAAACATTAAATCAAACACTTTATTCTACAGTTCCGTATATACCTTCTGTTACATTTGATAGTAGTTTTGCTTGTTGTGTTTCAGAAGATTCTGAAATAGAAGTAACACCTTTAACTCTTACACCTAATAGAAATACTCCCCATAATACAGGAATAGCAAATGCTTTAAAATATGATCTATATATTAATAATGAAGGTGTTTATGATTATATTCCTCAAACAAGTGTCAAAACAGGTGAAATTGTAGTAACAGAAGATTCTACTGCTGTATTAGGTGTATTGACTACATTCTTAACAGAGTTAACAGTGGGTTCAATATTATATGATAATACAGGAATTAAATTAGGTGTAGTAGCATCTATAACTAATGATTTAAATCTAGTTCTAGAATCTGTAGCATTAGATAGTTATTCAGGTGAATACAGATCCCAAACATTCTATTTTATAAACCCTACATTAAGTTCTATTTTTACATATAATGATATTATTAAAGGGACTTACAAACTAGTTGCTACTTATAACAATGGTTGTACTAGTGTAAGTAAAGAATGGATAATTAGTATTTGTAATGCAACTATTGTAAATACAGGTACTTGTAACAATCCTAGTATTCAAAATCTTAGTGCCATTAATAGTGCTAAGTTTACTATTAAAACATCTAATTCTTTAGATATAGTTGATTCAGTTTCTCAAAAGGTAATACTAAAAGACCAAATAGTTTCACCTTTAAGTACTTATCAAGTACCTAAGCTAGATGACGGATTCTATCAATTAGATGTACAAACTCTAAATAGTGACGGTGAGATTATTTCTACAGAAACACAGTTATTATTCTATGATTGTAATATTAAATCTTGTGAGGTATATTTAAGAAGTAATTTATTAGGATTCTCAAATTGTGTTGATTGTGTAGATAAAAAAGCAAATCAAAAAGAATACGAAACATTGAAATTGAAAAATGATATGTTTCAAATCTATAAAGATATAATTTATTCTTATTGGAATAATATTAAGAAGCAACAATCTATAGATGAAACATGGGATATAGAAGATCATTTGCAAGAAGTGACTACTTATTCTAATGCTTTAAAACAAATAAATACTATTTGTACAGATTGTGGATTTAGTTTTGATACTAATACTGGTACATTGAGTTCAGGAGATTGTGGTTGTAACGGATAATAATTAAGAAATGAAAACTAGAAATGAAATATATGGTGGTACATTTAGTTCTCCTGAAGCACCAGATACAAACACAAACGGAGAATTAAAGAAATTGGTTTTAAGTGATAGTGCTGATATTACAAAAAATAGAAGTTCTTGGATAAGAACCATATTTTATAATATCATGGACTCTTTTACACATAAAACAGAAGATAGAGCAACTTCTGCTAATTTAGGAGTCAGTGGTACAGAACCTACAACTACTAAATATGTAACTGTAGAACAATTACCTTCTGTAGATAAAACTACTAATGATTTTACTGGTACTGCTGGTGATGGTGCTCTAGGTGCTACACAAAATACTATTGATATTACACCTGTCTTAACAGGAACAAGTAAGTCTTTTGTTGGTAAACTCCATACTGATTTTGTAGCATGGTTATTAGCTAGAACAAGGACAGAAGCAGAAACAGTCACTTTAGTAAATAACACTATTTACGGAGAGGGAACAACTTCTGGTTTAATTCCTGTAGGAACTATTTGGGATTATTGTGGATTAGATGATCCTGATGGTTTCATTAACTTGTGTTTAACAGGGAGTGTAAGAAGTATTAGTAAGGCTAGTGGAGCAGGTACACTAAAAAATGACAATTATCAAAATTTATTCATTAAACTTTATCTATCTTATGCTGATACAAGATGTCCTGTTTCTGGTGGTAGAAGTGGAGCAGACGCAACAGCAGCTTTAAACGACTTTGTAAGTGGTAAAGCAATAAGTTTACCTGATTATAGAGGAAGAGTAGGAGGATATTACAAGTTAGGTGATGATAATTTTGGAGAAGTTGGCAAGCCAATAGGAACTGATTTAATAGAAGCTGCACATTTACCAGAAAATTCTCCTTGGGGAGCAACTTCTTCTTCTGTTTTAATTTCTGTAGCTTCTAAACCTATGAGAGAAGCTACTGACACAGGAGATTCAGAAGATTCAGTTGTAGATGACATAACATTTAACAGTGGTTCACCAACAATTGTAATGACCCCTAATGTTAGTTTAGATAGAAAACACTTTCAACCTACAATTATACAAACAGCAATAATTAAATACTAATGTCACAGCCTTGTACATATAAATTTGGAGAGTTTTCACCAGAAGAATTTTCTGGTGAAGAGTTCTTTATTGGTTATAAAGATTGTAGTGCAAGTAGTACAAGTATAGATTGTAATAACTTATTTCTACATGAAAAACCATATCAATCTTCTCAATGGGAAATTGATTATAATTTATTATGGAATTATGTACAAGCTGATTTATTAGCTAATTCATTAGTAATAATGAATAAAACTGAAATAGGTTTAGTACCTGAATTAGAATTAGATTTTGGTAAACAAACTAAATATTTGGTTGATTTTATGTTGTTATTTAAAGAACAACTTAAAGCTAATCCTACAGTAGCTAATTATGTAACTTTATTTACTTTATATAAATTAAGTTGTGTTAATACACATTTTAGTTCTATATTTAAGAAACCTAAATATGTAAAACAAATGTTAAAGTTACTTAATATAAGTACTTTAATACAATTACCTGATAATGTTTATCAATTAGAAGATGAACTGGATTTAGATCCAATTTACTATATAGCTGAATTATAAGAAATGGCTTTTACTAAATTTAAGTTACTTACACAAAGATTATTATCAGGATTAGGAAGAACTAAATCGTTTTTTCCTTTTTATGATAGTGAAAATGATGCTGATTATCGAGTAAGTCTCGATACTTTAATTACATTTATTTCTAATGAATTAGGTGTTAGTAGCAAAGTTGTATTTGAATTAACTGGTGTAACTAATACTGGTAATAATTATATATCTACTTTAGACATTTCTTCTTATAGAACTGAAGGATTGTATATATTTAAACCAAGTTTAGATAGTGATGGGTTAAGTGTAACCACTTTAAATATAAATAGTATTGGTGTACTAGACATAAAAGAATTTGATGGTACTGACTTAGTAGATAAAATAGATTTAAAAGCTATTAATACTTATTTATTATTAAATAAAACAAGTTATTGGTTAGTTGTAGGAGGAGTTAGTGGTAGCGGAGCAATGTTTCCTTTAGAAGATATTGTTGTATCTTTAGGTTCTGGTGAAAATCTCGGACCTTGGACAGATGGGGAAACAATACCTTTATCTACAGCAACTACCTTACAAGAAGCTTTTGAAATGCTTGCAATAAGTGTTCAAAATCCTACTTTGACAAATCCTTTTGTGTCTTCTTTGATTCTTAGTGGAACAAAGTACAGTTCTACAGTAGAAGTAGGTTTAAATATTCCAGATCTTGTAGCTACAACTACTTTTAATAGAGGTTTGATTAGTCCTGATTATACAATTAGTACAACACCTCCTTACACCAATTCTCCTAGATCAGGTGTAGCTAATAACTATGCGTTTAGTGGAAAAATCACAGGCTCTGGTGTATCAAATGCATCTACTCCTCAATCTGTAAATACGAGTAATGGCAATAACACAGTTTCTGTTTTAGTTAATTATGATGCAGGAGGGCAACCTAAAAATAGTGCTTTAGGGGATTTTAGTGCACCACTAGCTGCTGGAAGTGTAAGTCTAAGTACGACTTATCAGGGAAAATATAAGATATTCTATGGTGCAAGGTCGAGTAATCCTGTATCAGGAACATCAGACGCAAGAGGTTTATCTGATGTTTTCACAGGGACACAAATAATTAGTCTAAATCCGGGATTAACAGAAATAGATTTTTATGTATATTTACCAGTAAGTTCAGGTTTATCAATAACTAATGCAATTGTTAGTACTACATTAGAAAATATAACTAGTTTATATATTTTGGTAACTTCAGGTTTTCAAATACCTGATGCTGGAGGAAATCTTGTAAGTTATAAAGAGTATAAAATGACAAATGCAATTCCTTATACTGACTCTGCTTTAAGACACACAATAACTATTGGATAATGGCTTACGAATTATCAAGTTCTGTTAAATATGTAAAACCTATTTTAGGATTTTATACAGAAGGACCCTGGACTAGTCTTGTAGAAGCTAATGCAAATATTGATCCTGCTATTCGCGTTCAGGGAATGGCTTGTAAAATAATTATAGCAGGTGTTGCACATATATATTGGTATAGAGATGGCGTTTTAGATGCAGATCTTGTTGAATTTATGGGAGGATCATCTTTCGATCCTGAAAACATCACAACAAATCTTGTATTTAACCCTTCATTTGATAGGAATATAAATAGAATACGAGTAGATGGCTTAACTACTTATTTGCAAGAAATAATCTTATCTGATATAGGTACAATCCTTACAAATGTACAGATTGATCCCAGTGGGTTCCGTAGAGCAAGATTAGAGGCTAATGCTATCGGGGGCTTTACCTTAAGTTATACTAGCCCCGAGGGCAATAATCAGGTGGTTATTCTACCTGATAAGACGGAGTTAAGTAAAGTTGGTAGATATATATCGCCCCCGGCTATTCTACATGATTTAGATATACCTCACAAGAAATATGTTGATGATCTGTCAAATTCCAAGCAAGACCGATTAGCTGGAATTGTTTCAGGTTGTGAAATTACTGTTGAAACGTTTTCTGGGACACCAGTAGCAACTAATAAACAGATAAAGGTTTCTAAAGGATTAGCTTTAACAAACAGTTGGTATATCCCAACCTCTGAGTATTCTAAACTTGCGGACACTATTTCGTCTGAAATTACACTATGCCCTACAGGAGGTGATTTCAAATATTATGATATTGTTGCTGACAATACAAATGCAATTACAATACATGAAGGAACTCCGAGTACAGCACCAGCGCACTACGTAATTGACCCTTTAACAGAAGTATTGCTAGGATTTATTACAGTAGGAGATGCTGTAATTGAAGAGCCTGTTGTAACACCATCAAGCCGAATATACTCTAACTTCTTCCCTGAATTAATTACTACTACCAATCAATCGTTAAGTGTTCAAACTATACAAGGATTAGATAGACTAAATGCTCTTTTTTTAAATCAAACAGATCCATTAGACAATGGATTTTACGGATGGAATGGAGCTGTATGGGTAAAATTTTCATTCCCAATGGGATTTTGGGACACAGAAACAGATTTCTTATACAACACTTTATTTATTGCACAAGAGGGGGATTATGCTAATCAAGCATTTGTATTTAATAATTATATAGGAAATAGAAGTTCTAGAAATATTTCAGGTGGCGGTTTAACACAAGCATCACAAGCGCAAGTAGAAGCAGCGTTTGATAATACAGATCAAACTACACCTGTTGTATTAGAACAAACTTCTGCGTTAACACCGTTTAATGCGTGGTGGTTAGTTCAGAAAATAAAAACATGGGTAAAGGCTGGTTTCACCCTAACAGTAACAAGTCAATCTGCAACAGGGTTAACTATTGAATGTAGTACAGGTACAGATGTAACATTACCATCTGCTACAACTATTTTAGCAGGACTACAATCGGCAGCGGACAAAACTAAACTAGACAAGTACCCAGCAACGGCAACTAACAACAAGTACCTGAAAGGAAATGGCACTAGTTGGGAAGAAGTAGACAGCCCAGTAACACAAACAATTACGGACGGAGTTACAGCAACTGCACCAAGCGAAAATGCTGTGTTTGATAAATTTGCATCGCTAACAACTGCAGTAATCCCCGATTCGACAGACAGACGTTATGTATTAGATTATTTTATAAATAATTTCCCTGTTATGAAAGTAAGTTATTATACTTACACGACAGGGGCCAAAACGTTTACTTTGTCAAATACTCCGATTTCTGACCTGTTGGTGATGGTAAATGGAGTTTCTTTGCGGAAAACAACTGACTGGACTATTTCTGGAGCTGCTGTAACTATCCCAGAAGTTGTCTATTTAGATGAAGTATCTATCATGTTCCAGTACGCATATTCATTTGTTCCCGTATTTATGTATGGGTTGGATTATAGTACGGCAAATAGTTATAGCTCGATTGCCCATTCTGCTGCAATTGCATTTAACAAAGACTCTGCTTTCACGCTTGCGATTCATTTTGCAATAAGGACACATGCTGTTAATTTCTTGTTTGCAAAAGAAACAGGAACTAGTCCTTTCGATGGTTATTTTTTAAGAATAAACTCAAATGGAACTATATACTTTTCGTTTGCAGCATTGAGCCCATCCGCCCAAGGTGATTACTTTATCCCAAGCGAGGTGCTTAGTCTTAATACTATTTATTCAATTGTAGTAACCAAAAACACATCTTATGGGACTTCTTCGGCTTATAAGATTTTTCTAAACGGGGTTGAATTGGTGAAAACTACTGCCGTTTATACACTTACGGGAAGTGCAGTAACTTCCAATACAAATCCGCTATTAACAGGTGCAGGACGGCTTTTTACTTCACCTCAATATTATAGCGAAATCGTAACATTCGATCAAGCTGTTTTTAGTAAAGAGTTAACACCTATGGAGGCTCAATTGTATCATAACGACAAGGGAGATGACATAGAGGCTACGATAGGTAGTGTTTTAGTACATCACAGACATAACGACCAAACGCTGCCAATCCCTGACAGATCTGGTAATAGTAGAATAGGTATTGTCACAGCACTTACAGCTTCGCAATTTGTTTCACCTTCAAGTTTCTCATAATGAATATTGATCCTAGGAGTAATTATAAGAATAGAAATGATACTGTATTGGTTGATACTGTATTCACCACAGCTTTACCAACAGGGTACACGGACATAGCGTCTGGAACATACTCAAGTGGGTATGTTGCTGGTTCGCTTGGGTGGAATAAGACATTAACATATTCTAGCAACACATGCTTAGATACAACTGATTTTATTGCATATATTGAATTAACTGCACATAGCAAGTTTTCGATGGTGCGTAAATCGGACAGTGTGAGTGGTACTGTTTGCGAGATAGACACTTCAGCATTGACGATGAAAATATATGCTGCTTGGAACGGTACAGCTACAGTACCAGCCGTAGATGTTTCAGGTACGTTGACTATTACACCAGTTCTAGGTAGGAAGTATATGGTTAGGCTTAGGAAGGTTTGGCAAGCTGTTAACGAATTGTCGATTACGGACATGGAAACAGGGGCTGTATCATCTATAATCGGTAGCGTGAAGTCTTATCAGGGTGGAACGCAGTGGGGTAGTTTTGGGATGATGTTTCAGACTGGAAATATAAAGGTAAAAAGATTTATATACACAAGCGAACAGCCAAGAAACTGTCGAGTCTTAATCATGGGACATTCCTTTATAGAAGGAAATTCCTTATATCTAGGAAATAATGATTATGACGCTAGATATGCAGCATTGATTAGAGATTCCGTACAAGGAGGCGTAGCTATATCTGGAAAAGGAGGAGCTACGACCGCTGATTTAATTACAAGAATAGCTACAGATTTGAATTTATATAATCCTGAATTTGTAATTATAGATTGCATCGCAAACGACTCTTGGTATTCGACATGGTTGAACAATATGGGTGCTATAATTGGAGCAATTAGAGCAAAAAAAGCGTTACCAATACTTGTTACTGGACCACCTAGGGCTGACAGACAGGCTTTTATAGATCAATGTAATTCATACATTAGGTCGTCTGGTGAAATGTTTATTGATTCAGCAAAAGCATTAACGACCAATAACGACTCTGTAACTTGGGGATCTGGAATGGTTATGGGGGATAACGTGCATCCAACAATCAAGGGGCATATTGCAATTTATGAACGAGCTAAAATCGACATACCTTTTTTGTTTACAAAAGCTCAAAAACGGAGAGAGATTGCGGGAGAATTTTTTTCGCAGGAAATTGAAATTAAGAAAGAAACTATATCCGTCAATACTGTAACACCGTCTGTTGTTTACGAATTATCAACCAAAAACGATCAATTAATTAGCTTAGAGGCTGAATTTGTCGGGATAACATCCACGCTTGATACAGTAAGAACCGTTTGGGTATCTACATTCAAGAACGTTGCAGGTACATTAACACAAGTGGGTAGCTCTGTTAATACCGTTCATAATTATAGCGGAATTGGTAACGGTACTACGGAAGGAATTGGTAGTTTTAGCGTCTCAGGGACAAATATTTTGATTTCTTTTATTGGAGACGTTGCAAAAAGTATTCAAGTTACAGGTTATATAAAAGTAAAAACATTAATGTATATATGAAAACTCTATTTCTAATCCTTGTTTCCGTTTCAAGTTTGTTCGCTCAGGTGCGTAAAAAGCAAACGACAGAATATTTAACAATCTCAAATTACGCAATTAACAATGTAGTTCAGAAACCGTTCAAAGTCGGGTACTTAGCGTACACGCCTGATTCCTATTATTTAAACCCGTGCATGAAATATCCGCTAATTATCGCTTGCCATGGGAACGGTCAAAAAGGAACTGGTACTCCTGATATTCTTCGAAACTCCTTTGTAGCGTACAAACTAGACAGAGGAATGAACGTTGAAGCTGTTGTAATCAGTCCTCAAACGAATGGTTGGAGACCGAAATGGGGTGAAAAATCTTGGTACAAAAACCTGTTAGATACAATCGTTTCGAAATACAGAATTGATACGAACCAAATTTACGTTATGGGTTATTCGGGAGGAGGTGAAGGGGTTTGCACGTTCGTTAAAAACTATCCTTGCCAAGGGATCGCTACTTTCGCGCCTGTGATTACTATGACTCCAATTGAGAAGTGTATTTTAGTTGGTAAAAAAGTGTGGGGATTTCACTGCACCAACGATGCAACGATTAATGTAATCATTACGAAAAACCTGATTCGAGATATTAAAAAATGCGATACGACCGCTACGCCAAAAGGGTCTTACTATCCGTCAGGTGGTCATGATGGATCTTGGTCGAATGGGCTTAAAACGGATTCTGTTTTTAGATATTTATTAAGTAAATAATTGCTGAACATAAATTTTTTAAAAGCACAAAACCAATTAAGGTCTTGTGCTTTTTTGTTTTATTTAATCTTTACATCTATTTCAGTAGATTCAAATCCAAGTTTTGTATACTTATTTTTATATTCTTTAAGAAATTCTTCAAATATTCCAGCTACTTGTTCTTTGCTATAACTACAAAATGCACTTACTGTTTTGATCTTTATTTCATAAACTGTTGCCATTTATTATTCAAATAATTTATAAAAGTTATTAATATTAAATGTTTCTAACTCTAAATTAGGACTATCAAATATTTCACAATTTTCATCAAGTTGAATACCTAATGTAGTTGCTAAAGATTCTCTATCCTCATTCTTAGGAAATAGTACTTTAAATAATGCAGAATCTACTACTTTACCATTGTCATCTTTTACTCTAAATAAGAAATGATTACCAATAGCATTTTTAGCTTTTTCTGAAAACTTAGAATACTTTCCTTTTAAGAATCTTTTGTGGTCTTTGTGATAATCTGAAGGAATTTCAAACGTTATCAATACAAATTCTCCAAAATCTTCAGTACTGTGATACGTATTACTGTGATACGTATTAAAATTCTGAAACCTAGATAACTCATAATCTTCTATTTGATCTTTTTCAAATAAAACAAATACGTGATGATCTAATCCAGGTTTGTGTGAGTTTAGAGCGTAAATAGCTCTAGCATTGTTAAAATATGTCTTTGGTACTAATGTCAGTGGCAATAAAAAGAACACTGATTTCGTTTCATCTTGTTTACTTGTTGTTAATTTCAATTTATTCTTTTCTAAGTCTTTTTGCACTTTCTTCTAGTCTATTAGCTAGTTCTAATTTTGCTTGTTGATAAGTTTCAAAACCTTGATCTAATATAGCTTGTAATTTTTCGCCATATATTCTCAAAGGTTCTTCGCATGAGTCAATAAGAATATGATATTTCCCCTCGCCAGTAGGATGGATGCACAGGTATTTATACCATTTTACCTGTCTAAAATCAATATCATAAATGACATCTCCTTGTTTTAAATCTTTTATTTCCATAATTAAAAGTCAAATTCTGGTAAATCTTCTTGTGGTTTAATACTTTCAAACCATGTATCACTTAGTATATCATCATTAGGTTTTAATGTACTAGGATCTGGTGTGATTTCTTCTGCAAATTGAATTGTCGTTGGTCTAATATTTTCAAACCAATTTTTGTCTAAAGTAACTGTAAAAGATTCTTTTGAAGTTCCTGGAAAATAGTCTTCTTCCGATATGGGATTTCCCATAACGGGTTTAAATTCAATTGGTGTAGGTATTTCAAATCCTTCTTTAGAAGTTAAGAGTTTTATACATTTATAGTTTTTGTAAAACTCTGTAATAGCATCATGTGAATTTCCGTAGTATTCTATATAAGCATTTAGAACTCTTGCTGGAAAAGAGCTGGTACTTGGTTGCAACATTCCTTCTCCATTTAATACTTTTTCTGCAAACACTTTACCTTTTTTTGGTAAACCTTTTACATTATTATGTGTTCCTACAATCATGTCAGTCCATAATCTGTATTCTTCATTTTTTTTAGTTGAAGTAATCCAGAGTTTCTTTTTCCAATCATAATGAGTTCCTTCAGTTCCTAATAAATCAGAATCAATACAACATAAGAAACTATTTGGAACATTTAGTTTACAGATATTTAGACAATCATCTGTTTCCAAACCATTAGCTAAATGAGCACCCCATTTATTTACAAAATGATCTGAACATAGTTTCCAATATTTTGGTTGCTCCTGGTTACGATCTTGCTTGTATTCAGGATTTACAGCTAATCTATCTTTAATTGTGTCTTTTCCTTTTATAAATAAAATATAAGAGTCTGCACCACAATCAGTTAAAATCATTGTAAGAATATCATCACAAGCTTGAATTACTTCTTCAGGAGTTTTCTCAGTATATAAAAACCTCTTATTATCTTCAGTTCTTAACCAGCCTCCATTTCCATCAGGAATTTTATTACCGTTAAAAGCTGCAAAACAAATACTGTCAAGATCAACCAATGCAGTTTTTTTCATGATTTTGTATTTCTTGTTTTAAAATCTATGTAACAACTTCTTTGGTGTAAACACATTTTAAATGTGTGACAACTCGCACACGGAGCAAAAGAAGGTTCAGTTTCATAAATTTCACTTTCATCTTGTACCTCTATAATATCTTTCATTATTACATCAATATGTTCACACTTCTCGTTTATTATATAAGCACTTACAAGACTCTTTACATCTTCTTTTGTCTTGTTTATGTTCACATCTAAAGTCAGTTGTATCATTATTCGAAATTCCTGTGTTTCCATATTTAGTTATTTCTCTAATTGTGAATAACATTAAACCAATTGCTAAGATTACAAAGATCATATTTCTTCAATTATCCAATCTTCTTTTAAAGTATCAATCCAAAATTGCCCTAATTCTGTACCAAATTGATATTTTTTTGATACCCCCCAATCAATTATACTTTTAGTTTTATTGTAAATTTTTGATTTAGAATCCACAACAATCCTAATCAATTCGTGTGAATTAGGCATGTTTAATACATTTCTTTTTGTTGTGTAAACTTTTCCGTTTTCAGAAAGATTGTTTTTACTAGAAGTACTTGGTTTATAATATAACCCTGATTGAATATGTTTTATTCTATATGGTTTCATTAGGATTATTTAAAAGACCTGATTCTTCTACCATCTTTTCCACTTCTTCTAGTGTAAATCCAAATCTACAAGAATCATATCCTAAAAAAAGAGGATGATCTGAATTGATTTCTTCTAAAATATACCATTTTTGAACTTCTTGGTTTTGGATTTTACAAGTATTTACTTTAGCGATAGTATATTCCACACCATCTTCTATCCAATCTTCTTCTTTTATATAATCTGGTTTTTCCAAATCATTAAAACAAACTATCTTTGTTCCTTTTTTTGCTCCTAATTCACTCATATTTTTATTTATTAAATTTTCTCTAAAACTCGTTCTTCAACTTCTATTTCACCTGAATTAATCATTCTTTCTATTTCCCAAATAGATAAACCAAATCTAGCTACATCATAACCAAAGAAAGCTGGATCATTAGTTTGAATTTCTTCAAGTACATAACCCATCTTATTTTGGATTTTGGCTCTGATTATTTTCACAATCGTATACTCCCGCCCTTCCTCAACCCAGTCTTTTGTTTTAATACTTTCGGGTTTACCACTAGAATCTAGGCAAATAACTGAGTTCCCAGGTTTAATTTGAATCACTTTCTCTTCTTTCATCTATGCGCAGTGTCTTATTTTTGATAAATTTAGCTTTCCAACTTCAATCCCCATTACAGCTTTTTCATAATAAGCTTCAAGTAATTCTTCTTCTGATTCAATCATTGATTCTGAACCATCTTCATTTAATTTAAAAACATTGAATACACCTAAATGAAATATATCTGATGCTTGTTCATGTGAGATTATTTTCCACACAAATAAATCTTTAGTTATTTTCATTTTTTAATTAGTTTTAAACCAAACATTAATCCATCTACAAAACATTCTTCAAAGTTTGTAAACCATTTTGAATACTCTCCTGTATTTCCAGAACCTTCAACATCTGTTCTATATTGATATTTATTTGTATCTGGTCCAATAAACATAGGTGAAATATGAATATTATGAACTTCTCTAAGCCATTTTTGAATTTCACACAACAATAAATAATAACACATGTCATTTAAAGGGAGTCCTTTATCAACTCTTGTAAACTTTTCAAATGTAACCCCAGTACTTAAAGTTCTTGGTTTAAATCCTAGTTCATTAGCTAAAACAGCAACTTCTTTTAATTGTTCTTCGTTCATTCTTCAAAATTATATTCAATTGTTATAAAATCATCAATTTCTAAATTATTTTCATCACATATTTCTTGAATCTTATCAATAAGTGATTTTATCTTACTGACCGTTCTGATATTTTCCTTTACTTCGTAAATAAGTTGTTCAATTTCAGTGTGAAGGTCAATAATTTCAGATATTTCAATGCTACTGTTATATAATGAATTTCCTTGTCTGTCGATTTTAGAGTAAAATTGAATACAAACCGAAGCCTCATTTCTAAGTTCACTATACTCAACTTGAATGAACCCACTATCTGAACCAATGTATAATTCAAAATTATCTGTAGTACGGTGTCTGTCTACATCAAATGAAATCTTTTTTTCCTTTAAAAACACTGTAATTATCTTAAACACTTTTTCTTCCATCATTCTAGTATTTTAATGTAAACGCCTGGTGTTTCTTTGTTGTAACTGTAATATTTTCCATCTTTTTTGTAAGCTTGTGGTATAAACCAATCCATATTATCATCTTCAATAAGTTTGTGTGCAACTAACAAATCAGCCAATATTTGATTGGCATTGTTAAAATCAAACATCCTTTTAGAGTCTCGAACAAAGTGAAAACCAATAACTACTTGTTTATCAGGTACAATCCAATCTTTAAAGGCTTCTTTAAATAGATTTTTTTTAGATTTTCTATCAATTACTTCTTTTCTTGAAGCTGAGTATGAAGTTATATTAAGACTTGTAAGATAATTCCTACAAGTCTTTGACATAAATATCCCTTTAGAAGTTTTAACTTTGCTATTTTTTAAAGACGGAACATTAAATGGAATAAAGATTTCATCAGAATACATATTCTTTTTTGATTGTTTCAGACAAATCTACAAAGTATTGTTTTTGTTCTTTTATAGAATTTGCTTTAATTTCAATATTATAGAATAATTTACTTGCTAACGCATCTGAAGACTCAAACCCTATACAAGGAATATCAATACTAGTTAACTCAATTAACATTTCTTTTAGTATTCTTTTGTATACAGGAATAGATATACTTTTATTATACCAAAACTCAAAACAATCTTCTAAAATAGGTTCATTAAGAAGAACACATAATCTTACATAATTTATATGAGTTTTTTTTACCATTAAAACAAACTGGGGTATAGTACAATCTTTTTGTAATAGTGTATAATACCCTTTTATATCTGATGATAGTACTCTTCTAATTACAAAACTTTCAAAGTTAATTGTAGAAAAAAAGTTTTTATTTATCAAAGCTTTAGGATATTGGATTTTTCTATTTTGAGAAACTCCTTCTGGTATTTTAGAAAACCATAACATTAAATTATCTTCAACTTTTTTAATACTTGTTATAGTACAATTATCATTTTTTTCAGGAATCTCAAATATTTTATGATAACTCCAAAAAGATGTACCAAAATCAAATAAGCTACTAAAAGGAATAAATTCAGATTTAACATTCCAAAATTTAATAGGTATCTTATGCAGATATGGTCTAGAATTAATTATCCCTGAATTAAAATCATTAAACATTTTTCTCAAAAGTTAAACTTGAAGCAAACCATTTAGTCTCAAATACAGTTTCTCTAACAGGTAAACCTAACTTTTTATTAGCTACATGATTAAGAAATACAGTTGACATATAAGCACCAATACCAAAACCTGTTTGTGCTGTAGCTTTGTAACTACAAGGAGCATCTGGTACTTCAGAATCATCAAATAAAGTAGTCATATATCTTTTAGCATCTGCTGTAGACTTTACAAAATAAACTTGCCATTGTTCCGCGCTCATTCTACCATCTATAAAGCAGTTAACTTCATTAGGATTAGCTTCTCTATATTCTTTAGTTTTAGAAACTTGATAAGCTAACCATCTTTCAAAAGCTATTTTACGATACTTCATATTATCAAAACATGAAAACATAATATTTCCCACAGGAGAGTCTTCTTCAAATTTTCCCATAGACATTACGTTATAATTACCAAATTGATTAGCTAATTCTTTAGCAACTTCTGCTTTATTCTTACCTACATTACTAGTATTAAATAATTGACTACCTATATTAATTGTTTCAACTGTATCAAAATCATACAAATACATTTCATATCCTTGTCTACATAGACAGTTAGACACGTATGAGCCAATTCCCCCAAGACCTAGAATAATTACATCTAGGTTTGGGTTATAGAAATCAGCATCTTTAAATCTTTGATGTGTTTCGTTAGTTACCATGTGTTACAGGATTTGGGTTTAAAGCATATTTTAAATAGGAGTCAATCATCTCAAGTATCTTTCTTTCTACTTCTGATTCTACATTGAATATATTTCTAAATTCTACAGCAAACATTTTTCTTAGTTTGTTTTTAGAGTCAGGTGTAGTGTTAGCTCTTAATTCTTTTTCAAAATCATGTGTAAAGAAATCTTCTAATGCTTCATCTACTTCTTCTAAATAAACATCTATTGGTGTTTCTCCATAAGAATCCATATACATTTCCCTTACTTCTTTCATAGAAGCAGTTTCAGTTTCTATTCCACCATAATCAATGTATAATAGCTTTTTAGCAAACTTTATACACTTTTCAGTCAAAGACATTTGAGACTCTTTTACTCTAGTTTCTAAAGATTTTTCTTTAAATAATGAAAGTTGATTTTCAGCAGGTTGTCCCCAATCTCCGTTCCAATAATGTTCATCGTCTAAATCTGATAAAGCTAGACCACCTTTAGGAAAGAAGTTTTTACCGTATTTTACAGGTTTTAAAGCATCTGCTTCTTTTTGTAAAGAAACTCTTTTTGCTTTTATTTCCTCTGCATCTTTAACTTGGTCTAGCAGTTCTAAATCTGTACAACCATCATTTTCAAAGTTAACTTCACACTCTATTACAAAAACAACATCTTCTTCTACTTCTTTTGAATAAGGTAGCATTATATTACCCAATCTATTATAAAAAGTTTGAACTGTTTTAAGTTTACCTGCGTAACTAATCTTAGCTATTTTATCTAGTCTGTTATTTACAATTAAACTAGTAAAAAATGAATGTTCTGTTGCTTTTTCTAGTAAAGTATCTGTGTCTGTTCCTGAAAAAAAACAGCTCATTTGATTATGGCTATGAATTATTCCTGTTTTGATAGAGTTATCCATTACATATTCTTCGATATGGTTCTCTAAAAACTTAGTCATTGCAGGGACAGTAAGGTCAAATTCTGTGTAACCTGCTGTACCAATATCTAGTAATACAAAATCAACTACTTCTAATTTAAGGTTTGAAGGATTTTCTACATCTCCATTTACTTTTAAGAATGTCACACCAGACCATTCAACAGGATTAAACCTTGTTACTAAGTATTTAATTTTATCTAATACTTTAGTCGAAACTAATAACTGTGCTTTTTGTTGGATTAAAACCTGTTTCTTTTTGGATGATATGGTCATTGATTCGTTTAGTGAGCCACTCTTGAATTTTGAATGTGATTTTTGGGTGTGCATAGAATTCTTTATCTTGGACTTTAATCTCATCGTTATATGATTTAACTGTTGTGTAAATATCTTCTCCTTTAAATGTAAATAACTTATCACTTAACTTTAAATCCTTTTTACTTATAGAATCTACAGTATAGTATTTGTTATGTGTAATATCTTTATAAACAAGACAATCACTTCCTGCTAAAAAGAAATCAACTAATTGCTTTTCAAGAACATTTTCATTAACAACTAATGTTTTTACTCCTCCTACAGTTGTTAAATTAATAGGGATTTGATAATCTGATTTAACATACTGTTTCATTAATCCAGCATCATTCCAATCGAAAAGACTAACATCTATTTCTTTCTTTCCTAATTCAGCTAGTCTTCTATGTGGTCTACCTTCAATTGACTCCCATGCTATATATATCTTAATGTTATATATAACATTGAATAACTCATCTTCACTAGGAGTTATATTAAATCTAGAAATGTAATCTCTAATTGGACCAGTTCCTAGACAAAAATTACTTACACCAGAACCAGGAAGATGAGAGTGGTAATAGCTTTTTTCTTTTTCATACCAAGAGATTTCTCCTCTAGTTCCCATTAAGTCACCAGTCAGTTTAAAATCTTTGTTAAAAGGAAGTAATACAAACAAATCTTTAATTACATGTTTTTGATTACTTGAGTTTCTAATTGTAACTTCTTTAACTCTAAGTGTAAAACAAAAAGAATTACTATATACTAAGTAATCCCAAGAGTAGTCATCTCCTTGAGGAAATATACTTTGCACTATTTGTTCAAAGTATGGGTATTTCTTTAGTAATTCTTCTCTCAAATAATCTTTATTAAATCTAGGATTATCTTTAATAATCCCATCTTCAACTATCCAATTGTTTCTTTCTAAATCAGAAGTACTTACATACCCACTATACTGTTCAACATATACCCAATTTTCAGGGTATAGTTTTATTTGTGTAATAGATATATTTGTATTAGTTGGACCAGTTATACTTGCAAGTTTTGTAAATGAAGTACTTAGACTTTGCACAAAAACAAATCTATTATTATCAACGCATAAGCTATTTTCATAAGGACTTGAATAAGGGTTTACATAAGATTCTCCGTCCCATAAACATCTTTTTTGTGTACAGTAAGTACCATCTTTACATAAAAGAATATCATCATTATCTGTGTATTCTTCTTTTTCTTCTTGAGAGTAAAAATTTATGAAAGAACCGTTACTGTTATAAAATCCACCAAAATCTTCATCTTCTTCCTCTACTTCTTCTTCATAATCTTCGTACTCAATATCTTCTGTTACAGATTCTGAAAGTAGTTCTTCATTATCTGTTAAAACATTATTTCTAAGATTATTTGCTTCTAACTCTAAACTTAAAATAAGAGGATCTATTTGTTGTACTACACTAACCGTTTCACCATTACGTAATCTTTCTGCTTCTTTTGCTAACTCCTCTACATTAATCATAGGTTATTATTAAAATAAAAAGGGAGAGTTTCCCCTCCCTTTGTGTTTAAAGTATTAAAGACTAGTCTTCATCTTCGTCATTTTCATCTTCATCTTGGTTGTCCCAATTAGAGTTATCCACAGTTGCACTCCCTCCTTTAATTTGCCTTGCTTCATTTGCAAGAGCGTTTAAATCTATTTTACCATCTAATTTAGGAAGACTTTTAACTACTTTTACAGCTTTTGTTTCTACAACTGGAGCAATAAAATCTTTGCAAACAGAATACATACCATCAAGAAATTTAGAGAAAGCTCCTTCTAAAGCAGACATACGTTGCTCTAAAGTTGGTTGATTATTTAAGATTTCAGTGTCTTTTGCAATAACTGCAATAGCTTCTACAGGGGTTTCTTTAACTACTGTTTCTTTTACTTTACCAGTTGGAGTAGTTTTTGTTACTACAGATGACTTAACACCAGCAGCACCTTCTAGTTTTGCAACCAATGCTTCTCTAGTTGGAGAAGAACTTAAACCTGCACCTAAACCTTTTTCTTTTACTAGAGTACGTAACTCATTATACTTCATTCCATCATAAGCAGACTTTGTAACTGGTTTAGCTACTGCACCTGATTTTACTTTTTTCTCATAAAGGAATATTTTCTGATCTCCATCAGGAATTTCAGCAGCAGGAAACTCAAGTGTTAATTGAGAACTAGCTAAAACTGCTTGATATGTATTTACACTTGAAACTTGTAAATCTGCATGATTTTCAATTAGCTTAGCAAACTCAGCCCATTTTGTACCGTCAAATACAATGTTAGCTGCTCTTTGTTTTGGTTGATTGTAAACTAAAATAGTTCTACCTGTTGTAGTTAAACTTGCTGATTTCGAAAGGACTGTTACTTCTGACATAATTTTTAAATTTGAATTGTTATTAATTTTTTTGTAAACTCTTGACCTTTTGCTGAAACTAAATCGAAAAAATCTTTATTATTAATATCTGACGTGATTATTATAGGAAGACCATACTCTAATTTTAAGTATATCATTTGTGTCATTCCAGGTTTATCAAAGTCATAATTAATATAAATTCGTTTAAATCTAGTAAAGAAGTAGTCTATAACTTCTTTTGTAATTTGTTGAGACTCTGAACACGGGCTAACTGCACTAAAACCAAACTCATACCACACCATAACATCTTTCATGGACTTTGTTATGATGAGAATATCTCCAGTTTTAGGAAGTTGTTTAAATCCATACCAATCTTTACTGATATTTGACTTTAACCACTTGTAACTTTTATCTTTTTCAAGTGGTCTATAACATGTGTACCTAGTATTAGTCAAATATCTGTAAATAGGGTTTTCTTTTTTGTAATCCCAGATCCACTTCCACCCCTCTCCTTTGTCTAACCAAACTTCTTTTACACATTTAACATCAAAAAAATCTAAGGTTTTCTTTGTAATACAACCTTGTAACCAATAATCTAGGTCAGTTTTAGAAAAATCTTGTAGAACAACTTGTATCTCAGTATCATATTTAGTAAATCTATCTGAAGCGAGTACTTTCTTTTTAGATTGTACATTATTGTTTGCTTCAAAGTCATGGAATATACGCTTAACTGCATCTTTAAATGTTTCGTTAAATAATTCTGACACTAATGTTATACAATTTCCCCCTTTTCCAGTACTAAAACATTTCCACATTAAACTATCACTTAACTTAAAACTAAATGAATGTGTTGTGTCACTAGAAAAAGGAGAGCTGTATGTTTTACCTTGTTGAGGGAAATATCCTAAATATCGAAAATAGATCTGCATTTCCCCAATTCTATCTATCTTTTCTTTTGTTGTTAATGTCTCATCTTCTTTTGTATTTTTAAAACTAAACATTTAATCAATTTCAACTAATTCACCGTTTTTAACAATGTATTGGTAATCATCTTCTTTAGGGTCTTCTACATACCAACTCGTCCAATAGATTTCATCTTTATCATAAGCTTCTTCAAGTGTATTATACCCTAATGTTTGTACGTGAAAAACAGCGTCATCTTTATTAATGAAGTACATGTCTCCATCACGAAAAACCCATCCTTCATCCATTCCTTCACCAGTAACACTACATTTTCTAGCAAATCTTTGACCTTCTATCATATTTTATTTTGTTTAGTTTTCTAAAAAGACTTTTAACATTTATGTTTTTGGTAAAATCTAAAATTTCATCAACCTTATTTACTAGATTAATTGTTTCTAGATTTTTATCAATCATATTTTGTCTGTTTTGTATTAGTTCTTTTTCAGAAATTTCTTTAAACATCATAACTTAAAGAGATTAAAAGGGTAGCCTAAACTACCCTTTATTTGTAATCTATGAATTATAATTCATTAAAACGGTAAATCATCAACGTCTGAACCAGCAGTTACAGGAGATTCTTCAGTTGTAGATTTAGCATTTTCAGCTCCTTTAGGTTGAGTTTTAATACCTTCTTTTTCTTCGTCATAAACTAATTGTGTGGGAACAGTATCAATAGTTTCTGCATAACCAGCATAGTACAAAGGAATAGTTGGGTATTTACCATCTTGAGTAGCAACTACTTTCAAACGAAGACTTCTTCCTTCAGCTATTTTCTTTAATCCTTTAATCAAAGTATCAATACTAGCCAAATCTAGTTTTTGAATAGCTTCTTTAGCTTTCTCAACATTTGCAGTTGTAGTTATTTTACTGAAAATATGAATCAACCTTTTACCTAGTTTTTCAGCTCCTTCAGCATCTCTAGGAAACATTATATCATAATTAATAGTCTTTCCTACTGAATACTCCAGATCTTTAGCTACATTAGACTTAGTACACTCAAGCACTACAACACCCTTAGTCCAATCTTCTTTACCATCTTTACCTTTAACTAGTTCAGTATCAATTGATTTAATTAAAAATTCATGAATACCTGTAGATGTTTTTGTCCCTACTGATTGTTTTACTTCTTGTACGTTGTTAAATGAAAATCCTGACATAATATAATTGTTTTAAATTGTTTTTAAATAAATGAATTTGAAAAGAAAGGTCTGCAAATTACTTACAGACCTTGAAAAATAAAAGGAAAATATCTTAGAAATCTGTGTTATCTGCTGTTTCTGAAACTTCTTCTTGAGTTTCAAATGATTCTTGTGAATCTACAATAGCTTCAATTTCTGTTGGAGTTAGAATAGGTTTAAGATCAGGAGTTTCACTTAATTCAAAAGTTGCTTCTTCATCAATAAAGTTGAATACAACACCTCCTTTAGAAGCTCTTGGAACTACAACACCAAGTTTTTTAATTCCTGCTTTAATTTGAGCTACAGGAGCAGAAAAATGTTCTGCAATTTCTTTAATAGATTTCTTTTGATCTACTAATGTTTGAAGTGCTGTTTTTGTGATGTTTACTACAGTTGCCATAATTGTTTTTTGTTAAATTGTTAAAATTTATTGATTAAGACTTGATTTTAAAATTTGTTGCATTTTAGTGAACTCCTCACTAGTTATTTTTGTATAGTACTCATCTCTGATAGAAACTTTAAAATAAGAACCGTCTTCAAGTTGAACTACTCTACTATAAGAAAGAAAAGATTCTGGACCATTTCTTTCCCACTTTGCTACTAAATAAGTTTTTACGATTTCCATTTTGAATAATTAAATTTGAGTTATTAAGAAACAAAATCTATAATTTTATCATAGATCATTTTTGCATCATTTGGGATTTTATAAACATCCTCACCAAAAATCATTGGGGGACATTTTGCTGAAGTATTTTCTTGTGCTAAATGTAAGTAATACTCTGGTTTACCATTATCATCAAACTTAGAGTCAGCATAAAGAACTATTGTGAAATCTTTTTCAAGCATCCCTTCTAATTCTTTTCCTTTTACTTTTACTCTTTTTTCTTGATTACCTTCTATACCAAGAATCTCATAATGAGCTGTT
>Ga0209354_10000087_pt1 | contig 44796 bp, 67 predicted proteins | sample LauGreSpBDMM15DD_2_FD_187562 | JGI IMG/M metagenome (GOLD analysis project Ga0209354, IMG submission 187562) | Freshwater lake microbial communities from Lake Michigan, USA - Sp13.BD.MM15.DD (SPAdes) (version 2) | ecosystem: Environmental > Aquatic > Freshwater > Lake | place: Lake Michigan...
GGAACGGCGGACATCACTGCTGACAACACGGTTATCGATTCATCTTCGACAATGATCACTGCGGACATGACGGAATTCATCTAATTTTATGGCACAACAAACCATCAATATCGGTGCGGCTCCGAACGACGGGACGGGTACACCGTTGCGGACGTCGTTTGATTACACGAACCAGAACTTCACCGAGTTGTACACGGCTCTTGGAGGGGGTGTCGGTCTTCCTGGAGCGACCACGCAGGTCATCTTCAATGATGGCGGAACGAATCTGGCTGGTGACGCTGGCTTGACGTACGACAAGACGACCGATGCGTTGACTGTTGTTGGTGCGTTGTCGGGGTCGAAGTTGACTGTCACTGGCGGCACGATTCCGGCCAATGGCGTGTATCTGCCTGCTGCGAACACGTTGGAATTCGCCGCCAATTCGCTCGCTCAGTATCGGATTGCTCCGCTTGGCGTGTTCAGTTGGTACGACGGTGCAGGCGGCACGCGGATGACGCTCAATTCAACTGGCCTGGGTGTTGGAGTTTCTCCCAGCGTAAAATTTGAGGTCGGGGTTGCGCGAGGAGTCAATGTAAATGGGCTTATTATTGGGTCGAGCGGAACAGGCGTGGTCAACGACCAGCTATCTCTTCTAATCAAACCTGTAAATACAGGTGCCGGACAAATCTTCGGAGTTGGGATTGGCTGTTTGCTGGAAGCAGCAGCTTCTAATCGTGGAAGTTTGTTGTTTTACGTTTCTGACACTGTTTCGACTGCGGAGCGTGCGCGCATCGACAGCAATGGAAATCTGTTGGTCGGCGTTGTGACCGTCAACGCAAACGGTGGTGTTCTCCAGCTTAAATCGGGCATCACGTTCCCGGCGACGCAGGTTGCATCGTCCGATGCGAATACGCTGGATGATTACGAGGAAGGTACGTTTACTCCGACTATTATTGGCGAAACGGCTGCTGGTGTTGGAGTGTATTCGCGACAAGATGGAATTTACACAAAAATTGGAAACCGAGTTTTCTTTTCAATCTTTATTGCTTGGTCCGCTCACACAGGCACCGGAAACATGCTTATAAGTGCGCTTCCGTTTGTATCCAACACTGCGTCTGGTAATTTTACAGCCGTGACTTTTGGATGGTATGACGGACTTGCGCTTACTGCTTCATATGTTTTGGGAGGATACATTGCAAATGGTCGATCGCGAATTGAAATGACCCAAAATCCTGTTGGCGGAGGATCAGCCGGTGTTGTTGCGATGGATGTTTCTGCGGGTATTATGGTTTCTGGCTCTTACATCGTTTAATCTTCTATGACCACTATCTCAATCAACTGGATCATCAAACAGCTTTTGGTCCAAAAGACCGAAGCATCGTTGTCTGATGTTGTCATCACGGCGAACTGGAGTTGCCGTGGATCTGATGGGGCATTTAATGCTGCTTTGACCGGATGCGTCTCGTTCGCTCCTCCTAGCGGCGATTTCACTCCGTACGACCAATTGACCGAGGCTCAAGTTCTTGGTTGGTGTTGGGACAACGGTGTTGACAAGGCGTCTGTCGAGGCGAGCGTGGAGAAAGAGATTGTTGACCAGGCCAATGCTCCGGTCGTGTCGCTTCCGCTTCCTTGGACGCCGGTTCCGGTTGTCATTGACGAGCCAATCATTGTTTCCGAAGCTCCTGTCGCATGATCAAAATTGAACTGACGACTGAACAAGCGAATGCCCTGATGCAACTCATCGACATCGCCATCAAAGCCGGTGGTTATCAGAATGCAAAGGTCGCTGTTCCGATTGCCGACATCATCCTGCAAGCTGCAAAGCAGTCCGAGGGAACCAACTAAAAGGCCACCATGACTGGCCACCACGCTTTTGTTCGCGATATGTCGATAGGCGTTGGTGGGCCAGTTCTTGGCCTGCTCGGTAACGCGATATTTTCAGAACCAAATCTAAAAGGAGCATCGCTTGCGCTTGGTGCGCTTGCCGCTCTTTTGACCTGTGTTGTAAAATCAATCGAACTGTACAGAAAACTTAAAAAAGACAAATGAACGCTTATTTTGCCTCTTTACTTCGCCACGTATTGACCGCTGCCGGTGGATTCTTGATTGCCAAGGGTTTTGTTTCGTCTGGTCAGGCCGATGAACTTGTAGGTGCCGCTGTCACCGCCTCTGGTGTCGCCTGGTCCATCTACAACAACAAGAAAAACGCGGTCAAATGAACTTCTTGGCCGGCTTTGCGGTAAAGCTGGTCGCTTGGCTATTTTCTTTGTCAAAACAGGACGTATCTAGTGAAGACGCCAAGAAACAACCGGAGCTTAAGCGTGATTTGCTTGCTCGCATCAATGAGCATGAGCGCGGGGTGCGCGAGTCGAGTGGTCTACGTCCCCCACGGTGAGCCTGTGCGCCTCGCTGAGAGCGTCAAAGCGAGGGTTTGGGTACTTGACGCAAGCGGCAAAACAATCCGCTCTCAGAATCGGATTACAATTTCAGAAGGTTGGTACGCGCTTCCCAAGCAATGAAAAAAAACGTCCCAATCAACACGTCTCTCTATGGAAAGATGAAGTCTGCGGCAAAATCGAAGTTCGACGTGTATCCATCCGCATACGCTAATGCTTGGCTCGTTCGCGAATACAAGAAGCGCGGTGGCAAATACAAGGTTGCCGATGTCGGATAAAAAAGTCAGGGGCGGTTTAGGCCGTTGGTTCGCCGAAAAGTGGGTGGACATCAAAACCGGCAAACCATGCGGTCGTCAGGAAGGTGAGGAACGCGCTGGATATCCAGCGTGCAGACCTACCAAACGCGTGAGCGATAAGACCCCAAAGACGACGATGGAGATGAGCAGCGCAGAAAAAGCTCGATTTAAACGCGAAAAAACCAGCTTTCAGAAAATTGGTTACCAACATAGGCTGCGGAAGAAAGGAAAATTATGAGCAATAACGCACCGTACAAGGGATCTGTTTCAGGAAGCGGACCATACAAGCAGTCTCCTAAACCTGCACCCGCGAAGATTCCCACCAAGCCGACCACGAAGCCTGTTCCGAGCGGAAGCGGTCCTTACGGAAGCGGTCCGTACAAGAAGAAGTAATCGTTTCCAGGCAACCCCCCCCCGATTGTAATAAAAACAACCGGGAAGTAATCGATTCCAAGCAAAACCCCCCGATTGTAATAAAAACAACCGGGGGGTAATCGTTTTAGAGTTTTAGCGACCAAGCGATTTCATCACGCTTGCGACGAAATCTTCGCTTTTGGAAGCGTCTCCGCTGCTTGATTTGCTGGAACCACCGGTCGCCTTGGAGCTGACTCCAGGCTGACTTCCGCGATACTTAGCCAGTTCGGCTTGTAGGCGTTTGTTGACCTCGACCTGAGAATACAGCAGTTCACGGTACTTGGGAGCGGCTGCGGCCCATAGGGCGGCTTTGGCGAGGTCTTCTTCACTGTTCTCGCCGTTGAAGATCTGCCGGGCGAGATTGAGTCGGCCATTCAACTCGGTGTTCCACTCCTCATCGTTGTCGCGAGGCTCGAAGATCTCAAGAGCGCGAGCGTTCTCGCTTACCTTGGTCCAGGTCTTGGTGGCCGACTCCAAAGCAGACGCGGTATTTTCATCGCTATCCTGCCTGTACTTCGAGATGACCGAATCGTAATCGGCTTTTGCCTCGGACATCTCAGCAGACTTTTCGCCGTTGATCTCGTCGTATTTGACGATCAATGCTCCTAGCTTCGCCTTCTTAGAAGGAGAAAGCCCTTCAACGATATCGTCGATCTGAGAGTTCCGATAATCGTTTTCGGGAGACTTGAGCAATCCGATCAGGCGATCCCCTTCGGTTCCGACAAGCCCCTTCAACGAATCAAAAACGCCGGTGATCTTCGACTCGTACTTCTTGACGAAATCAGGATGCCGCTCGATGTCGAGCAATCGGACACGTTCGGAAAGCGCATCACGCTCCGATTGAAGAGTCTTGAACTTGGATTCGACCTCTGTGTCGGAAACCTTTCCAGCCTTGAGGTCGTCAAGCTGTTTGGATAGCTGCGCCTTCTCCTCCTTGATCTTGCGGAAAGCATCTGCCGCTTTCGTGGACTTGATGGATTCCGGGATGTCAGAATCAATTTCGACGGCCTTTTCCTTGGGCTTGAACATCTGATCGATGTCCATCTCCGCGCGACTCAACTTCGCGTCGGGTTCAGCCGTCTTTTTGGCTTTTGGTTCTTCAACGACCTGAGAAGCGACGCCATCAGCAACAGCGATGTCGTCAAGGCCAGCGGTTTTGAATGCGTCTATGAATGAGCTTCCAAAATCAGGAGGCTGTGCAGAGTGGACAACGGGCGAGTTCAGTGGTTCTTCCATAAAGTTTTGTTAGTTTTTATCGTCAAAGGTCGCTTCAAGTTCTTTCGTGACATCAACTACTGACAATTTTCGCAAATTTTCAAGACAATGTGCATAACCAGCGGTGATGCCGGCGGCAAAAACAATGTCTGACTCCTTGCTACCGTGAGATGGCATTGCGATGGGCATGGACTCTGCAACGATGCGTAGAGCCATCCTGAGAACAGGATTCCGCATTATGAGTGCGAGTTCTGCCTGTTGTCCGTTGTTTATCCAGTCCGCGATATTTACGTCAGGCAGTTCCAGCAAGTTCTTCGGGTTCTCTTTCGTTAAGCCGCGCATCCAGTTTATCATATTTTGTGATCGTGTTACGTTTCAGTTTGTGTCTCTGAGGAATCGGGTCGAGAACGTCATCTAGTTTGATTGGTTTCTCGGGGGTGACGGTATCTCGTTTGGGCCGGATGATCTTGGTGATCTCCAGCATGTCGGCCAGTGGTAGCTTGATGTATCCGCAGTCAACATCGTTGATTCCGTACGAAACAACGAACTGATTCTTGGAACTATCGTAGAACGCCCCGCATGGGAACACAACCGCAGGAAGTCCAGGCCACCAATCCTGTTGATTTGTTCCAGTAAGGATCGGAAGCGTGGTCATGCGGACGATGCGGAACGGGGCTTTGGCTTCAAAAGCGTATGCACCCATGTAGTACCTGCGCTTCTTGTTGATCCACGGGAGCGAGCTATGGAAGAAGGTCCAGTACAGGCCGTCCGCAAGGATAGGGTTGGAGCCGCCGCGCACTTCGCCGAACTTCCAAAGAGGATTGAACTCATCGGTCGAGTATTCCGTTTCCTTCTCTAACCGCCCATTGAGGCGCACAACGACGTGTGGATTGGCAGAATACACCATGTGTGGCGTGTTATCGTGGACGAATAAAAGCCAGTTCTTTTCGTGTCCATCGTTCACCATCGCCTGGGACAAGTTGTTGCCATATACAGTATCGAACCGGCCCACGTTCAGGAACTGTTTATCGAGCAGGAACATCGCCTGATGCGCGTACGACTTGAACGGAACAAAGGTGGCGCAGTTTATCCCGTACTTGTCTCCAAATTTGACCACGCGAGGGTCTTCAAACTGTTCGTTTGGATGTTGAGATGTCAGTTGGATCAACGCTTTCTTGGTCGCGCGAAGGTCTTTGCTGAGTTCAAAGACAACGATGTCGTTCTTCTCGACATACGTATCCTCATCCTTTTCGCGTTTGTTGCGGCATCGACGAGCAAACAAAAGAATCTTGCCGTCCGATTCTTGAAAGATGGCAGGATTGAAGTAGTAGGTTCCGACCTCCTCCGGTAGAACAATCTTGCCGACCTCCCAATCCACTTGTTCAGCCAGCTTTGGAACGTCATTTTTTGCGTAGCTCATAAGAAATTCAGCAGCGAATTTGATCTCATCATAAAGAGACAGCCAATGGTCGCGCTCTTCTCGCACTTCTGTAAGGTGCTCTTCGTTTTCAATTGCTCTCAACTCAAGTGTTTTTTGAAGTTCCTCGATCTGCATCAACAGATCGGCTTGACCGTCTCCACCATTTGCAAATCGTTTTAGAGCCTTGATGGAAAGGCTTCGGATGATGTCTTTCATTATGGATACAAATTTGTGTTCTCCTGTGTAGCAAGCCTTGGAAGAATTCCATAGAAGTTCATCCTTGGCATAGAATCAATCGCTATCTGGATGTCGATTGGACACCAAACTTTTTGGTTTGTTTCAAGGAGTTTGCAAGCCCCTTCGTAATTTACAAGATAAGCATGAGTACACATCCCTCGAACCAGCTTGTATAGGTTTGACGCTATATAGGCATGATCTTCAATTGGGTCAGCGCAGCAACTTCCAAGATATATAACATGCCAGTCATTCGGTAGAAACTCAAGGTTGTCGTTGGCCTTTGCCTTCCAGTTCTTGTCGATAAACTCAACGTCGTCCTCAACAATCAAGAAGGTGCGATGATTGGTTACTTTCGCCTCAACCATCCATTTGATGGCCGACCAGACGGAGAAGTGACTAAGTCCGGCGACTATGGTTTTTACTTTTGCCTTCTCCTTCTCGCAATTGTGATAGTAATCGGTTGAAATTCCACAGTTGTGCGAACGAAATCCATACATCGGAACTGCATCAATTTCAAACGACTTCATGTATCTGATGCATCGCTTTTCCTTTTCGCTCTCAGGCTTTGAGACAATAAAAGTAGGCGTATTATCAAAATCAACTCTCATCGGTTTGGAATGATGTAGATTATGCCGCGACGAGCACCTGTGCATCTGCTCGGATGATTATAGTAGAAACTGTATCCATACTTTTGCGTCAGAGTTTTAGCTCGGTAAATCGCATCCAGTTTCTCCTTTATGTAACCAAAGCATATTTCATATCCGTTGTAAGCGTCGTACCCAAGCTGTCCGGTGGGTTCCTTGAAGTCGTGGATTGCGATTACTGGATGAATATCAAACCGATTGATTGCCTCAAGCTCTTCTAGAAGCGGTAGATAATCGTTCCAATGTGCATCCAAAAAGAAAATTGTGTCATGTCCGATGCCGTTGTTCGGGATGAACCAGTTCATGCAAGCATCGCTGGTTCCTTCAAACATCTCGACGTGTACATTCTCGCGCTTGAATCGCTCCTTTGCTTTCTCAGCCTTATTATTGTCGAGTTCACAAGAAACCGTCTTCAAGAAGTTCTTGGCCAACCAAATGGTCGTATCACCTTCGTGCGTTCCTGTTTCTACCGCAGTCGTAAGCTCAAATCGTTCCTTGAGGCAAAGAAACTCCTGCTCGATGAACGTGTCTCCATTGAAAGGTAAACCCATAATTTTAGTCGGATAAATTCATACCATCTTGGTCGGCAACACGCGGGAAAATCGTGAAACAGTTGAGGTGCTGCTTGCTATTAAAATACATCTGCAAATCAACAGGAGCGTTAATCTTCTCGTTCGTCTCGATCAGGGTCTTCAGCGCCTTCTTTCGGATAACGTAGCAATGGGTGCAAAGAGGCATTCCTTCAAACAGGTTGGAATCTAACTCTCGTGATAACTTTCCGTGCGCGCAGCAAGACCCTGGATATAGTACGTCCCAATCCTCTGGAAGTTTTGTTAGCGCGCGTTCAACCGCCTCGCGCCAGTGCGGCCTGAACAAGATGTCATCCTCAAGCACCATGACCATATCAGGAGTGTTTGGATCAAACTCTAGGGCGTTCCACAACATCCAATGAGACATCGTGCATCCAACGTGTTTGTGGCAGATGAGATATCCAGAACCTGGGTTATCGCATTCATAAGGAATGCTGGCCTTTAGCCCAGACTTTTTTCCGTCAAGACCATAAAAAATCCGGTAGTTACTGATTCCAGCGGATTCAAGGTTTTCTTTTAAGCGCGGGATACGAGGAGAACCACGCACCGTGATAGCAATCGTTTCCACGGAGTTATTTCAGTTTTCGATAGATTGCAAAAACGCTCTCGTTAAGGTCAAATCGCGAGATAAATTCACAGCGTTTTAGGGCAAGCCGGATGGCGGTCTGCGTGGAATCCCAATTCACGTCATCCATGATCAAGTAGCCGCCCACTTTCAGTTTAGGAAGCCAGTTGACGACATCGCTGGTTGACGGCCATTCAGCATGGTTCGCGTCGATGTGGACCATGTCCATGTCCGGCAGGAATCGAGAAGCGTCCCATGACGACATGCGACAGAACTGAATGTTCTTCACGACTCCAGCGCGAACTGCATGTCCAACAAATGATTCGTAGTGCTTGTCCAGATCAAGAGTGGCCCACCACGCTTGATTTGCAGAAGTCTCGTCATCGATGCAATCATCCTTCTTCCATGAGTCGATTGCATAAACGGTTCCGATACCGTTGAGCTTGCAGGCATAAGCCAGAGCGAGCGTGGACTTGCCCTCGAACACACCTACCTCCGCGATATGTTGAGGTTTTGATTCGAGAACAAGTTTGGCAATTTCCAAACCTTTTTTCTGGTCGCACCAGCCTCCCATTTTGGGAAATTGCTCCGCGATGAATTGAACTACGTTTTCTTCGTTTTCCATATTTTTCATTATTACCGCGCCAAGTCAGACTCGGCAGTTGCGTTCGCTCGCTGGATGTCCGCAGTCGTCTTCGCATTCCTGCGGGACAAATCTGCGCTCGTCTTTGCGTTCTGTCGTTGGATGTTGGCCATCGTCTCCGCATTCTGGCGAGCAATTTTTGCTTGGATATCCGCGTTCATCACAGCGGTACGAGGATCAGTACCCTGCTGGATGGCCTGCGCCTGCTGCATCTGCGCCTGACCCTGTTGCTGCTGCTGAAGCATCTGGCTAAGCTGCTCGATTGTTTTGCCAAGCTCTTGGAGGTTCTGCGAGTACGCATCAACCTGTTGCCGGCGAGCGGGGTCGGTGGCAAGACGCTGCAAATGGTCTTGGACGTGTTGCCCGATACCCTGCATGAACAACATGATCTCTTGAGGATTTCCGCCACTTTGGAGCGATGAAGCGGCTTGGTTCGCAGCGGCCATGTGCGTCTCGATGTGCACCACATGGTCCTGCGTGTCGGTGACAATGGGCATGTTGCTCTGGTTAAGCGACGCATGTTCAAGCACAGCCAGAGCAGCTTGGTCTTGGACGCGAGACGACTGGACCTGGCTCGGCAGATATCTGTCCACCATCTGCTGACCAACCTGTGCCGCGATGTAGTCTTTGAGCAGATTGATTTTGCCGCCTTCGGGAAGCGCGCCAGAAAGACTGAGCAATGAACCAAGCAATTGCTGCTTCGCAAACTGAGAACCTTGGCCAACCGTCCGGGTAGCCTCAACGAAATCGATATCCATCATGGCTTGGACAGGAACTCCGCGCTCTTTGCATCGACGCTGGAACTCGATGGCGTCCTTGTCGGACTTCGTGATCGGGTTCAGGTTGGGATTTGAAGCGCGGTTGTATCGCTCCTCAAAGAACGAATCGAGTTGGTTGTAATACCGGCTCAACTGGGTCTTACCAATCGCAGACTGCTGCGACACCATCACGTTTACCTCGTACGCGGTCTTGGGGTTTCCTTGGGGCTTGGAGAGCGATTGCCTGTACTGCGACAGGTTCCCTTGGAGCACGTTCTCAAGGTCCGCGTTGACCGCCATAGGCGCATCTAGGACGCCGGCGATGTTCTGCTGGATGACTTCGTAATCAGGAGGAAGAATAGCGTACGGACCCTGCTGCACCACGCTCGTCTTGCTAAGGGCGTTGGCGTTGAGCGGTCGGAACAGGATCTGGGTGCGAGCGAATGCGGCATCAACCATCGCGCAACGGAGTCGGTTCTTCAACTCCATCGCCTGCAACATCTTGATTCCAAGACCCTTGACGCCGTGGTGCTCGCCGTCGCCACGGTCGTAGTACATCGGATGGATGACCTGCTCCCATCGGCTGAATCGACGCAGCTTCCGATACATGAACCCCTGGCTGTCCCGCTCATCGATGATGACGTGACTGATCTTGCCATCGAATTCCTTGTAGAAAACATGGCACATCGAAACAACTTCGGACCGGGCCGAGAAAGTGATGTCGTTTGAACGAAGCTGACGTTGAAAAAACTCCCAATCGTACTGCACACCAGAACGATACGGTTCAGGCATCGCGGAACGGATCCGCTGGCGGACGTAATCCACGTTCCAGCCGGTGGCGGTCGCAGCTTCCTCGTCTTGGATTTTCTCGAACAAATCGTCCACGCCCATACGAGTACGGACAAGAGCGACCTTCCAATCGCCGACATTCGACTTGGTCCCATCAGGAACAAGCAAGTCATTCGCCATGATGGCTTTGCATCGCCAATCAGTTGCATCCTCGAAAATCAGCGGGCCATCTCCAACGAGAACCATCTCTCGCTGAGAAAGCTGCATGGTGTAGTCGAAGTCCTTGTCGAGCTTCTGGAGGCGGTCGAACTCTTCGGTGATGATCTTCGACCATTCCTCCCGTTTATCCATGTCGTTTCCGTAAGCGGTGCGGATGTTCGCGTAGGTCGGAACCTCGGCGAACACGTCATAGAAGGCCGACATTGCCAACGAAAGAAACGCTTCCGACTCGCGGAAGTTCACGTTGGTGCGGAACGCTTGGTTGTTTCGACGTAGCTCCGCTGGATTGTACGGAGGATTGCCATCGACAAGTCCGCGCAGCTTGGACCGCGTAGCATTGCGAAGCTGATCCGCTGAGATCAGTTTCTGGAAGATCTCGCGAGCAGATGCCGCATCAGCAAGGCGCGTCTCAGGAGCCTTGCCGTCTTCATCGATGGTTTCGAGCGGTAGTTGGACTAGGTTGCCGTACATGGTCGTTTTTTCCAGCAGTGATCCGGAAGGTTTTCGTTCTCTGTACTGTCTGCAAATTTATAGAGCGTTTCAATAGGAAACCATACCAGGCTCCTGATAAAGCAGCCGCAAAACTCACAACTTTGTAGCTGTTCGTCAACAGGGGTGCTTCCATGTTGAGAAAATGTTTTGACAGCATCTTTCAATACTCGCGCATTACATCCTGTGCATCCAAGCGGCTTTCTATTGAATCGACATCCAGCGCAGATGTTGGCGCGCCGATTCGCTTCTTCTTGGCCCACTTTCCCTCCACCGATGGTCAATCCGTGGAGCAGACTCATGCTGAAACGGATAACGTCACCAATCTCCAATGATTTGCGTCCAGCCGGCTTCGATAGCTCGACCTCGTCATACGTGCAATCAGCCCCATTTCGGCACGCATATTCAACAATCAGTTCATCAAGGTTTCCCGGTATCTGGATGGCGTTCGCATTGTAATGGTTCTTGATGAACTCATGGAGTTGTGGCCATGAACCGCCAGCAATCTCGATACCTGTCTCTGGAACCCGATAATGCCATCCACCGGGGATGACCATGTGTTCGTTCAAGATTTTGTATCCAGTTCTTTTGTTCATCCTTCGATTTGTTCGTCGTGATAGATTGAATCTGCTTCACGGACCAGCTTTTCCCAAACTTTGTCAACTTTAGTTGCTCTGGGTTCAAGGACAGCAGTTTTGCGAACCAAATCAAGCAAGACAACTGCTGCATCCGCTAAGTCAGGCGATTTGCCGGTGCGTTGCTTCATCACGGTCTTGGTTTCTACCGATATCTTGCGCTTGGAATCATCAAACATACGAGCGCAGAACTCTTGAAGCGTCTCGATGTCCATTCCTCCGACACGTTCTTCGACGACCCATTTACGCATCGAGAACCACAACTCTGTCACTTTTCGGTCGTATGCTTCGTTACATGGCCTTGAATCCTCATCGCTGACCGGGATGGTCGAAGCGGATCCGCCGAACTCGACTCGATGAACAACGCCCCATTCTCGGGTCAGGATGTCGGCCAATCCACCGCCTTCGCCGCTTGAATCCAGAGCAAACTTGTCCGGTGGGACTCCTCGCTGAGAACACTCTTCCTTTACCCGGTTGGCAATCTGGTAATGGACCGGCTCGGTTAGCTGTGCATTTGGAGAAATGTGGATCACGTCTCCAAAAAGTATGCTTACTTTATCGTTAGCGGTTCCAACTTTTGCAAAACGAAGCACGCATCGGTCACCGCCAAAACCGGGGTCCAGGCCGGCGACAACTTGGACGTTGGTAGTAAACACCAATTTTCTTGTAGGTGTGTACGTCTCGATGATCGATTCCGACAGAACTGTCTTCACCATTCCGTCCGGCGACCAGAACCCGCGTGTGTACTTCCAGAACGTAGGAGACTGCTCGCCCTCATGGCGCATGGCCGACAGAACTTGGTCGTGCGTGATCAGATAAGGATACTTCGTGCGTCCCTCGCTGATGTTTGGAGACTTCATGCCGTCAAACCGTCGGCACATGCCGCGTTCTGTCAGCCAATGCTGGTCCTCGATGGTGACGCTGCGCCATCCCTTTGCCGGCGTGCAAAACCGTCCATGAGGGTCGTACTTTGACGCAGGATTCCCGATGACGAGCATCTTGAACTCGCGACAGCCCTTGCTCAGGTTGGTACAAGCCTCGAAAGCGGCTTCGGGAGTGTCCGTAGCTTCGTCGATGATGACCATCACCCGCTCTGCATGGATACCCTGGATGTTGGCCACCGCCTTGGACGTGTTTCCTTCAGCGACAGCAATCGCGGATATCGAGTGTCGATCATCGCCCTTGATTGCCTGCAAAGACATCTTGGAATCAACCATGTTGCCGGGGAACCCTCGCGACTTGCGGACCAATTCTTGAAGATTGGCCCACATACGCTTCCGGATCATCTTCGCTGTGGTGGAAGTAAGCACAACGGTTGTCTTCGATGGATTGGCTAGCCACCAGACAGTTGCAAAAAGCGTTGCGCCAAAGGTCTTTCCACTCGCTCCGCATCCTGCCCATCCAACGTAATCATGTTCACAAAGGCTTTCTACCTGAGCTTCTAGCCAAGGATTCCAACTCATCTTCGGCCACACCATTTTGCTGACGTTGACAAAATGGTTGAAGGTTCCAAGTCCGCCTTCATTTGGCTGAAGACGATTGCGAAATGCGTACAGTTCCAGTTCAAGATCTGGAATCTTTACCGGTGAACGAATCCCGTACTTGTGATTGATCAATGGATGCTCAGACACTGGTTCAGACATAGTTTGGCCTTGCAATAGTTCTCGCTGCGATTGAGGTTCTGCGAAAGGAAAATTATGTCGTCGCAACTTGTTTCTTCATCCGGTTGTTGCACCCCTTGCGACACGACTCCGATTGTCGTCAACATCCCTGGACCGCAAGGCGCGACTGGTACTGCCGGCACGAATGGCACGAACGGAATCAATTCGTTTTGTACGACCACGGCATCGTTTGTCACTCCCGCTCTTGCGTCTAGCGTTTTGGTCTATGTAAACGCGACGGACTTTCTTCCAGAATCGGTTGCTGGTCAGTTCTTTGTATCCGTGCAGGGTCTAGGATACATGCAGGTCACGTCGGTTGATGGGCTTCAATTGACCCTTCAGAATCCAGCTTCCGGATTATTGAGCATCCCGAACGCGATTCCGACCACGGTTATCCCTATTGGTTCGCTCATCAGCCTTGCTGGCGCAATCGGTCCGCAAGGAACTCCTGGACTGGCCGGTGGAGCTTCTTCTTCTGGAACGTACATCGTTCGTGTTCCTGACGCTTCGATTCCTAGCGCGACCGCTCTTGATTCTTTCTCTGCTGGTTATGTAAAAACTCTTGGAAGCTCAGGGTCTGGAGCAATTAACACTTCTGCCACCATTCCAGTTGCAGACATCAGCGGTGTCTTGACTGTCGCAAAAGGCGGAACCGGGGTCGCAACTGTTCCGACCAATGGACAGATACCGATTGGAAATGGTTCTGGATACACGGTCGCAAGCCTTACCGCTGGCGCGAACATCACGATCACACCCGGCGCTGGCACAATCACCATCGCTTCTGGAACTGCTACGTTCAACTACGTCACGTTCACCCGTAGAGTGACCGGATCTGCGTTGGCGTTATCCTTAATCACACAGACGAACCCATTTAGCCTTACAGACTTTCCATCAGGAACGTGGGCAACGCTTGATTCAGCTTCTGGATTTGTAGCGGCAACTGGTCGATATGTTGTTCCTTATACGGGATATTATAATATTGATGTTGTACTGAACATAAGCACAACCGGTGTCGCTTCAGACGTCACGTTTCAGATAAAGAAAAATGGAGCTTCTATTTTTACCAGCCTAGCTTTTACTCCTGGAGCAATAGAGGCTCCGATTGCGTTTTCATACATTGATCAAGCGTCAAATGTTGGTGACTATTATGAAGTTTACTACGTTAGAGGTGCATATACTGGCACAATGTCTTTGAACGCTAGTTCTTCATTCTCGGTGCACCGCATCCAAGCCTAACCGATGAGCGAACGCGCACCGAAAAGGTACACCGATGGATCCGTCACCTTTGAGGGTGGCGTTGATTCTGGCGTGATGCCGTCAGAGGTGGACAGGAACCAGGTCGCGTTCGCGGTCAATGCCAGCTTCCGTCAGGGATTCGCGTCTCCTCGTCCCGGATTCATCCAGAAGGACATGGTCATCTGCGATTCAATCACCGCAGACAATGCGACGATCACTGCGGACATCACCAACATCACGGCTGATGGATATTCGGAGGAGTGCTACAATCCAAGCGGATTGACGGGTATCCTTCAATGCGCTCTTCCGTATATCGCAGACAACGGAAGGACGTTCATCCTGATGTTGATCAGTGGCAAAGTTTGGCTGTACGACATCGACCAGAACAGCGTCCAAAACATATCCACATCCTCAAGTCTTTATAACCCTTCCAACATCCTTGATGGATGGATGGTGCAGGCAGAAAACTTTGTCATCATCCAAGATGGTGTCAGTGATCCTTTGATTTTTAATGGTGTAGGAATCCGAAGAGCCAACATTGATGAGATCAAGTGCGGGAGGATGATGGCCTACGTGAACGGGCGAATCTGGTACGCTCTTGAAAATGGGTTCTCATTCAGAGCAACCGATATCGTCTATGGTGACGGAACGCGCGCGAGCGTTTTGAAGGAAACCGAAAACACTTTCTTGAACGAGGGCGGAGATTTCGCCGTTCCTTCTGATTCTGGCGGTATCACGGCGATGGGCATACCGGGAAACCCGGACACATCGCTCGGCCAAGGCCCGCTCCTGATCTTCACTCCTCGATACGTTTTCAGCATCAATGCTCCGGTTGATCGTGATATCTGGAAGAACCTGAGCTATCCAATCCAAGCAATCAGCTTGTTGACCAATGGTGCTCTTGGTTCTAGGTCGGCCATCACTGTCAACGGTGACGTTTTCTATCGGGCGGTTGATGGAGTGCGCTCGTTCATCATCGCAAGGAGGTCGTTCAACGATTGGGGGAATACCCCGATCAGCAACGAGGTGCTGAACATCACCGACAACGATCAGACCAATCTTCTTTGGGCAAGCTCTGCGGTCGTGTTCGACAACCGGCTGTTGATGACTGCACAGCCGAGATATAACTCTGAAGGCGTCATCCACAAGGCGTTGCTTGTCCTTGATTTCGACCTGATCACGTCGCTGCGGAAAAAGTTCCCACCGGCTTGGGCTGGAATCTGGACCGGCCTCGACGTGTTGCAGGTCTTGAAGTCAGAGAATGCTTACGGTGACCGATGCTTCATTCTTGCTCGCGGTTCTGACCAATCAATCCAGTTCTGGGAAATCAGCAAGGCGGAGAAGGAGGACAACAGCGTTGCGAACGGACCAAGCTCGATTGAGTGGTTGGTGCAGACAAGGGCTTACAACTTTGAGATTCCGTTCGGACTGAAGCGGCTTGATTCAGGGGACATCTTCATCGATGCGCTTGATGGAACCGCTGCGTTCAATGTGCAGTATCGACCTGACCAATATCCAGGATGGCTGGATTGGGCGAACTGGTCGGAGTGCGCCACAACGAACCAGTGCAGCAACCTTTGTCCGATTGCTAACTTCCAACCTCAGTACAGGCCGAAGATGCGTCTGCCGACCCCAGAAGATACATCGTGCAATTCAACCATCAGCACCCCGACCCGTAACTTGTACGAAGTGCAGATGGCTTTGACCATCACCGGATTTTGTCGCATCAAGAGCGTCCGCGTCCACGCTTACGATGTCCAGGAGTCTGCTGTCGGAGAGTGCAGGACTTCCCAAGGATGCAAGACGCTTGAAGCGTGCGACGTGAACCCGTTTACTTACACATCGGAATAATATGGCAAATCTAACACTGATCAACCTTGTTCCTCCAAGCCTTCCTGTAAACTATTGCCCGACCAACTACCAGACGTTGGCCAACGACATCATCAGTGGGACGCAGGCGGTTTTCAACAGTACCATCGGGAACTCGTTCTTCAACTTTGGAGCATCGTTTCCTGCGATCAACAACCGTGTTTATCCTTGGCTCGATGACCAAGGGCTTTGGTGGATCTTCACCCAGGGGTTTTGGATCCGAAAGAACACGGTCGAAGCGGCTGGTCAAGAGCGGCGGATGTTTGTTGGTTCGACGATTGATCTTGGGCTGTACGACGGTGGCGATGGTGCAGTCACGGTCACAAGCGTCACAGGTCCGATGTGGGAGATTGATGCAGCGTTCGCGGCACGATTCCCGGTCGGTGTCGGAGCTTTTGCGGCGAGCGGCGCTGTTGCTGTGAATGGAACCGCAACGGCCACGGCTGTTGTCGGAGAAGACCAACACAAGCTGACCACTCCAGAATTAGCAGTTCACACGCACGACATAGCGATACAGGTGTTTGGTCATGGAGGAGAAGATGGAACAAGGGATTCTGCGGATGGCGGAACCTATTCCAACCCTGTGACAAACAATACGACTGTGTTCCCAGCCGCAACACTTGATACGAGCTTGGACGCGGAAGCGGTTAGCGTAGGTGGCGACATCGCTCACAACAACCTTCCTCCGTTCTATGGTGTTTACTTCATCAAGCGGACCGCGCGAGTCTATTACACCAAATGAAACTGATTGTTCAGGACATCCAATCGACGATTGCCCGCGTTGTCGGCGTGTGTGTCGATGATCCGCGCGTCTATGACTACATCAATCAGGCGTGTCGCCGATTGCTTCACAAGGGTCTTTGGGCGGGAGCGTACGGTCGGTTCACGATAAACACCGTTGGTGGGTGTATAACTTGGCCTAGACAGATCGAGACGATTGAAGCGGTGGCAGATTGCTGCGGCGTCGGTACTGTTCGCAACCAATGGTTCGAGTTCCAAGAGAGCGGATATGGATTGCTCGGTGAAAACTCGGCGTGCGCCGGCAAACAGCTTGTCGATCGAGGAACGGTTGTTTCTTACCGAGACATGTCCGGTGGATTGAACAGCTATATTCGAGTCTATCCAGGCGATGCGTCGGATGTCGGCAAAACCATCACGCTTCAGGGGGTGGACCAGAACGGTCAATGGATCAGGACGCTATCTGGAGGCGTTTGGATTGATGGCGAAAAGCTGACCTTGGCTCTTCCGTACGTTCAATCCACCAAGAAGTTCACCAGCCTTACAGGGGTCATCCGCGAGGCGACGAACACGGCGAGCCGATTGTACGAGTACAATGCTACAACTCTTTTGGAGCTTGATCTGGCTGTGTACGACCCCGATGAGACGCTTCCTCAGTATCGTCGCAGCTATCTCGCGGACCGTTGCAGCAGCGACGACAGCAAGCCGGTGACGGTCATGGCGAAGATGCGTCACGTCAACGCTACCGGAGTGAACGACTATCTGATCCCGCCTTCTCCTGACGCCATCAAGTTGATGGTCATGGCAATCCGCAAAGAGGAGAACGACTTGATACAGGAAGCAGTGGCCTACGAATCGAAAGCGGTACAGGCTGTACAGGAACAGACGATGCAATATCTTGGCGACGCAGTACACACCATCAGGATGGTCGGGGTCGGCTTGAACGGTGGAGGTTTTTCCCAATGGTTCTGAATATGAAAACCATGAACATTGAACATGAAAAATCATTCTTGATTGATAATTGCAATCAATTCACAAAGGAGGAATTTTAATTTATGGCAGAGGGACTTCTTGGGGGCATAATTGGATCCGCTGGCGGTATTTTGGGCGGTTTGCTTGGGGCTGGCAAAAAGCCCGTTATTCCAGCATTCAAGCCCATTGATTTTGCCGCAGAGCAAAAACAAGCAATCAAGCAAAACCTTGGTTCATTGTCTTCTGCGTCAGAACTTGCAAGAAAGACAACGACTGCTGACCAGAGCGTTCTGGAGGAACAGCTTCGGCGGGCCATCCCTGGTTACGACCAGTTGATTGCACAGGCAGGATCAAACATCGGAGCGTCTTTGCGAGGCGAAATCTCGCCGGAAATATCTTCACAGGTTCAACGGTCAACCGCTGGACGAGCATTGTCCGGTGGCTTTGGTGGTGCAAGCGGGATGGGCCGATCGTTGACTGCGCGCGACCTTGGACTGACCGGCATGCAGATCCAGAACCAAGGATTGCAGCAGGCACAGAGCTTTATCCAGCAGCAGCGTATGTTTGGAATGGTCCAACCGTTCTCGACCAGCAGCATGTTCATCACGCCGGCACAACGCGTCGGGGTTTTGCAGCAGCAGCAGCAAGCTCAATACAGTCGGGATTTGCAAGCTGCACAGGTGTCTGCTGCTCCAAATCCGATGATGTCTGCTCTTGGTGGATCTCTCTCAACTATTGGTGGTCTTGTTGCTGGTCCTGCGTTCAATCAATACTTTGGACAAGGAAATGGGCAGGGCGCACCCGGTGGCCAATCTTCTCCGTACAACTACGGGAATGTAGATAACATGATGAACGGCCCTTCTCAGTCTCAAAACCTGTATAGTCAGCCGATGAACTTTGGTTCTTCGGGTTACGGAAATTACGGTGTTGGCTACAACTAAAAATTCTTATGGCCGACCAATTTCTTGAAGCATTTCAGATTGGCGCATCGTTGTACGATCGCGCGCAGACACAGCGTAGGATGATGGATCAGGTCAACATGCAAATGGCCGACCAACAGATTCGTAAGGAGCAATCTGAGCTTCAAAACAAGATTCAGCTCAATGCTTACAATCAAGCCCTGGACGAGCAGTCAAAACTCACGAACGATTATGGAAACATGCAGACAAACCTGCAAATGCGTGATGAGTTTTTCAGAAATCCAAAAGCTGAATTTCCAAAATTTCTTCCGGTACAGTCAAAGTCAAACCAGAACGTAATGTTTCAAGTTAGTCAGCAATTGGATAATTACGCGCCTCGCGCACGACTCCAGAAATCTTTACAGACAATAGAAAACAAACAACTCAGCGATGCGGCTGATATTCAAGAGCTGTACAATGTTAAGGTTGTAACTTCAGAAGGGTCTATTGATCAGGGTGTTTTTGATAAGTACATGCCGAAACTTCGAGAAGTCAGACAACTAAAAGAGTACAGCCAAGACGTAAGGGCTGCATATACTCAGACGGATAATACCCTCCCTTTTGAGCAGCGAATTGGTGATGCAATTTTAAAAGCAAAAGAACGCGCAAAATCTCCAACAGAAAGAACTCAAGAGCGTAACGCTGAACTCGCCATCGCTGAGTACACATCTGCATTTGGAAAACCAGACGAACAGACTGATTCATACATCAGGAATAACGCCCTGACTGGTAAGTGGAAAACTCCTGAAGGTAATGATCAGAAACGAATCAGGGGTGACGAAATTATTTCCAACTCTGCGTCAATGCTTGCTGATCAACTAGATAAATTTGAAAAGCAGTTTGGTGCTGGTGCAATTCAAAAATATGTCGGACTCATTGACGGCAAGGTTGAAGAATTAAAAAGAAAGATTTCTTCCGCTAAAACTGAGGAAGAAAAACAAGCGTACGCTTTGCTTCAAAGATTTCAGAGCAACTTTAACACTGTTGCTTTTGAAAAATCTGGCAAGGCTGTAACCTCTCAGGAAATGGAAAGACTTAAGGCTTCTCTTGGAAATATCCAGAGCAACAACTTTGGTGATGATGTCAGGAACTTTGCGTCTCTTGTTGCTGAAGATTACTATGGAACTGTCAGGTCGTTCAAGGATCAGTACAGGATTACTCCGGGTCAGGTGAATCAAGCTAATAAGTTTGTTACAAAATACAAATTACCATTTCCTACGTTTGGACAGCAGCAATCAGTTACTCCTACCACACCTGATTCATCCACTCCATCGGTGGGCCAGCCTGCTGGTGGTGGCATCAAAATCATATCAACTGAAATCCTTGGACAATAACTTATGCCACGCTTTGCTGTAACAGTTGACGACAACGGAGTTCAGAAACGAATTGTTCTGGAATCTGATACTCAGCCGACAGAAGCGGACGTCCTTTCCGCGTTGCGTGGACAATCGCAATCATCAACCCCAGCCACCCCTGCTCAACCATCCGCTCCTGTCGCTGACCTTGGCTCTGCTGAACAATTGCAGAGTGCGGTGAATGATGCGAAGAACATTGGTTACGCAAGAGCCGCAGCCGCTGGTGGTGGCGGAGGGTTTATGACATCTCCAGCAATTCCTGAAGATGTTGCAAGAAAAACCGGCCTTGGAGTTGTTACAACAACTGCTCGCATTGCTCCTCCACTTATTGCCGGTGTTCTTACGGGTGGAAATCCTGCTGCAATGGGGCTTGCCGGTTATGCCGGCGAACGAACCGCGCAAAGCATAGAAGGACTTTCTGGCCAACGACAACAGCCGGATTATGGAAAAGAATTACAGTCTGGAATTGTTGCTGCAACCCCCGCGCTTGGAATGGTTCAAGGTGTTGCTGGTCCTTTTGCAGCAGGACTTTATCAAGCTGGAAGACAGGCTGTTGTAAATGCTTCCACTGCCGCTTTTGGTGATGTTATCCAAAAATACATTGATGAAGGAAGGCTTCCAACTTGGGAAGAAATTGGAAAAGAAATCAGTCTCCCTGCACTTTTTGGAGCGGGTGTTGGCGGCGCTAGTGGAGCAGTAGCGCGACGAGCGAGCTTGCTTACAACCGAACAGCAGATTGCTCAAGCGGGAAGAGAAGCCTCTGGTCGATTGGAAGTTGTGCTTGGTCCCGAAGCCGCTCCACTTACAGCTACACAGCAAACGGGCAGAAATGTTCCAGGTACATTTGGTCCAGGCTCTGCCGCACTTGCCGCACAGCAAAGACTTCCAGAAGCGATTCGCGGGAACCTTGGCCTTCCGGTTCAACAGGTAAGAGCAACATCTGCAACCGCACAGCAAGATATTCTTGGTGCTGAAGCTGTATCAAGGGGAGCACTAAGGACTGGAGCAGCGGGATCCGCTGGCCAAGCCTCTGCTGAAGTCGAAGGAACCATTGGAACCATTTTGCCTCGCTCTCCAAGGGCGGCATCATTGCAAGACGCAGCAAACAACTCTGTTGGATTCATACGTGGAGAAGATCAACGCCTTGGGGGAATCGTTGACAATGCTTACAACAACGTCAGAACAACTCTTACAAGGAGGCTTGGTGGCCAACCTGAAGTTCCAATAGCTCCAAGTCAAAATCTAACCAATACAGTAGATGATATTCTTGGCGCGCTTGCGACCGAGGAGCGCATAACAACCACTCCATCTGTTATCATCGGTGGCGCTCCAACAACCACCATTGATCGCATTCCTTCTCAGTTTTTCAATGAGGCATCTTCGCGCGCAAGAGCATTGCTTGATGTTGCGAGAAGCCCTCAGACCTTTGAACAGATTGTTGGACTCAGGCAGTCAATCGATGGACTCATCCATCACTTTTCAGAAGTCGCACCGGGCGTCGCTCAGAACCAACTGAGGAGGCTTCGCTCTGCCCTTAAAAATGAAGAGCTTGCGTCTGCTCGCAGGCTTGGAATTGAGAACGAGGTTGTGACCGCTCAGGGGCTTGCTGAAAACAGGTTCAACTTGCTTCAGGATAATCCGATAATCAGGAGGGCGTCTATCCCGGCAAGCGACGGGGGGTATCAAAACACAGAGCAGTTCTTTTCTGATCTCGCTAGATCGCCAGAAGGATTCACTTCAATCAGGAATCTTTTGGCTCCAACCGCGCAGGGGCGTATCCAATTTGACCAGGTTCGGCGTGGTTTTCTTGATTCATTGAGAAGCAGCGCACCTATTGAAATTGGTGGAGTTGCAACTGAAAACCTTTCTTCCATCGCAAACAACTTCAGGGAGCTTCCTCAAGGGGTGCGAAACATTGTTGCCGGTAGTGAGGCAAACGCAAACAGGCTTCAGTCTATTTTCAACGATGCTGTTCGCGTTCAAAACGTCGGGATGACAATTCCTGTCGCAACTGGAATCACTCCTCAACAGCTAAATGAAATCACCGATAATGTTGGAAACATTGCATCTCCTACATTGAGAAACAATGTAATCAATCTAGCGCAGCAAGCTAGGCAGAGGTCGAGAGAGTTTTTCAATACAACCACTAGCCTCGTTCAGGGAAATCAACTGAATCCAGACGTTGACCCTTCTCAATTTGTCAGAGACTTTTTGTTTAGGTCTGAAAATCCACAGGTTGTACAAAATGCTCTCAATCAGTTGAATCCTGCGACGCTGAATGCGGTAAGGACAGATGCAGCAACGGCATTGTTGAATCACGTTTCTGAAACCGGGCCTGCAAATCTTCGCAGAGGTGTTCAAGCTCTTGGAGACATCATAGATGATCCAAACCGGATGCAGATCATTCGTACTGTTTTGGATCCGGCAGACTTCAACATGATCAATGATTACATGTTGTGGAATCGCGCAAGGAACATGACGGAGCAAGGGGGGCGTCTTCAACCTGACCAGATTGCAAATTCAATGAGGCGCGCGACTGGAGCAAGGTGGGTAGTTGACGCAATGGTTGGAAGCGCGCCTGTTCAAAACTTCCTTGCAGCAGTCGTTCGTTTTCCGCAAGCAGGTGCAGGTCTAAAACCAAACATCACTATTCCTCAAGCAAATGCGTTGGCAAGAAACTCCAACATGTCATTGGTTCAGTTCAATAAAACATGGGATGATTTGTATCAGAAATCTGAAGATGCAAAAGCAAGCCTTCCAGAAGACAAGCGAAACGTGTTTGAGGATTCTCTTGGTGTTCCCCAAAGGCCAACCAAATGAGCGACTTCGTTGCGGACCCGTTCGTTGCTCCTGTGCAATCGTTTGATTCTAATAAAAGGACCAAGCAGTCGCTCATTTCTCGTCGCAACAGAGTGAAGAAGAAAATCTCGGTCTATTCAGCTAAAGGATTTCCGAAGATCAAGCCATGACCTCTCTCTCAAAAAAAGGTAACACCTATCAAGGAAAGAAGGTGTCGCTCAACAAACCGTTCTACACTCCTGGCGAGCGCAAGAAGAGCGCGGTGTACGTGAAGAACGATAACGGCAATGTTGTGAAGGTCAGGTTCGGCGACCCGGATATGACCATCAAAAAGAACAATCCCGGTCGTAGAAAGAATTTCCGCGCGCGACACAACTGCTCAGAGGCAAAGGACAAGACAACGCCTAAATTTTGGTCGTGCAAAGCATGGTAATTTTATGGATAAAATGAAACTTGGTGGTGGAGGCCGTTACGAAAAACTTATCGGCTCTCTTGAGAAGAAAGGTGTCAAAGACCCTGCTGCTCTCGCGGCATCAATCGGTCGCAAAAAACTCGGCAAGGAAAAGTTCCAATCGCTTGCCGCTAAAGGTCGGCGTCGAGCGATGAGAAAAGCGTCCTGAACGCAAGCTCTGCGGTGGCTGGGACTACTCCATTTCCGAGGAGTCGGAGTTCGTCGGTTCGATTGTCACCGGACACGCACAGCTTGGAATAGTCCAGCCCACGGGCAGTCCCATCAGGGTTTCTACCCAGCGAGGATTCAGTTTGCCGTTCGTTTCTCCTAATTTCGGTGTCGCGCCCACTTGATTCTGGAGATAAATCTGCTGGCTGTGCGCTTGGTTCTTCTCCTCCGCTGCGGATGGTGTTCTCCATTGCTTGACCTGTAACGTCAACGGCATCGTTGCCACGTCCCCCTTGGCTTGCCTCAAGGCCCATGTCTCCTGATTCTCGTCTGTGACCTTGCCCGACCTTGGTGTCGCCCACAATTGCCGCTTCTCCTTCTCCACCATCTCTACTTGCTGATTGATGGTTTGAGATTGTAGCACTAGGCGACCATCCGGTTGTAGCCTGTACGCCCTCTCTCCGGGTTTCGCTGGTTGACCGTCTTTCGTGAATAACGTCTCCACCCTGGCTCCAGCCTCGTTGGCTGATGGCGTTCTCCATTGAGATGACAACTCTGGGGGGTTCCCATGAGTGTTGGGGGATTGATGGACGACTCGGCCAGACCGTGATTTTTCCAATTTCGTACGGTTTACTTGATAACCATGAACCTCTGGATGATTGCTCAACCCCAGTTGTCCATAATTCGGACGACAACTGATCTTGCCCGCTTCCGCTGTTGTGGGTGTTGGCCAAGTCATCATTGTTATGTCCGACAAATTCTCTGGATTGCCTTTGTATGCTCTTGCTGATGGCCCTTTCCAATCCCTCGTCGTTGCGGTTGGCCAAGATGAAGACTCGTTTGCGTTGATGAGGCGCGCCAACTTCAGCCGCGCTGAATATGCCCCACGTTGTTCTGTAACCCATTCTTCCCAAGTCTTCGATGACGTTGGACAACCCCAACGAGATATGTCCTTCGACATTTTCAAAGAAACAGATACTTGGTCGCATTGAAGCAATTCCATCTGCAATCCAAGGCCATAAATGTCTTGGGTCATCTTTTCCGGCTCGCTTGCCTGCTGAACTGAACGGCTGGCATGGGTAACCTCCAGTAAGGATATCCACTCGGTCGCGAAACGATTGCCAAGGGAAGGTTTTAAGATCCGGCCAGATAGGTGCCGGGTCCATGAGTCCCGCTTCCATTTTTGCAACCAGGTTCGCAATGGCAAACGCTTCGATCTCACAAAGAGCGATTGTTCTAAGATTCGGGATGACTCGTTTAAGTCCAAGCTCAATGCCTCCGTATCCAGCGCACAAGCCAACGTGTGTAATTGTTTTGGTAGAATCCATGTCATTGTGATGATTGTTAATACTTATTAAACTTTCCTTTCCAAGATTTCTTGCCAGCAGCTTTATCCACCTTGAAGACCTCAGGCGGAGCGTAGTCCCATGACACGGTTCCAACTCCTCGCTGGATGATGATCGATCCGCACTTGTTCCCTTCTTTGTCCTTCATCCCGGATCGCTCCGACCTCTTCGCCATCCCAAGAACGAATCGCCGGGGATGATTGAACCCGATCTCCTTCATCACGATGACTTCTCGCGCCCAATTGGTCAGGTCGGATGAACCAAAGCCAGAGTAGGCCATGTCTGCCACGCTCTCGGGTTTCTCGTCCTTGCCCTTTGGCTTGGGGAAGTGATGCACCAGGACGATGATTACTCCTGTCTCGATCATGATCGGCTGAAGAAGATGGCGGGTGAAGTTCGCGCATACCTCGATGTCCGCAGGGTTCCCGCCTATGTACGACAACAACGGATCGACGTACACGACATCCACCTTGGTCTTCCTGATCATCCTACGGAGCATTGTGGCGAAGTCTGCGCCGGTACGTACCGTCTCGCGAAAGAACAGCATGTCGGCGCTCTTCAATCCATCGGCCCAGTTCTGGGTACCGAACACCATCTTCGCCGCTCCCTTGAGGCTGTCATGCTGGTCCGCGATGTCGTTCTCGGCCTGGACGAACGCCACCTTCAACCGCCGCACAGGTTGCACGCCGAACCAATCTTCACCCATTGCCCACTTCAGTCCTTGATAAAGCACCATCGAACTTTTGCCGCAACCGCTCTGTCCGACGAACAGGAGCGATGAACCACGCCTAAGCCATCGATCTCCTATGAGATTGTCAGGGTCGTTCTCCGGGTCGTAATCGAGGATGCTCTGGAGCGTGAACTCCTGAGGCATGTCCTGAGACTCCAGGTAGTCGGTGAACGCTTCCCAAGTGATCGACCCGACATTGATGGCCAGCAACTTCTGCTCCTTGCCATCGCGCATCGCGCCGGCAAGACGAGAGAACCGACTCGCGTTCTTGTTCTTTGGGTCGATGCCAAGGGGTTCGAGGTGTCGATAAACGATGTCTCGACGCTCTGTCCATTCCGCTTTGTCCGCTGCATCGACCCGAACCCATCCATGCAGGCTCTTGCCGCCTGAATCAATGACCACGGACATCGGCAACTTGGATTCACTGAGGACGGTCCATTGTTCGTCCTTGGACTTCTCGTCCATCTCAACGAGGACATGGCGATACGCTGAGACGCCAGAATCGGATCCGCTCTCGTCGCTGCACGGGTTGACCCGGACATAGGAGCCACGGCTCTCCTGGCTCGTCCACATCGAACTGATGGGATCCGTGAAGTGCTTGGATATCCAGTTGTCGCGGGTCAGGAACGTACCCTTCGACCCCGGCCTTCCATTGCCAGCCTCGTCGCAGATGATGTCGTTGCAGATGCAGACCACTTCATCCGGTTCAAAGCACGCCTTGAGAAAGTCAGCGATGGAGAATCGCTTTGCAGGAACCGGAACCGGTTGGGTCGGTCTTTTGACGATGAACTTGCCGGTGGTCGATACAGGCGTGCCGCTCTGCGCGGACAAGAGCCATCCTCTCGGCTTATCGTGAGCCACCTTCGACGCTTCGACTAGCTTGTGGGCCAGTTCGTGCGGTTTCCACGGTGGAACGCATTTCGAGTTGTACTCGTTGAACAATGCTTCCGCGTCTCCATGAGATAGCTCAAAACCGTGTATGAGCGCAGTTGAGACGGCGAAGGTCGCTCCATGACCGTTCTGCCCTGTGACGGCTCCAGGGGTGTTCCTCAACCACGCTCTCGCGCGGTCCACATTTGATTGATTCATTCGATTCCAAGTTGTTTGCGCGCTAGTTCTCCGCTTTTGCCAAGATCGGTCTTGGCTATCTCTCGAAGAACAGAATTTGATTTCTCCAGCTTTCCGAAAAGGAGAGCAAGCTCTTTGGGTGTCATCAGGTACTTGCTCCAATGATGTATGCGTATGGAGCGCGTCTGAAACTTCGCAAAGAGCTTGCTCTGTGCATCTATGTATAGATCAGGGTGTCGCATCTATCGGCACGAACCTTGATTTGAACCTGGCTCTAGTGGTGACGTGTATCTTTCGTTTTCCATCTTGGATATAAGCCACGCCGGGCCACTTCGTCTCACCTATCAGTATCTCAACATCATCTGATATGAGTTCAACTTCTACTGCGCTGTTTGCTAGGTTCCTGAATTTCATCGTCATCGAGATGGGAAATCGCGTCCGTAGAACAGGGGCCATCAGCGTCTTGCTTTGGCTTCGGCCTGCTCATCCAGCCGCGAATGATCGCATAGTCGATAAGTTTGGGTGCATCTTTCAAGAACTGTCGATGGGAGATATCGTTTTTCATTTTGTTGTTTTTAGCGACCGCCGCCGAGGGCGTAGTGAAGGATGAGCAATGCGTCTGAGTTTTTAAGCGTCACGTCGAGATGTGGATACAGTTCTTGGGCCTTTGCGCGCAGCTTCCGCTTCCACTCTGCACTGGTCGAACACGATTTCCGTCCACCAAGACCAAGTGGTTCCTGCCAGATCTTCGGCTCGACCCGGTGCAGTCCGTATCCTTGAGAGTACGCTAGTCCTTGGACGATGCCGTAGTTCTCATGCAGGGTCGCCACGCTCGCAGCAGGCGTCAGCTTGCAAACGAACTTTGGAACCTTCTCCACCCAGAACTGAGATTCCGCCATCTTGAATCCGATAAGGATCTGATGGATGTCGGGCAATGATTCAGGCATCGCCATCAGGATGATTCCGTCCGGGGTGTTGATGGCAAATCCGCCACCGACACCTGGATCACACGCTACGATTTGTTTTTTCATTCGCTCCTTTTAGAAACACAGCACCGTGACGTTTTCCGCCGCGATGCGTACCGCACTTTTTGTATCTCCGCCTTCGCTCCACTTCTCAACTTTGACCCGGCCTTTGACGCGGACCAACGCGCCGTTGCCGATATCAAGAATCTTTTCTGCGACCTGACCCCATGACGACAACTCGAACTCGTCGTAGTCTTCATGGAACCGGCCTTCGATATCAGTCCAGTGACGAGCAATCGAGATGGATCTCCTGACCATCAATGCCCCTGTCTTTGTCTCGGTCTTTCGACTGATCGCTCGTAGCTCGCCGATCAGGTAAACCACGTTCTCGGTTGGTGTCGCGGTTGTTTCGTTCGTCGTTGATTCGCTCATTTTGTAATAAATATACAGCCAAGTTCACGGTAGCTCTTCATCCTCTTCTTAGCATGGAACGCTCCGATAGGATGGAACTTGTCCGAAAAGTCCACGATTGTCGCACAGTTTTTTGTTTCTGTTTTACGCAGCGCGCGGCTCGCCCGCTGGATGGTCTTCTGCGATGACCGACCGCCGCTCACCATGATGAGCAGTTCGACGTTGGGAAGATCCAGTCCTTCGTCGGCCAATGATGTGGCGATCATGGTCCTGAGATTGCCGGCCTTGAACTCTTCCATGTACGATCGCCTGTCCTTCTTCCCGATCTTGGAATGCACCAAGCGAGAGTTCGGTATGCTCGCCTCGTACTGCTCTCCAAGCGTGATACGCGGGATCAGGATGAGTGTCTGCATGTCCAGATGGTCCAGAGCATACTGCACCGCGTACCGGTTCCTCTTCGCGTTCTGGCAGATACCGATGTCCACCAGCGATTCCCAAGCGCACATCTTCTTCAGGTCTTCATCGCTGATCCGCATATACCTGCGACGAGCTTGGAACAGCCGGTCGATGTTGTCGTCGATATTGGTCTGGATGTTCAGGTCGGTGGCATCGCTGATCTCCAGATAGGCGTCGGCCAATGAATCTCCGATGTCGCTTCGAGAGATCTCGTAGATTGAATCCCGGAACAACGACCGGGTGACCTTGTTCCGATCATCATCGTCGCTCCAAGGGGTCGCATCGAATCCGTATCGAAGTCCTTGGCATGACTCGATGATGCGCTTCCAACTGACGGCGGGGCTATGTTTGCATTCGTCAACTATGAGCAGGTTCTTCTTGCTGAAGTCCACCGACTCATGCGGACACCGGATATCCACAACTCCATCGGGAATCCCTGCAACACTTAGTGATACGCGCCCCTGCTGACACGTCTCAATCGTCGGAGCGGTCCAGCCAAACAGCCAATCGGGATTCAGCTTGTGATAATGCTTGATGATTGATGCCGCTATCCAGGTCTTGCCGCTACCGGCAGGAGCTATGATCAAACCATCGGACTTGGTGGCCCACTCAACCGCTTTCTTTTGGTACTCTCTCAGATTCATAATTTTAGAAGATTGAATCCCGGTCGCCATTCGAGACGACCGGGATGTTTATACTACTCGCCTGACTCGACCTTGACCTCTGGAGTCTTTCCAATCATTGCCACCCGCAACGCTTGGCTGGCAAAGAACCCGATCTTAATGCCGTTCTCGACACAATACTTTCGCATCTCTTCATGGATGGTCGCGTCGATTGTGATCACTGTGCTTTTGGTTTTTTCTTTCATGTGTATTATTTCCTGCAAAGTTTCACAGCACAATCGATTGCTTCCCTGAGTGCCGGCCACTCTTCTGGGTCAATCGAGATTTTTCGGTTTCCTTCGACGTGTTGTTTGACTTCAACAAATTCACCAGCGGCTTCGTCCGTGATCTCGATGTCCGTTGCAAGTTCATCGAACAGTGGTTCTTTCTCTCTTACAACGGTCCATTTGATCGTTCGTTTGATGTATTTCATGCTTTTGGTTTATACTCTTGACCTGGGTTTTTCTGTGCGTGTTCCGCGAAATCTGCGTATGCCCGGAGGTCCACATAGTTATCAGGATGGAATACCCGGACGCTGCGATTGATCTTGAATGCCACCATCATCAACTCGACCAAATGAGATGGCATCGGACCTGGCAGTTTGATTCCGTAATACTGTTGGATGAGTCCTGACCAAGCCAACCCGATGTTGGAATGGCTCAGGTGCGGTTCACCGTATATCTTGCCGCGCTCATTGATTGTATCTGCAACGATGTCTTCCATGATGTTGTTCAGTTACGGATGATCGCCCCTGTTCCACCGGGCCAGTTGATCTCGACAGCCTTTACCCCCTTGAGCTTGGCCAACTGACAGATCATTTCCAGGTCGTCGCCAGAGCTAGCGATGCAACTCATCACGATGTCCTCGTCATCGTACCCGGCCTTGATCGGGTCGGATGTCCTGTCGCGCCATACCGTGACCGCTCGGCCACCGGATAGCGGAACTCGACGCACCGATTCAACGCAAGGAAACGTATGCCGGACGGTCTTGATTTTATCAGTTGTTTTGCTGCTTTTGTTCATAGGGAAATCCTCTTGGTGGATTCAATTTATTGAGCGCCATTTTGATCAATCCGTTCTCAAGCAATTTGATGCGCTCGGTTGCTGTGTCCAACTCATTCTCCAGAGTTCGAGCGAATGCGGCACTGACCCACGGTCCCTCTTCGTTGGTGACAATGGCCTCATCCGTTCTAGGTGTGTGATTCATGGCTTGGATTCATTCACTTTGTACCAACGGTAGGCTTCGTCGCAATTATTAAGAAGATTGTACATATCATCTCCAGCCTTCTCCAGCCGCTTGATGTGGGCTTTCAACCTGACGTTTTCATCACGCAGTTCATCACGCTGGTCTGCTATCTGGTCGATGATGTTTGGCGTATTCACGGCTTGGATTCCTCAAGTTTGCCCCATGCTTTGACAGATTTAAGTGATTGATTTTGCGGATACATCGCAGGGTTGGCGGCAAAAATAGAAAGGTCGTCACCAACCCGTTCTAATTTCTCGATATAATCATTCTGCTCCTGGAGTCTTTGTCCGGCCTCGGCAATCGCAGCGTTGGCCACTCCCCCCTCGCTCTGTATCCCTTCGGATATAATCCGCATCGCCTCGATCAATGTCTTGATATCAGTTCTTTTCATAATTCAATGCTTCATGGATTGCTGGAAATTGAACCGCAAAGATTTCATCGCGGATAGTTTCCGCGATCAATCGATGCTCCTTCTGCGTGCCCTTCGCACATCGCTGCTCCAGATAGTGTATCCATGAACGGACATTGCCGGTCATGTACAAGGTCGTCTGCGTGCATAGCGGAAGAATCATGCGGGCGGTTTCCTTTGATACGCCTGCACCAATCATCCTCAGATATGTTGTTTCGCAAAAGCGAACAGTATCATCAAATGTGCATTTTATGCCCAAGTCATTTATGACATCCCCACTACCCTGTCGATTCTTCAAATCCTGGGTGCGAAACTCAACAGGCTCGAACTCTGTTGCGACCGCATAGCGTTGGCTGAACTCCTGGAACGAAAAGCTCCTATGTCTGAGTATCTGAGCCGATATCGCTCTGCTTGTCACGATCTCGACCGTGAAACTGGCCTGCTCAAAGATGCTCCAATGTCCATTCTTGATACAGTAGGCCAACAACTTCGGACTGGTCAGGGTGTTGTTCTGGTTCGATGGATTGCTGACACGCGCGCAATATGAGATGAAGTCGGATGCCGACATATCATCGATCGGCTTTGTTATCGCCACTAGTTTTACATTCATAGATACAAAATTGATGAGCGTTGCAAAGGAATGCGCTCCCCTCCTGTATCGCTTCAGTACGGCAAGTTGTCCTCGGTTTTGGTCGGAGCGACAGCCTTCATGTGCTTCACCCGGATGATCTTCTTTTTATCGCCGGCCTGATCAACGTACTCCTCAAAACGGGCGACGATGATAAGCTCCAGACCGACCATCGACTTGATGAACTCTCCGAAACTTCCCTTCTTTCCGAGGAAATCCACCTCGGTCCCGTCGGGAACATTGTGGTTGGTCGCAGCAACCAACTGGTTCACGCGGAACCAAGTGTTCTCTTGGTTGATGAACCGGTCGCTGGTTGACGCTCCATCGTCGGTCTTGAACGTCACCTTGCACACCTCGCGACCCTTGTTATCAAGAGCCTCCTCCACCTTGGAGACGGTGACGACGAAATCGCCCTCGGTGTTGATATATTGCGCGGCACCATCCTGTCGATTGACTTTGAACATAATACTTATTTATTGATTTAGTTTTCCGACTTGTTTAACACCCACTTTGGGCATGAAAGAGTTTGCGTCGATGTTGGATAAGCAGGCCACTTGTCCAGTGCCTGGCATTCGTGCAGCAACGTGATTGCCTTGCGTCGCATGTTCTCGCCAGCCTGCAACCATTCTGAGTCGAGTCGATAGATCCCGACAGCGTACGGAGCGGTGCGCTCGACAGCGACGAAAACAAATTGAGCGGCACCGGTCATCGCCAGATAATGCGCCGCTTGGATGTGGTATCCAAAGTTCAGGACAGTACGGGTGAACGCTTCTGGTGATGCGTCATCGGTTGTCTTGATGTCTACGATAGTATGGTCATCGACCCACAGATCAGGACGAGCCTTGATTGCAATATCGGTATCCGCGTCCAACCCGAACACGCTCGCCTCGATGCGATGAGGAGCTTGGTAGATGGACCAGAATGGATGACTGCGGATCGAGCGAGCGACACCCTGCACATCGCGGTTCTCCGTATTGTTCAGACAGATGCGGTCCTTGTTCTCTTCCTTCCACGCTTTGCCCTCCTTAGTGCGTCCGTCAATCCCTTCTGGAATCACGGCCACAACATCGGTGTACAGAGCGGGCTCCAGGATAGCGGTGTGGATGGCTGTACCAAGCTGCATAGCCTTCGACGGCTCTTGGCGCTCCTCCTGTGCGGCTCGATAATGGGCAGGCGATTTCAGCAGCTTGGCCATCATCGACTTCGATAGAGCCTGGACCGCGTGATACTTCTCTGCCGGCATCGTTTCGTTGATGATCCGGCCAACTACGGTGTGATGGTTCATTGTGCTCCTTTCAAGTGTTCGCCGAGGTTCGCGTATCTGAAATCCGCATTGCTGAGATTCGCGTATCTGAGGTCCGCATAGCGGAGGTCCGCGCCGGCGAGGTCCGCGCCGGTGAGGTTCGCGCCGGCGAGGTTCGCGCCGGCGAGGTACGCGTAGCTGAGATCCGCGCGTAAACGCACAGCCTCCACAACCAACTCGGCCATTAATGCGGCTTCGCCCTCATAAATCACTGCACCCGTATGTCGATGATGGATTTTCATTGTGCTCCTTTCGATTCCGCAGCAAACGAATACGCCTTCTTCACGAACCCATCTGCATCACCGACAATCATTGATGCCACCTTCGACGATACATCGCGGAAGTTCTGACCTTCGTTGATCAGGTTCTTATAGATCAAGAACTTGTTGGCGATGTCGGCATGTTCTTCGAGGATGATTTCCAGCTTCTCGACCAGCGAGTACTGGTTGACGGTGGCGGATGGAGCGACCGGCTGAACCGTGACCGCAGGAATCGATTGTGCCGGCAATGGACTACCACTGAAGTCGGCCACCTCCTCCGGCGTGTAACGCCCTTGGGTGATGCGCGGATCCAGCATGCGTGTCGCTTTGCTGATGACGCGCGCACGCAGCATCTCGGCGGGGAACTTGGCCCACCCGCTACCAGGCTTTGCAGGAAGCATACCGGCGAGCTTCGCATCAGCCGCAGTGAACTCGACCCGGACCTTCTTGGTTCCTTTGATGAACTCCGCGACCGCAGCCGCAGCATCGAACTGAATCCAGTCGATGTCCCAGCCCGCATTCATCATCCCAGCGAGCATTGCCTCGCTCTTCATGGTGATGTTGCCGTTGATCAGATGGTTCTGCGTCTTCCAAGCTAACGGAGTCTGCCTGTTCGCCAAGCATTCCAAGGCGAGGACATACCCCTGCTCCGGTTTGACGCATCCGAACATGCCGGAATGCGCTATCCAATCGCCCATCGTTTTGACCGCATCCAGCGGCGAGTTAATCCTGTCGTAGAACGTCGTCGAGTCAGGTGGGCTGACCGTCAACGGGGCTTGTACTGTCACTGTGTAGTCTGGGTTTGTGCTCATTTTCTGTACTTTTGTTCTCTTGTTTTGCTTTTCGTGCGTATGGGTTCACCGCTCCGGTCATCAGCCGACTCTCAAGAATCGCTGCGATGTCGGAATCGGTGAACAAAATCCGTCGGCCAATCCTCCTGTGCTGGATCCCGTCATGCCGGACAATCCTGCGAAGAGTCTCAGTGCAGATGCACATCATCTTCGCCGCATCTTTGGCCGTGTAAACGTTCATTGGTAAATTGCTGCAACCGGGTGTTCATCAAGGGAAACATGCCTCACCCTGTCGGAGACTCTCTCTCCGCTCTAGTCCCGATCGCTCAAGCAGTGTCGCAGTTGTCGAGAATCGCGTCAACCCTCTTGCCAATGTTTTTTTATCGTCTCCGCGTACCCGTCGTCGGAATCCTCACGCCCATCTCCTGAATCCTCGCGCCAGACACGTTTTGCGCCTGAATCGGTGGCTTTTGGGCCTGAAGAGAACGTCTTGGGTCGGACGTATTCTGGGGCAGGAGGCTGGTTTTTCCAATCCATGCTCAACGCTTTTGCCAAACTCGCCGCCTGTTGCTCTTCACGGGTCGGCTGTTTTTGCTTTTGATCCAATCGGTCCTGGTGCTCATCGCCGGAATCGTTGGCCTCGGATTGGTTGGCCATCTCCATCAACTCCCTTTTCTCCTTCCGTTCCAGCTTCTCGACCCGGCGCAAGAGCTTTTCAAGGTTCGATTCTAGCTCCTTGAAAGCCCCTGCCATAGCAATCTGCTTGCGCTCGAAAGCCCGATGCTCGGACACGATCATCTGCTCGGTGGTGACGGTATCTGAAGGTGTCCAGTCGCACCCTTTCCATTGCCGATGGATATGATCGAACACTAGGACACGACTCTTGGGATGTCGCATCGAGTTGAACGCGGCAACTGCTCTGCCCAAGTCTCCGTTCAGGTTCTCGGCGATATGCCCCAAGACCTGTGACCTCTCTGGATTCGCGTCGTGCGCCAAAGGCGGCATCAACCGAAACATGCTTCTGTGGGTACTTCCGTTTGCTAGATAACTCATGAGATAAAGAAATTACGCTTCACTTCTGCTCGCGTCAACTATCCATTGAGAGAAATAAATTCCCTTTCACTTCTGCTCGCGTCAACTAGCTTTCTGAGTCTACCATTTTCTGCTAACCAAAAGCTAGCATAGCCACTTGCTAATATGTCTAAAGAACATACTATACCTCCCCTTAACAGGGAGAGGTAATATCTCCACCCTCACTACGCTACCCCGGCTTTGAGGCCGGGCGCTCGGAGGTGGAGAGGTGGAGACTGAAGAAAGAGGATGCATCGCTCTCATGTGGATACCTCGTAATCGCTCAGAAATGCCGTGTGGAGCGATTTGAATGCGGACTTGGTGTGTCGATAGCGGAGAGCGGGTTTAGAGGCTCTTGGGGGAAGGGGCTGGATGGCCAACCTCCTGGAGCAATTTGTCCCCGACCTCGCGCTCGATGATCAGCTCCAGAATCTGCTCACCCTTTTTTCCAACCAGAGAACAGATGTGCTTGTCCTCGTCGTAGATGGACAACGGTGTCGCGCCCTCCGACTCGTTGCCGGTGATAATCGCGTTGAACAAATCAACAATAGTCTGCGCGTTTTGTGTGGATTGAATAGTTAATTTCATTTTTGTTTATGGTTTATGGTTGTGGGGATTCGTCGTAGGCCAGCGTGGAGCGATGGCGAAGATAGCTTTGGTCGTATTCTGGAGCGCGCTCTATCGAAAGGGGTGGCCAACCTTCCGAGTCCAAAACTTTCCAAGCTTTCCATTTTGCTTTTGATTCTGTCACCGCAAAAACAATGAGCTTGATCCCATACACAGATTTGACGCGCCACGCAATAGGCTCGGGGGTGTTCATAGAGATTGTTCCATCGAGTAGATCACGTCGGCCCATAATTGCCAGGGAACGACCGCACGCTCCGCCGACCCTCCCTTCCCTTGCGTACCAGTCCGCGCACCACGCGGCGCTGCATCGTGATCAGGATGTCCATTGCAACACATCGGCCTAGGAATCCATCCCGGAACATTGCCCCACAGGTCGGTCGGTTTCATCGACGTGTCCCCGTACCGGCAATAACTGACCGTCTGAAGCGGGATTCCTTGCACGCAGGGAAGTTTCCGCAACACACCACGAGGATTCTCCATGATCCAGCCACGAGGATTCATCCACGCGATGAAGCTCAAGGTCGCGACAACAAGCTCCTGGCTCAAACGAGCCTCTGTCGTCTTCGGGACATACGCCCCTTTCCCGCCGGTCCAGTGATGTCCGATGGACGCGACGCTGAACGCTTCGCACGGCGGCGACGCCCAGATGAAATCGAAATATCCGTTGTGATACATGAACTCCGCCGGAACGAGGGAGATGGCCAACATGTCCGCTGTCAGATTGCATTTGAACCTCGGGTCGAGATCGAGCGTGACGTACGTGTGACCCCGCTCCTCGATGCGCGCCCGTCTCCGCTCTCCACCCGCACCGGAGTATAAATCAAGTATCCTCACAATACTCCCTCCCCATCGCACACCCGACAATATCGGCTCCCGATACCACGACACGCAGGACACGGTCGCCGATTACATTCCCTCAAAAACATTGTTATCGCGACAATGCTCAACAACCAAATAATACCGATTATAATGTATGTGTATGCGCTCATTATGTTTTACGTAATAGAATTAAACCCCGCCCGGTGGTTTTCGCCCCCTATTCCACAATAGAGATACACCGGGCGGGAACCGGCCAACGACAGGTTGGCCGGCAAAAATCATCAGTGCAGCTCGCAATGCACCGCGTAGGGAATCATCGCGCCTGCCACGTTGTCGCCGCGACGATTAGAACCGGCGAATTCCTTCGCATAGCTACGGCTCAAGCGAGCCTCGATACCGTCACACCTCGCGCACACAGGACCGCTACTGCTCAAACGATGCGACGGCCCAGAACATAGGCATGCGAGTTTGCCGATGACGGCGAGCTTGCGACGCTTCGCCACGCTCTTTGTGTATGCCGCTCGCCGACGTTCGCGGAGAGATGATGGATAGATAACCTTCACAAAGACTCCTCCAGGTCCAGAGCGTCGTTGCACATCTCGACCCGCTCAAGAGCTTGGTCCTCATCCCGGAACACCAGGACGCGGTCCTGACCGTAAGGCGCATTGTCGGTGATGGGATGTCCATCAGGATTGATGACGTGCCAGCCATTGCTGGATTGTTTTGCGTAATACATGAGCTTGAAACCGCTGTTTTTGTTTTTCACTCTTTGACCAGTCTCTTGATGTTGATTTTCCAGTTTTTATTACCGATAGGATCCGCAGAGCGCGGGCAGTATTTGTCCGCCAAGTAGTCCAGATACGACCCAGGTTGTCCAGCCTTTATCCACCGGACACGGTTGTTTTTGATGGTGTTCAGGCAGATTTTGCGCGCATGCGCGGCGTCGCGGACCGGGATGGACAAGATCCCATAGGGAACACGAGCGCGAGCACCGCCCTCAATCCGATATATCGCATCCGCTATCTGGTCGTCGGTCGCCGCAAGCGCGGAACAGGATAGAAGGAGGAAGGTGGCCAACTTTTTGAATGAGTTCATTTAGTCGCATCAGTATCCCCAGTTCACATCGAGGCTGTTCGCCCCGACTATGTTGCCCGCCCCGTCGCGGACGAGGTCGGCAGGCGAGCCGATGTCGATGCGCGACGACAACGCCAAGCGCACCATCGCGCTGACAATATATATCGTGTCGACGGTGCGCTCCGGAATCGCGGTGATTTCGCCAGCAACCGTCACCTCGCCGTATTCGGAGAGGAACATCGGGACACCGCAGTGCGTACCGTAATGCGTGCGGGTCACAGCGACCCGCGCGATGCTCCCGCTGGGAGGGATAACTTGTCCGCACAATACGACCTGGTGCGGGGTGAGGTTCACAAATTTGTTCATGGTTGGTTGATGATGATGATTCACGGTTGATTTGTTTGATGGTGTTTAGTCGTTTGTATTAGCTCCGTATCCGGATCCAGCATCGTTGTCGTATCCTTTGCCGTGATGGGCGGTTGCGATAATCTGCTCCCGCGCTTTCCGAGCCGCCCGCACGCTTGGAAGGAGTCTTTTTACCTCGTCGGTGTAGCACGCCTGCACCGACGTTCGCGCGAGCAGGTACGGTTCGCCGGCCCGCGCCTCGACCGCCGGCCAGAAACCTGCTTGATGGGCGGACAGACCGCCGAGGATCACATCTGCTTCAGCCGATGCCCAGATTTTGTCCATCCGACGCACCGCCAAGGCCCTCGCCTCCTCGGCCTGTGCAACAATTTTTTCTGCTGTTTCAGGTGTGTATTGCATGATGATGTTGTAAATTTATTCTCCTCGCGAGGCCCGCTCGGAGTCGGTCGTTGCGTTCATTTCGAGAATTCAGGAAAGCCCAGATCATTCATCGCTCGAACCATCGCCGAATCAAGCGCGGCATAATTGCAACAAGGAAACAGTTTCGACGGCCCGCCAGCAGAATAGAAAGCGTCCAAACGGACCTGCCGAGCCGACGAACCCGCGCGAGGATTCGCGATTGTAAGCTCCAGGTATGCCTGCAATTTAGGCACAAGCGGACGAATCGATTCCAAGATTTGAGAGTATTGTAAAGACGTGATTTTCATGATGATGATGTTTGATTTATTCTCCGCTATAGGTCCAAAGAGCAGCTTCCTCCTCGCCCCCAACATAATATATCAACGTATCCAAAGCCTGTTCATAATCATAAGCCTCGACATTAAATGTTTCGTCGTCGCGTGTGAATGTATATATTTTCATGATGATGATGTTGTTGATGTATCCGCAGAAGGTCAGGGCTTTGATTGTTCCAGATTAAAAGCAGCGTCGAATTTCGCGTCGGCCAGCTTCATCTCTTCGCACGACGCAATAAACTCAGCGTCTCCAATCATCAAAGAACGATAAGCAATTTTCACTAGTCTATATTTTGAAGACGATTCAGCGTGATCGCGAGAGGACCGCTTGTATTCTTCAGATGGTTCTTTGTAATCTTCGCTCATATATTGTTTATTGTTTTGTATCCGCAGAATGCGCGCCGACCGAGGCCGGCGCGACTTCTAGGGATTCAGGTTGTCACCTCGGTTTCCTGACACAGCGCCAGGAAGCGCGCGTCCTGTTTCCGTCGATGCTCGTCGCGCTCGTCGCACGATGCGAATCCATGAGGAGGCGTCGGCAGTTCGAGGTCAACCTGCGCGGCAATACAGTCGTTCTGGTCTGCAATGGATTTCATGATATGTAGGAACGTGCCGACGGTCCCTCCCCAGCAGTTCCACTGGTCGATTAATTGGCGGACTCCGATGTCGTAGCCGGCGGCACGAACCGTCTTGTAAAGCTCGCCGTCACATCGGTCCACGCAATGGTCCGGCAGGTTGCAGAGCAGGGTGTCGCGATCGGGATTCATGGTAGGGATTCTTTTCACTGAACGATGTTTAGTTGTTCACTCAAAAGAGGCGCGCCGTGCATTGTCCAGGTCACGAAGCTCTACCAGGGTTTCGATTTCGATCCGCTTCCCGATTTCTTCCATGTGCGACCAGATCCCGTCAATGTCGTCGCCGAGAAGATCGACCAAAGTGAAATATTCGGGCCGATCACAGAGCGGGATCGCATCGATTACCGCCGTCCGGTATGCGCGGAATTCACGGGAAAGCGTCGCGTCTTTTGCCTTGATCTTGAGCCAGTAGGATTCAGGGGTGACGGTTGACAATAGGACAACGCGCTTCCAGCCATCGCCACGGTCGCGAAAGATTGCGCCATCCGCGCGCAGGGAATAGGTCGCTTTGAGAAGTTCGAGCCGCTCCGTTTCGCGCGCAAGGAAACCGTCGTTTTTGGGATGTGATTTAGTAGGCATGATGATGATGATGATGTTTACTGCGAAAGTCTCGATTTCATTTCTGCGATGTCCGCCGCGATTCGCTCAGCGGAATATCCTCGAACGGGACGGCCTGTGCGTCGTGCTTGCTCCAAATCGGCCCGCATCGTCGCGATGTTCTTGGCAAACTGCGCGCGGACCTGAGCCTCGGTGCAGCATAGCACGCGGGCGAGGTGCGGGATGGTGGGTTTCATGTTTTTGATGATGATGATTAAAACGTGCAGCATCCGCAGCAAGGAGCGTCCTCGCAGCGACCTCGAGCGTTGCGTGTTCCGGTCCAACCGGAAGACGTTTTGACGCAAACTAAACCAGAGTCTTTCGGCATGTTTCCCGTGCATGCATTGCACGAAATGCGCCAAACGCGACCGGCTTTTGAGACTGTCCCGAGACCAGAAGGAACATGCTCGTGGCATTTAGAGCACTGTCCGGAATAACGGTTTTGCATGATGTTTGATGATGATGATCGGGAATAATTACCCGCTAGGATCCACCGTTGCCGATGGATCCGCGCGGATTATCAGACGGCGCTGGTGATCGCCTCAACTTTACGTGCTCCCGTTCCATGTGGTTTGAATCCGATGATGAAGCCTCGGTCACCCTTGGCGCAGAGTCTGCACGTATTGCACGAAATGCCTGCAACACGTTGCGCAGGGCAAATGACAATCTTGTTGCCGGCGGGCGTAGTGAACCGGTCGGGACTGTTTTGAGGAACAACCGCAGCGACGGGCAATCCAGTTTTGGCGAGCGTATCGGCATGTGCGATGGAGTTCGCCGAAAGGTTTACCACGAATCCGTCGCGATTAGCGGAGCGGATCCTCCGCAAATTTGCGACGGTTGTCGGCTTGTGAGTATACGTGAAACCGCGCCGGCCAGCGTTTGCTTTGGCCAATTGCGCCAGCGCCACACCGTCAATCTTGTCGCCGTCGCCGGGAAGATCGCCCGCTTGATTGTGCCGCCACAATTGGCCGGCGGCGAATGAACGAACGACGTCAAGGAATTCAGTCCACTCGAGTCCGCGGAGTCCGGCCGTAACTTTGCTCCAATGAATTGCAAGCGGTCCGCTTTTAGCGTAACAGCCGGCCGTTTTGAACGGACAAGCGTCCGGGCATGTCGTCGCGGATGACGTAGAAACAGGAATCGGGCCTGTCTTGGCGTTGCTCGAAACGAGCGTTATGTGAGTGATGTTTTTCATGACGGGACGAGTAAACCACGGGGGGGAACGGGTTGGAAGAAATTTCTGCAAAAATCTTTGGAGCGGAGCGGAGCGTGTACCAGGGCGAGCGGATTCTGGCATTGCGGAGCCGCAGATGGAGGTTCATGCTGCGGCTATGGCGAAGCTAGCGGAGAATTGGGATCGGGTCCGTGCCCGGTATTTGAGCGGAGAGGAATTGTCGGCTATTGCGGACGACCTTGGACTAGTTAGAGAGAGTGTAGCAGCGCGCGCCTCTCGCGCTGGACTGCCAGAGATTAGGAGACAAATGCAAAGCGTTTGCAAAGAGAACAAGATTCAATCACTAGAAAGCCTCTCCGCTCTGGTACGTTCTAAACTCGCCGCGGACGCAATATCAACAATAGAAAGAGTTGACACCTATGACCTGGACGGTATAAAAGATGAGTCTACACGTGAACAGATACTTGGTTCTGTAGCTAAGCGTTCGGCATTAGTATTTGGATGGTCGGATCAGAGTGAAGTTGCAAGCGTCTCGATTAACCTACTAGGTTCCATGCCGGATAGATTAGATAGTATCACGCTATCGAATAAAACAATAGAAGCGGACACAATAGAAGCGGACACAATATAATAAGCATTCTTTTCCTATGGGATAGAACGGAATGATCTCGACCGCCGGCGCCCCCCTTTGGGGGTGGGGGTCGTTTACTATACCCCCCTCAAAAATTTTCCACCATTTTGAACGCATTAAATAAAGTAAAGATTGGTCAAACTGTATCTTTAAATCTTGCAGAGCGTAAACTTGCTAATTTCTTGGCAGAGCACAGGGGCAAAAATAATCGTAATTTCAATGTTCCGAGAATGAAATTTGGAGTTGTTGACGACTCGATAATTGATTTGGAGGGGATGGCTGGAGAGATTGCGTTTTGTAAATTGTTCAATGTGTATCCGGACATAGATATTGATTGTGCGCCTCCGCATCCGTCGCATGACTGTGTTCTGTCTGATGGTATGCGTGTCGATGTGAAGACGACAAAGCATCGGGCTGGAAAGCTGCTGGTGGATGCGCGGAGGTGCGGTAGAAAGGCTGATGGAGTGGATTTGTATGCGTTGATGGTCGGCACGTTCCCTGGTCCTTACGATTTTCGTGGGTTCATTGAAAAGCGCGATATCGTTCGTCCGGACAGGATTGGTTTATTTTACGGCAACAGCAACTATATCGCAGAGCAGAGCGAGCTACGCGATAGCTACGCGATAGCTACGATACATTCTCATTGACAAAGTAATAGGTTCCAATGATTCATCCATCCATCGACCTTAATGATTGCATACGATTGGTCATCGGATGCGAATGTCTAAGCGGAAATGACAGCCCGCGTTTGGTGGTGGTGGGGAATATCGGTCCATTGGATGATGGATGGATGGCCCACTAAAAAACGGTAAACGCAGGAAACAGTTTTCATTATGGCTTGTCCAAATGTGTTCAATGCCTTTGCGGTGGCTACGGAGTCGCTTGCACAGGATGTCTATAAGCGCGCGTCGTATCGTTCGATGTGGCTCAACCTCATCGAGCGCGGCGAGTATCCGCAGGGCACTGGTTTGACCCAGACCTCGTTCACCACGACCAGCATCGAGCCGACTGCGGCTGAGACTTGGTCGGCCATCACGTTGGCTGACGGAAGCAATGCTGGCGCGTGTGATGTCACGTACAACGATGTCCCGGTCGGTTACAACGCGGTCACCTGGAGTCCTGAGCGTTTCGCGCTCAAGGGTCCGTTGCTGTGTAAGGACGACCTGACGTTCGACCATCGTGTCGAGGCGTTCTTGCGTGTGTATCTTGAGAAGCTGTCCGTGCGGGCGCAGCGTTCTTGGGAGACTCGGTATCAGAATATCTTCGCGAAGTATGCCATCAAGGCGGTCGCGGATTCGAGTTTCACGCAGGTCGAGACGATTCCGTCGGGCGTGAACGAGTTCCCTTGGATCGATGGTGTGAGCACTGGTCAGGCGTTGAACCAGTCCACGTCGGAGTTGACCCAGGAGATGTTGGATGTGGCGGCGGCGACGCTCATCCGCAATGGCGCGACGAATCCTGATAGTTCCGGGTTCATCTCGTACAGCAGCGATGGTCCGGTGTTCCCGTTGTACATCGGGTTGGAGGCGTCGCAGCGTATCGCGCAGAACAATCCTGCGTTCCGTGAGGATATCCGTCAGGCTGAGATGGGTGCTGGTGCTGGTGCGGAGTTGCTGAAGCGCATCGGTGCGAACCGTGTGATCAAGAACTTCCGGCATGTGCCGAATCTGTTCCCGCCCCGGTTCAGCTATGCCGGTGGCAAGTACACGCTCGTCCAGCCGTTCACTAGTTCGGGCGGCACGAAGGGTACTGTGTTCAGCGTCAATCCGAGCTGGACGACTGCTTCGTACGAGGGTGCGTTCATCGTCACTCCGTACGTGTTCAAGAGTCACATCGTGCGTCCTGTGAACCGGGTCGGTGACCTGGCCTGGATGCCGACCAACTACATGGGCGAGTGGCAGTGGGTCACGGGTGCGTACAAGCTCAGTGTTGACTGCGCGGATCCGCTCGACAAGAAGGGCCAGCATTATGCGGAGTTCGTGCATGCTCCGGAGCCGATCTTCACGAACCAGGGCATGACGATCATCTTCCGTCGTTGCACTGGTGCTCTGACCCAGATCATCTGCTCCTGATCGATAGGTTGGATTGACACAACCCATCATCGGCCGAAAGGCTGGTGGTGGGTTTTTCGTATTGACAAGATATTGCATGAAGCAATGCTTCGTTCATGCCGAATTTTATTCTTCCGGAGGGTGTCGAGGTTCCCGAGAACTTGAAGGAAGGCGAGAAGTTTCAGACGATGGCAACCATCGTGTTGAAGAAGAACGGCAAGGCGATGTTGGTGGAGGTGGATGGCCAACCTATTGCTGGGTACGAGGGGAAGAAGGGCAAGGAGGAGGTGGTTGAGGAGGAGGTTGTGGAGGGTGCTGCTTCTGGCAGGGAAGGATTCATTGCTGAGGTGATGCAGCGTGGTCGTGGTCCGATGGCCTGATAAATCAATATGGCAAATATCACATGCGACGAGGCGGAGACGCTGATCAATGAGATGGCGGCACTTGGATGCCGTTCTCCGCGTGAACTTGAGTTGGCCAGGCTTGCTCTTGAGAATCGCATCGCTGTTTATTTGCAGGGTGGTGGCGCGACGCGAGGAGCGTTCAGGAGCGTCACCACCACGGGCACGGTGGTCAGCGGCGATTATCTGCTCATCTGCGATGCCACTGGCGGGGCTATCACGATGACGCTTCCTTCTGCTGCGCTTGTTCCGGGTCGTATCTATGCTTTCAAGCGCATCAATGCCGGCGCAAACACGGTGACGGTCGATGGATACGGGGCAGAAACCATCGATGGAGCGGCAACTCATGTTTTGACTCCGCAATGGAACAGCCTGGTCATTATGACCAACGGTGTCGCGTGGTTCATTTTGGCTGACCATTGATATGGCTAACATTTCCTGCGCGGACGCTTTGGCGTTGATCAACGAGGCTTATGGAGCTTCGTGCAAGAGTCCGCGCGAAAGGGTTCTGTTGGAGCTTGGCCTACTTTGGGAGGCATCGACTCTTGGTGGAACGGCGGACATCACTGCTGACAACACGGTTATCGATTCATCTTCGACAATGATCACTGCGGACATGACGGAATTCATCTAATTTTATGGCACAACAAACCATCAACATCGGCGCGGCTCCGAACGACGGGACGGGTACACCGTTGCGGACGTCGTTTGATTACACCAACCAGAACTTCACCGAGTTGTACACGGCTCTTGGAGGGGGTGTCGGTCTTCCTGGAGCGACCACGCAGGTCATCTTCAATGATGGCGGAACGAATCTGGCTGGTGACGCTGGCTTGACGTACGAC
>Ga0209354_10000090_pt1 | contig 43906 bp, 21 predicted proteins | sample LauGreSpBDMM15DD_2_FD_187562 | JGI IMG/M metagenome (GOLD analysis project Ga0209354, IMG submission 187562) | Freshwater lake microbial communities from Lake Michigan, USA - Sp13.BD.MM15.DD (SPAdes) (version 2) | ecosystem: Environmental > Aquatic > Freshwater > Lake | place: Lake Michigan...
ACCCGCTGAGAACTGATGTAAATATAGATCTGCTTTCATGATTTTCTTTAATATTATCGTATGTTATATTTTGTAAAGGATATGTTAGATTTGGATATAAATCAAAGTGGTCTGTTTTGGGATCTTTTTTATTATTATTATTAACCAGAATAACACCATCTTTAACTGCGCAACCAAAATTTGCTGTTTCTCCTTCATTTCCTGATATAGCTTTATCCGACTTTTGATATAAATCCAATGTATCATGATGGTATGGAAAACTAGTGCTATTGATGTTAACACCGCTTTTAAGAGTACAATCTTTGCTAGCAATTGCCGTCCAGGATGCATCCTTGTATTTGTACGAATTAGTAAGAGTAAATGCTTTACAATTAGGACGATTATCACATTCCGCTTTACAAGAAGCAAGTGATGCATTTTTAAATTCTCCGATGTTATGCCCAGAAATCGTTTGATACGGTGTTTTTATGTAATAGGTTGGTGTCGCTGGAGCTGGGGCTGGTGCTGGTGCTGGGGCTGGTTTTGGAGCTGGTGCTGGTGCTGGTGCTGGGGCTGGTGTTGGTGTTGGTGTTGGTGTTGGTGCTGGTGTTGGTGTTGGTGTTGGTGTTGGTGCTGGTGCTGGTGCTGGTGCTGGGGCTGGTGTTGGTGCTGGTGCTGGTGCTGGTGCTGGGGCTGGTACATTCTTTTCAAACAAATTCCAACCACCATTAGGAGCTTTGTTAGATACATTGCTTTTAATATAACAAGTTCCAGGCTTATCCGGATAACTTCCTGATGAAAAATTAAATCCTTTACAATCAGCACGATTATCACATTCCGTTTTACATTTGGAAAATGATGCATTGTCAAGAAACCAAGTAATGTCATTACCACCAGCATCAACACCCATTGTAGCGTTGTAACCTTCCAAGTTTGCTGGTGTTGGTATTGGTGTTGGTGTTGGTGTTGGTGTTGGTGTTGGTGTTGGTGTTGGTGTTGGTGTTGGTGTTGGTGTTGGTGTTGGTGTTGGTGTTGGTGTTGGTATTGGTGTTGGTCTTGGTGTTGGTCTTGGTGTTGGTATTGGTGTTGTTGGCTTTCTTCTAAACATGGAAGAAGGCGGTTTGGATGTGGATGTCAATTTCAATTTTTGTTTATATTGTAAATAACTGGGTATTCCAATCCCTAAAGATAAGATTGTACAAATACTCATAAATACAATAATAATTATTACTGTATCCATATGTTACTACTTACTTATAATACAATATTATTTTTTCCCATTATATAATTATTAAAAAAATAATATTGTATTATTATAAGTAGTAACATATGTCATCAAGAAAAATTATTGATATAGCAAATTCTTTGGATTTTGTAAGGGATTATAACCTTAGTGGTATATCTGGTAATAATGCTAGAATAAGTACTAGTGATAATGGAGAGTTGTATTTATATTCAGGAACAGTTTCTACAAATTCAACAACTGCAACTATTGTATTATATAATGGTGGGTTAAGTATTGCAAATACAACTGATTCTACAAGTTATACATTTGGTGGTGCTCTTACAATTGCTGGTGGTGGTTCTATAGAAAAAAATTTATATGTTGGGTCAAATTTGTATGTCGCGACAAATATTAGTTCATCTAGTTTAAATGTAAATGGTTTAACAGCTGGTAATATTAATTTTACTGGTAATTTATATAAGAATGGCGCATTATATATAAGTTCACAATGGAGTACTGGGACAGGTGGTAATCTTAGTTATACTGATGGTAATATTGGTATTAATACAACTGCTCCAAGTTACAATTTAGATGTTAATGGTACAACAAGATCTGTAAACATTATATCAACTAATGTTACTGTAAGTACACTAAATGTAACTGGACTTACAGCTGGTAATATTAATTTTACTGGTAATTTATATCAAAATGGTTCCTTGTATATAAGTTCACAATGGACTACAGGAGTAGGTAACAATCTTACTTATATAGATGGTAATGTTGGTATTGGAACAACTGCTCCCGCTAATACTTTAGATATTACTGGTAATTTAGGTATTGCAGGAAGTTCAAGTCAATCTTTTATTTCAGCATCTAGAAGTGGTAATGTTTTATCAATAAAAAATGCATCTGATAATGGAAATTCGTCTATAGAATTTCAATCAACATCTGGAAGTTCAAAATTATACATTGGCTTTGCAAATGCAAATAGTTCTATAACAAATTTTATTGGTACAAGTTATATACTAAGCGAAGGTTCAACATCTATAAAAATTGCAGCTGGTAATAAAACTTCTGTACCTGTCATAATAAATGCAAATGATAATTCACTTTCTATAACAACAACTACAGACGCTAGTGATATATATTCTGGATCATTAAAAGTATCAGGTGGCGCTGGTATAGCTAATACTTTATACGTAGGAGATGATGTTCATGTTAATAGAGATTTGTATGTCAATGGTGCTATTAATGGAGCAGCTGCTAGTTCTAGTACATTTGCATATTTGACCTTAACAGCGACTGATGATGCAATTAATTTAAGTACTGGATCACTCATTACATTTGGTGGTATTACAATTCAATCAACAGCTGATGCTAATTCTATATCGAATGGTGGTAGTTTTTTAACAAATGGAGGTGCAAGTATTGGAAAAACATTATATGTAGGTCAAACGATCATAACTGATATGGTAAGTACATCTAATTTGAAAGCTGATAATGTAACAATTGGTAGTTTGGTAGCAGAAAACGTAGATTTAGGTTCGTCTAGTATGTATTCTGGATCTTTTACACCTAGTAATAACATTACAATTCCGAGTAATGTTGTCGGTTTAAGTTTTGATAACACATATATAAGCTCATTTACAGTAACTTTATCTGCAAATATAACAGCAACATCTAGTTTATATGAAACATTTGTATTAGAAGCTGTACAATTAGATTCTGAATGGGATTTGTATGTAAGTAGTTATGGTGATTCTACTGATATTACTTTTTCAATTACAAATGATGGAAGAGTACAATATACCACTCCTAATTATCCTGGTTTTGTAAATTCTATTTTTAGATATCAAGTTTCTCAAATAAGCAAAACAGGATCTTATGCTTACTCTGGTATACCTCCAACTCAAGCAACTTTAATAGTTAATAGTTTACAATTACTAAATACTGAAGATTCTGTTTCAGGTGTTAATAATGGAAGCTTGTATGTAATGGGTGGGTGTACAATATCTAAAACAATGTTTAGCAATAGTGTTACAACTGGTAATTTACGCGCAAGTTATGCAACGTTAGGTAATTTAACTGTTTCAACTGGTATTACAGCTACAAATGCTACAATTGGGGGTATAACAATAGGAATGGATAGTCTTCAATTAAATAGTACCGTAGGCTCATATATAGATTTTTCAACTCCAGGTGAAGATTATAGAGGTAAGATTTTATATAATAATGAATCTCAATGTATGGATTTTTATACTAATACTACCGTAAATGCTAGAATTGATAGTACCGGTAGTTTAACTATAACTGGAGATTTTGCTGCATTTACAAGCATATCAGATGCTAGATTAAAAGAAAACGTAGTTTCAATAGATGGTAATTCAGCATTAAATATAGTAAATGATTTAAAACCAGTTACGTTTAGTTGGCGTGATGATATATTTAATGAATCTATGAGATGTAAATCAGATGTGGGTTTTATTGCTCAAGAAGTTGAAGGAACTATTCCATACGCAGTTAGTAATTACTTAGAAGTAAATTCTGGAGAAACATATAAACGAATGAAACACGAAAGAATAATTCCATATTTGACTGCAGCTATACAAAGTTTAGATATAGAAAGGACTAAACAAAGTTTTGAAATACAAAGATTATCTAATATAATAGATTTATTAAATGAGAGATTAACAAATATAGAAAGAATGTAAACGCAAATTAATATTTAATTAATGTTAAATATTAAATTTTATTTATCAAGTATAATTAATATATGTCGTTATCAAAAAGAATATTATATGACTTGAATGTGACAGGTGGTAAATTACTAAGTAATGATATGAACGTTAGTTATGGAACAGTTTCTAATATATATATGGGAAATGTATCCGGTGGATCAATGACATTAAGTGGAGATTTATCAGTATCTGGAACGCTTACAACTGTCAATATCACCACTGCCAATATTAGTGAAACAAATGTGTCAGCTAGTAGTATTGTAGGGACTAATGTTAATATAACAAATGCAACCATCGCTAATATTAGAAATACCAACGTCATTTCTATAAACAACACTATAACTAATAGTATTATAACAAATCTTTCAGCAGGTTCAGTAATCGTGTCCGGAAACTCCACATTTGGATCTAATGTCGTAGTTGCTGGACCAGTTTTACAAATTCCTACTGGAAATATCTCTTCACGACCAACTGCAAATCTTGGTTACATTAGATACAATACAGAAACAAGTCAATTTGAAGGTTATGGACCTGGTAATGCGTGGGGATCTTTAGGTGGTGTAGTAGATATTGCACAAACTACAAAAGTACTAGCTTCTGCTAATCCAAGTGTGACTGATGGTAACCTTTACTTCTTTACAATAGGAACAGAACGTGTTCGAATTAATAGTGCAGGTAATGTAGGTATTGCAACAACAGCTCCAGCTCATTTATTAGATGTTAACGGGGGATTACGTTCAACTAACTTTACTACAACAAATGCCCTTTCTACAAATGTTAGTACTGCATCTCTTAACGCTTCAACTGGTATTACAGCTGCCTCTGCCCAAATTACTAACATTAACGCAACAACAGTTACAATTGCAACCCTATTAAATACAAATGCTGTTTCTACAAACATTAGTACTGCAACCTTAAATGCTTCAACTGGTATTACAGCTGCATCTGCTCAAATTACCAATACTGTTTCTACAAATATAAGTGCTGGAACTGTAGTCGCTACTACCTACACTGGTGGAAGTTTGAGTTTAAGTGGAGCTGTTACTGCAGTCACGGGTACAATTGGTACATTTGTTGCAACAACTAGTTCTACTGGCACTGCAGTCGCTACTACCTATACTGGTGGAAGTATGAGTTTAAGTGGTAATTTATCAATCGGTGGAACTATTACAACTGTAAACATCACCACTACAAACATTAGCCAAACAAATGTCTCTGCTGGTACAGTTTCAGCTACAAACATTGCCGTTACAACCGAAACAGTTGGAACATCTAGAATTACCACAAGTTTATTAGCTTTAGGAAATTCAAATACTGTGGGTAACGTTTTTACTACAGGTGGAAATGTAGGTATAGCTACAACAAGTCCAGGATCTGCTTTACACGTAGCTGGTGCAATGCCTATTTCTCCGATTGGAGTTGGTATTCATATGGGTATTGACTTAAGTACATATGCTCAAATACAATTAAATAGTACTATTGGGAGTTATATAGATTTTAGTACATCTGGAGGAGATTATTACAGTAGAATTCTAGGATCTAATAATGGTGATATATATATTAGTACTAATGGTGGTTCTAACAATAGATATGTAGGTATTAATACAGTAAGTCCAGCTTACACTTTAGATGTTACTGGAACTGGAAGATTTACTGGAAATGTATCAACAAGTACAATTACGGTGAATGGAACTGGTGTTAGTAGTTTAGCTGTTGGAGCAAGTACTTCTGCAAATGCTCAATCATTAATTGTTCAAAATTCATTTGGAAGTACGGAAATAGGTGTAGCTCATGTAGTAGGAAGTTATTCAAGTAATGCAATAGCAGGTGATAGTATAATAAGATCTTCAACTTCAAAAAATCTTTTGCTTCAATCTGGAATAGGAAATGTTAGTGTATATATAGCAGCAAGTGGTAATGTAGGTATAGCTACAGCAAATCCAGCAGTACCACTTCACGTATCTAATAGTACTGGAAATACTATGAGGCTTCAAAATGCTAGTTCTACAAGTAATGCATGTTTAGAACTACAGAATGATAATTCTACATCTTTTATAGGACTAGGTAGTTCAGCATATGGAGGTACATTACAAAACAATTTATTCCTTCAAAGTCCTAAAAGTACTTTATTTAATGTAAATGGGGGTACTACAGCAATATTTATAAACACATCTGGTAATGTAGGTATTGGTACAACTAGTCCAGGTTATACTTTAGATGTAAATGGAACAAGTAGATTAAATGGTGGTAGCGGTGGTACAACTTCTTCGTTATTATTTTCAGGTATAGATGATGGTGGTAATAATAGACTAGTATTTTCACATTCTTCAACATCACAATATCAAAAAATAGCTTTACAATCAAGATCTCTAGGAGCACCCAATAGTGGACGTGCTAATTTTCATGTTCAAGTCAATACAGCTAACGATACGTCAAATGCATCTATTTCCGATACAAGATTATTTATTGATGGATTAACAGGAAATATAGGCATTGGTACAACTAATCCTAGTTTAGCTTTTCATGTAAAAGCTAGTAATGTAGGAGATACAATGATATTAGAAAATTCATCTGCTACAGGTTATGCTACTATGCAATTTAAAACACCTAGTCAAACTTTTTTTATAGGTTTGGGAGGTGCTAGTGAAGCTCAAAACTACCGTGATAAATTATACATTCTAAATACAAGTTTGAATGGTATAGTGTTAGATACAAATGGATATGTAGGTATCGGTACAAAAAGTCCTAGTGCATTGTTTCAAGTAAATACAAATAGTACAGTATTAATGCAGTTAAATACAGCAGGTAGGTTGTCAGTATTAGATGACGTGATAGCATTTGCAAGTTTTTCAGATAGTCGTTTAAAGACAGATATTGAAACAGTGTCAGAAATGGATGCTGTTGATGTAGTAAATGCATTACGTCCAGTGACATTCAAGTGGCGTGATACGATATCAAATATTGGTAAGCGAGGTGTATCAGATATAGGTTTTATAGCTCAAGAAGTAGAACAGATAGCACCATACACAGTAGAAGAATTCCAGGATATGGCTGATAATGTGGAGTACAAACGTATAAAACACGAGCGTTTATTACCATATTTAGTAGCATCTATACAACATTTAACACGAAGATTAAATGAAAAGTGTAATTGTTGTTGCAAATGTGATAAAACGGAATAAAATAAAATAAACGGAATAAAATAAACGGAATAAAATAAACGGGTATCGTATGTAATGTTAATTAATAGTGTATTAATTAATATTTGGTTTATTGGCCAAACTTTTTTTAACTTTTTATTGTAATAATGGCATCTAGACCAAAAAGATTTAATTATAATGTTCATAGTGATTTGGAGACAAATAATTTAAGTTTAGGTATTTCCAGTATGTTTTCTGGGTCTTTTTCAGCTAGTAACAATGTATCTCTCGCTACAAATGTTACAGGATTATCTTTTAATAATTTAACAACTCGTTTTTTTCAATGTCAAATAACAGTAACTATAACTAAAAGTATTGGGAGTAATTTATATGAATTGTTTACACTAGAAGGACATCAAACAGATTCTACGTGGAATTTATATGCTACTAGTTTGAGTGATATTACAGGTATTCAATTTAGTATAACAAGTACTGGTCAAGTGCAATATACATCTTCAAATGTGCCAAATTTTGTGAGTAGTACATTCAGATTTTCTGCAACTCAAATTGCAAATACTGGAAGTTATTCTACATTAAATACCGCTACACAAGAAACTTATATACTAAACTCTTTACAAATAACTAATACTGTGGGTAGTACAATAGGCACTGATCCTGGTGCACTATATGTCTTGGGAGGATCCACATTTGAAAAAATGATTAGTATAAGAACAACAGAGAATGCAGTAGGATTTGGTACAGGTGGAGGTTTATCTATTTATGGAGGTGCAGCCGTATCAAAAAATTTATTAGTAAATGGTAATATAGGAGTGGGTATTGAAAATCCTGTAAATAATTTAGACGTAACTGGTACAGGTAGAATAACAACAAGTTTAACAACTGGTGCAGTTTACGCTACAAATTCAACTGTTACAAATGCCGTTTCAACAAACATTACCACAGCAACCTTGAATGCTAGTACAGGTATTACAACCGCCACTGCACAAATAACAAATGCTAACGTAACAAGAATTACAGCAGCAACCCTATTAAATACAAATGCTGTTTCAACAAACATTACCACAGCAACCTTGAATGCTAGTACAGGTATTACAACCGCCACTGCACAAATAACAAATGCTAACGTAACAATCATTACAGCAGCAACCCTATTAAATACAAATGCTGTTTCAACAAACATTACCACAGCAACCTTGAATGCGTCAAATGGTATTACAGCCGCGAGTGCACAAATAACAAATGCTAACGTAACAAGAATTACAGCAGCAACCCTATTAAATACAAATGCTGTTTCAACAAACATTACCACAGCAACTTTAAACGCTAGTACAGGCATTACAGCCGCGAGTGCACAAATCACTAATCTTAATGTTACAAGCATTACAGCATCAACCCTATTAAATACAAATCAAAATTCAACAAACATTACCACAGCAACCTTGAATGCGTCAAATGGTATTACAGCTGCCAATGTGCAAATAACTAATCTTAACGTAACAAGCATTACAGCATCAACTTTGTTAAATACAAATACAATTACTACAGTAATTTCTGCTGGCACTGCTGTTGCAACAACTTATACTGGTGGATCGATGAGTTTAAGTGGTAATTTATCCATTGCTGGAACTCTTACAACTGTGAACATCACCACAACAAACATTAGTCAAACAAATGTATCCGCAGGAACAATAACAGCCACAAATCAAAATTCAACAAACATTACCACAGCAACCTTGAATGCTAGTACAGGCATTACAGCTGCCAGTGCACAAATTGCAAATGCTAATATAACAACACAAACTGTAGCAACTTTGTTAAATACAAATCAAAATTCAACGAACATTACTACAGCAACCTTGAATGCTAGTACAGGCATTACAGCTGCCATTGCACAAATTACAAATGCTAATATAACAACACAAACTGTAGGAACATCTAGAATTACCACAAGTTTATTAGCTTTAGGAAATTCAAATACTGTGGGTAACGTTTTTACTACAGGTGGAAATGTGGGTATAGGTATAACAAATCCAAGCGAATCTTTAAGTGTTAGTGGAAATATTCGTTTAGGACCAACAACTGATTCTGATGCTGATTATTATATTAAAAGTGCTGGGCAATTAAGTATATCTGCAAATGATGCTTCCTCGCAAAACTCTATTTTTACATCCTTAACATTGAATTCTGGTGTATCACCAAATCAATCTATTATTAATTTAGCTGGTTCATCTATTTCTAAATATATAGCAATTAGTACAGCAAATACAGAAAGACTTCGTATCGATGCATCCGGAAACGTAGGTATAGGTACAGTAAGTCCTGGTTATACGTTAGATATTAATGGTAATGGTAGATTTGTTAATGGTCTAACAATAGGTACAGGTCAACCAGGTATTTTTACTAATAGAACAATTACGTCTAATACAAACTATGGTCTAATTTACTGTGCAGATAGACCCGCAGCAGGAAACTTGGGAAGTCATTTGTTCTGCAATTCAGATACGTCAGTAGGATATGTAAGTATAAATGGTTCTAGTTATACTTTAGATGTAAATGGTACTGGTAGATTCAATGGTAAATTAACTATTACTGGAAGTTCTGGATTAACAGGATTTGACACAGCTACAAATGACCAATATGTAGATATGAGAGTTATTAGAAATAGTACTAGTTCCATAGATAAAAATATGTATATTCAATACAATGCAGGTGCGACAAGTACATTATATTTATATTCAAATAATACAGAGACCATGACTTTAAGAAATACTTATGTAGGTATTGGAACAAATAATCCATTGAGTGCATTGCATGTAATGGGTGTTAAGGCAAGTGTTCCATCTGTAAGAGGTATTCATATGGGAGAAGGTGGTGTTAATGATTTTTCTATAGAAATTTGCGCAGCAAGTTCTGCAAATAATAGTTATATAGATTTTACATATCCCAATGTAGACTTTGGAGGTAGAATATTATATGGTCATTCGAATGATTCTATGTATTTATATACAGCTGGAACTGAACGTATAAAAATTGATTCAAGTGGTAATGTAGGTATAGGTACTACAAGTCCAGGGTATAGATTAGATGTAAATGGAGATATACGTGCTATAGGTTCTTGGCTAAGAACTACTGGACAAACTGGATTTTATAATGATACATATGGTAAAGGTATATATGTAAATGATGGTACATGGGTTAAAACATATCCAGATAGATCAGCATTTCTTTGTGGAACACTTAATTGTACTGATATTTATACAAATAATAATGGTATTGCTATAGGGAATGGTACTATTAATTTTAATAGTACTGGAGCTGGATTAAATTGGGGGAGTAATTATAGTCAGATTTATGATGATGGAGATCTTCGTATAAAAACAGATGATATTATGCATTTCTTTTGTTCTGGTTCAGAAGTAATTACTTTAGCTTCATCTGTTTCTACAATAAATACAAGAGTGAATATAAATCATAGTGCTTCAGGAAATGTTCAGCCACTTGGTGTATATGCCCCAAACATAGGAGGATATCAACCCTGGGTCACTACATTTTTGGGTAAAACAGAATCAACTAATTATGGTATAGCTATACAAGGTTATTATTATGCAGGCTCTGGGAGTACATCTAATTATTATTTTATAGCATTTAATGGCAAAAATTATGAATCAGAAAGTTTTAAGGTATATCCTGGTGGTAGTATTGCAAAAACTAGTGGTACATTTGATATTATACATCCGGTAAAGGATGATCCTAAAAAAAGATTACTACACTCTTTTATTGAGGGTCCTCGATGTGATCTTATTTATAGAGGTTCTGTTCAACTTCAAAATGGTATTGCTAGTGTTAATATTGATAGTGACTGTGTACAAGAAGAAGATTGCGCAATGACACAAGGTACATTTGAAGCACTGTGTAAACATCCAGTATACTATTTACAAAATAATGATTCATTTGATCGTGTCAGAGCAACACTAACTAATAATATTCTTAATATTATTTGTGAAAATCAAAATAGTACAGACATTATTAATTGGATGGTTATAGGAGAACGTAAGGATTCCCATATTAAGAAATGGAATCATACTAATAGTAATGGTAGTCTTGTTACAGAATATACACAACAATAATTTACAATTTATAAACAACCCTAATTTTGATCTTTTTTGATCTTTTTTGATCTTTTTTGATCTTTTTTGACTTACATAATTTGTTATATCTGATTCTAATTGTTTTTTGTCACTTTTGCTGTTTATAAAAAAGATGTAGTATCTTATCATCTGCAATTCATTTTAAAACCCAAGTAAATATAATTTTTTATAGTTTGATTTTAGTATTTTATAATGGGTTTATTGGATAAACTTTTTTTAACTATTTATTGTAATAATAATGACATCTAGGTCTAAAAAATATAATTACAATATTAGTGCATCTGGTAATTTTGTGACAAACAATTTAAATTTAGGTGTGTCTAATATGTTTTCTGGGTCTTTCTCAGCTAGTAACAATGTATCTTCCCCTACAAATGTTACAGGATTATCTTTTAATAATTCAACAACTCGTTATTTTAATTGTCAGTTAACCGTGTCCATAGCTAAAACAAGTGGTGGTAATTTATATGAACTATTTACATTAGAAGCTAATCAATCAGAAACAGGATGGGAATTATATGAAACTACAATAAGTGATATAACCGGAGTACAATTTAATATAACAAGTAGTGGCCAAGTTCAATATACATCAACTAATGTTTCAAATTTTATAAGTAGCACATTCAGATATAGTGTAACACAAATAACAACAACTGGAACCTATTCTAATTTAACGACTGGTACTCAAGGTACATATGTATTAAACTCTATACAATTAACTAACACAGTTGGTAGTATAATAGGAACTGATCCTGGTGCGTTTTATGTAATGGGTGGGTCTACATTTGATAAAATGATTAGCATAAGAACAACAGATAATGCTGTAGGATTTGGTACAGGTGGTGCGTTATCCGTTTATGGAGGCGCAGCTATATCAAAAAATTTATTAGTAAATGGTAACATAGGTATAGGTACTGTAAATCCTGTAAATAATTTAGATGTAACAGGTACAGCTAGAATAACAACTAGTGTGACAACTGGTGCAGTTTACGCTACAAATTCAACAATTTCAAATGCAGTTTCTACAAATAATACTATTACAAATTCGATTATAACAAATGCTAATGTAACAACACTTACAGTAGGGACATCTATAATTACTACAAGTTTGTTGGCTTTAGGAAATTCAAACACACTAGGTAATATCTTTACTACAGCTGGTAATGTTGGTATAGGTACAACTGCACCATCAGGTATGTTACATTTAAATGGTTCTGCTTTATTTACAAGTTCAGGAAATTTAACATGTACAGGAGATATAATTTCATTTGGAAATTTATCAGATAGACGATTAAAAACAGATATAGAAGATTTACAAAGTATTGATGCAATAAACGTAGTAAATACACTACGACCTGTAAAATTTAAATGGAACGATTTAATTTCGAATATTGAAAAGAGAGGATCTGATGATATAGGTTTTATAGCACAAGAAGTGGAAGCCATAGCGCCTTGTGCTGTAGATGATTTTACTGATATTAGTAATAATAAACAGTACAAATGTATAAAATATGAACGTTTGTTACCTTATTTAGTTGGATCTATTCAAGATTTAACACGAGAATTACAAACGACAAAGGTCGGATTACAAAAGACGAATGAAGAATTACAAAAGACGAATGAAGAATTACAAAAGACGAATGAAGAATTACAAAAGACGAATGAAGAATTACAAATACTAAAAACATTTATAAGATCAAAGTTTTCAGATGAAATTTAATAAAAAATGGTAAATTAACTAAAACAAATTAATTTACAAAAAGTTGATTTCGTTCCAAATCCTTTCAAATGTTTGCATGTATTCTGTAAAATATTCTGTTGTGTAATTGGTGTAATTATCTATTGTATCTTCTGCTCGTTTTAATAAATCAGTATATTGAGCATATTTAACTGGATTGTTTAATATACTTTTCTCACTAGCATTGGATAATTGACTTTCAGTTATTGATTGTCTTGATTTTACAGTGTTTGACAATTCAATTTTGGCTAAAATTAGATTAGAAAGTTCCATATCAACCATTTTATCAGTATCATCAGAATAAACATATGAATTAATAACATTATTACTGTTTTTCTTTGTTAAATAATTATCAAATGTAACAGACATTTCTGTATTATTATCCATGTTTCTAGCTGTTACAATTAAAATACTATCTGATGTTATATCAAATGTGATTTGAATAGTCTCTTTTTCTATTTTTGACCTGTTAATGTAGAAAGTACCTAATTTTAGGTTATCTTTAACAAAACGTCGTTCGCCTTGGTAAACTTCAATATCAATTGTTTCTTCGGAATCTGTTGTTACAAAAGTTTCAGTATGACTACACGGAATCATTGTATTTTTTGATATAATAGGAGTCATTATATCTCCAACTGTTCGAATCCCTAGTGACATGGATATAGTATCTATAATAGTAACATCAAACGTTTTATTAACTTTTGTATTTAATAAATATCCTTGATATGCTGCTCCAATACTAACTGTATAGTCAGGATTTGATTCCGTTGTATCTATTTTTTTTGATAGATATTTATTAATAATTTGTGTTATTTTGGGAGTACGTGTTGTTCCACCTACTAATACAACTTTATCAATATCTTGATCATTTGATATTTCGAGTAACAAGTTCCTAAACGAGCTAAACCAACTTTCATTTATTGTTTCTAAAATATTCCTAGATACATTTATAATGTAATCTTGATCACAAATATCCAAGACAACAGTATCTGACATTTTATAGGTCAAATTTTGTTTACAAGTTTCACTTGCTGTTTTCACACGTTTTGTAATTTTTGATGTCATATTACATTTAATTTTTGATAGTATATATGTTGTTAAATTATCAGTTAGATCTTCACCTCCAAGAAACTGATTTCCTGTAGTATTTATTACTTCAAAATACATATTTGAATAATCTGCTTCCAATAATGTAAAATCTGTTGTACCACCACCACAATCTACGACTAGTACTTTTTCACAATCATCACTTTCTGTATTACATTGTTTTGTATTACATTGTTTTGTAGTAAGTGTATATGCAATTGTTGCTGCCGTAGGTTCATTTAAAATTCTTATTGGATTATATCCGATATTTTTGAGGATTTGTTTTAACAGTATACGTTGATTGTTTGTAAATTTTACTGGAACTGTTATTACAATATCATTACTAGCATCATTGACAATTGATTTTGTTGTAGTTAATAACCAGTGTAAATACATTTCTGAAATATAGTGTGGTGTTAAACGGCGAATTTTATTATCGTGTTGTAACACAATACAACAATAATCTGATTCAGTGCATTTTTCAATATGTAATGTTTTAAAAAACGATTTTAAATTTGTATCTTTTGAAAATTCATCGAATGTTATTCCAAATAATCGTTTGATATTAGATATAAAAGTTCCAGGGTAATTTGATTGCGATTGTTGTAATGCTAGGTCCCCGTAAAGTATATCTTCTGATGTTGCATGGAAATATATACAAGTTGGTGTTGTGTATTTACCATATTCATTTTGGATAACTCGAAAATCTTTATCATTATGGATAATTGATATACAACTATTTGATGTTCCAAAATCAACGCCGAAAATTGTAGACATTATATTAATACGTATTTTTAAAACCCAATTTAAACTAATTGTCAAGTATTAAATTTAAAAATATTATATGATGTATAATTAAATATAAACACGGAATGAGTTTAAAAAAAACACATAAGAAATCACAATGTGTATTAAAGGTATACGATATTTTTGAAGGGATAGCCCAATATTTGAGTATAGAAGACGTAATATCATTATTATTAACAAATACAGAATATTATAAAATTTATACAAACAACAAGGATTATTGTGACATATTATTTATACGAAAAGTATTAAAGTCATTTCATATAAATATACTTGATAAAAGTATATTATATACAGATAAAACTAGAAAGGGGGAGATTTTATTAAAAATGTACTGGTATTTTAAAAGACATGTTACGGCAAGTACAGTAGATTTTTTAATATATATGATAGATAATGATATTAGTGATAAATGTTTGTTCCGTTTATTTGTATCAAATTGTAATTATAAAAATGGGGGGATGACTCGTGTAGATGATACAAGAGTGATTAATTACAGTGACACATATACCTTATTTTCAAACGTTATATCATTTGATGATATGAAATATTTATTAGTTTATGGAAATGAAGACTTTGTAGATATAATTTTGGAATTTTTTACAATACCGGTTGTTTTGATATCGTATGTTATGCAAAAAATTTTAATGAAAAGTGTTATTTCTTATAAAGTTGATAATAGTAGCCTAATAAAATTTACAAAGTATTTATTTACAAAGCATTGTTATAGTGGTTTTTTAGAAGCGGATGGTGTTTATATTCATTCTATAATAACACTGTTGGTAAAATATAAGAGGACAATTGTATTAAAATATTTTTTAGAAAAAAAAAAGAAGTATTTGACAAGAACGAGTGGTTTGGATTATCAATATTTGGTGAATAAATGTATAGAGATGGAAGATCGTACGCATTTAAAAATGTTGTTAAAACAAATAGAGTTTGATAATAAACGATTTGTTAATAAAAGTTTTGTTATTATAAATACTCATCAAATAATAGAACACTGTAAAAATGCTCGATTCGATTACGTGTGTTATTTAGTAGAAAATTGTTTAGGTAGTACAATAAATACTGGATTATACATAGATAGTATATGCCAGGGTATTGAATTATTAATTTTATCTAAATGTCATGGTTATTTATTAAAATTTGAAAATCTCAAGAGATATATAAATTCAGAAAACTTGGAAACGATTAACAAAACGATAGGGGATGTATATAATTCTAATAATACACCATTAAACAAAAGAATTTACATTTGACAAAGTAAGTTACTTTTTATAAAAAAAATGAATAATTATATCCTTTTTATAAAATATAAAGTTTGTGAAAATGACAATAAATTTAATTGCAAGTGTAGTTAATTATAAGTCTCGTTTAGCAATTGGTAGAAATGGAAATTTGTTAGTAAAAATATCAGAGGATCTACGATATTTTCGTAATATAACATCCGATAGATTATCAAATGATTCACATTTAGACAAAAATGTTGTATTAATGGGTAGAAAAACTTGGTTTTCTATTCCACGAGAAAACAGGCCATTAAAAAATAGATTAAATTTGGTTTTGACAAGGGATAAAGATTTGTTAAAGTTGTCACCTTATCCAAAAAAGTCATTGTTTACTAAATGTAAAACAACTTTTGATAAATCTGTTTACTTTATTACATATGAACAATTCTTGGAATTTTACGAAAAGACTAATGCTAATGTGTTTGTGATTGGTGGTAGTGAAATTTATAATACATTTTTAAATTCTACAACGTTAAAACCTAGTAATGTATTTTTAACTGAAGTTTTAGGATATAAACCAGAAATAGGTCTTGAACCAGATACATTTATGGAACCATTAGATCAAAGTTATAGATTAATTGGAATTTCTGATAAGAATTATCAAAATGATTTGACATTTAGATTTTTAGAATACAGATGTTATGAAAATTATGTGACGGATGAAACAAAGTATTTGGATACATTAAGAAAAATTTTAGCTAGTGGGAATAGTAGGGTAGATAGAACAGGAGTTGGAACTATCAGTATATTTGGAGATCAAATATCATTTGATATTTCTCAATCAATTCCTCTTTTTACGACAAAAAGAGTTCCTTGGAAAAGTTGTATTGAAGAGTTGTTGTGGTTTATGAGGGGTGATACAGATGCAAAAATTTTACAACGTAAAGGTATTCGTATTTGGGATGGAAATACATCAAGAGACTTTTTGGATGATAGGGGTTTACATCATTATGATACAGGTATTTTAGGTCCTGGATATGGATGGCAATGGAGATTTTTTGGTGCAAAATATAGTCAAGCATTTGCAGATACATCAGAAATTGACAGGAGTAAAATTGGCGGTTTTGATCAATTGGCGTATGTTGAAAATGAATTGCAAACAAATCCATTTAGTAGAAGAATTATGATGTCATATTGGAATCCTACTGATTTTGATAAAACAGCTTTGCTTCCATGCCATTTTACATGCCAATTCTATGTAACAGAACGTAATGGTGAACGTTATTTGAGTTGTCATTTTGTGATGAGATCAAATGATTTATTTTTAGGAAATCCATTTAATATTTTTAGTTATGCGGTCTTGACTTATATTTTGGCAATGCGTTGTAATATGAAACCTGATAAACTTGTTTATAGTGTTGGAGATGTACATATCTATAAAAATCATTTAGAACAAGTTGCAGAACAATTAAGTAGATCACTTAGACCATTTCCCAAATTACGATTAAATTCAGAAGTTCGTACTAAATCAATTAGTGATATTACAATTGATCATTTTGATATTGTTGGTTATTTTCCACATCCTGCCATCAAAGCTCCTATGGCTGTATAATTGTTCGTTAAATTGAATAATAATACAAAATGATATGATTTAGAAGATTCTATAAAATAAATAGATTCTATAAATCAAATATACAAATTAATAAAAATGCGTTTTTGTTTGATTATTTAAAATTATTATTATTATTAAGATATTATAGGATGGCTAATTGTAAATACTCTGATTGTAAAAATAAAATTTCAAAGATTATTGGAAATTGTAAAAGTTGTAGTAAAAATTTTTGTTCTCAACATCGATATCCGGAAACACATAATTGTGTAAAACTCTTAGAATTTAAATTAAATAGTAAACAAGAGTTAATTAAAAAATTACAAGATAATGCAGTACAAGTTAACAAATTAATGAAAATTTAATAAAAATAAATTAAAAGTAATGAGACTGATATATTTTGTTAGCTTGTGATTTAGAATGGGAAATAATTTAATACGGTCTAATAAAAAAATTGAATTAAAATTGGATTTGTATAGAAATTATCTCAATATGACGTCTTTTTTTAATTTCGGTGATAACAATATGCGTACTTTGTTTAATTTTTTGCAAGATGCACTTGCAAAGAATAATGAGTTCGAGATTCGTTTTGGTAAATTTTATCAAGACAAGTCTCGTTCTAATGATGGTAGACATCATACAAATTTTGATTCTAATATGGAAACAAATAGTTTTTACAATTTAAAACGTATGTTTGAAAAACAAAACGTTACTCAACAGGTTAAAAGAACCAAAGAATTTATTTATCAATCAAGGGGTCAAAATGGATCCGTTAAACGTATAGTTGATTTGGATGATAATTCTGAAACTACTATGATGAAACAAAGTATTCGTAAATATGATGTTTATGATTATGATTTACGTATGTCTGTATCATATGAACGTAAAGGTGTAAGTGTTCCTAATGAAACTGATCTTGTTCTTGTAAGAACAAAGGACCGAACAAGTTTTCGTTTACCATTTGGAAGTCTTGATTTAACAGTTGTTCAAGAACATAAAGTACATAAAGAACATAAAGACTATAAAAGTGTAACAAAATATGAAGTTGAAATGGAAATAACAGCTATGGATCAAAATATGATTATGACATATTTGATGATTATTTTACAAAATCGTCAAGACAACTTTTTTGTGATTCCAGGAAATGAAAGACGAAGAGTTGTTGGGGAATACAGAGCAATTGTTCAGAACAATTATTTTGTTGGTGCTCAACCAGAAACTTTACACAAGGAAAAAATTTCAAAATTATACAAGTCTGAATATTCAGTGACGGACAAGGCAGATGGAGAGCGTGCTTTCTTGGTTATTGACAAGGATGGGTTGGTTTATTTCATAGACAACAATTTAAACAGGTTATTCAAAACAGATCTTGTTTCTTGTAAATCAGAAGAATCTAGTCAAGAAGAAGATAATTTAAGTACATCTTCTTCTTGTAATGATCAAAATTCTAAAAAATTATATTATTCAACTGTTATTGATGGTGAATTGGTAAAACACGATAACAAAATTTACTTTTTGGCATTTGATATTTTGGCTTACAATAACCGAGATTTGCGTGGTAAACAAGAATACAATTTAAAACGACGTTTGGATCGTTTGACACATGTTATCAAGACTTTATCCTCTTCTAAGTATTATGTTGTTAATGTTAAGCATTATTATTTTGGAAATGTATTTAGTGGTTCAAAGAAAATATTAGATTCTGTGGATCAAAAATTTTATGAAAATGATGGATTAATTTTTACACCTATTAACGAACCATATCCTGTTGTAAAAAAATGGCAAAATTTGTTAAAATGGAAACCAGCAGAATTAAACACTATTGACTTTTATGCTAAAAGGGCAAATGGTGAATCATCAAGTGGTATTTCAGTATGGCAATTATATGTTCAAGGAGAAATACAACAAGAAGTTAAACACAAGACACAAACCGTATTATTTGATGTAAATGCTTTATGTGGAAACGATACTCAATCAAAAACGATTACTTATGAAACTACTTTTGCGGATGATTTAGTTGATTCTACAACTGGTGAATTATACAAGACAAATACTGTTATTGAGTTTAGATGGGATTTTTCACTAAACAAGTTTGTTCCTCTTAGAACTAGATGGGATAAAACTGTAAATCCTAAAAAACACGGTAACTTTAGTAAAGTTGCTTGTGATATTTGGAATAATATCAATAACCCAATTGAAAAGGAATATTTGTTAAAATTTTACTCAAATGTCAAGTCTGGCAATGAGGATTTTTTTTTTGAAAGAATGAGACGCTATCATAATAAGATCAAGGAATATTTATATAACAAATACTGTAAAGACACTACAAGTTTATTAGAATTATGTTCAGGTAGAGGTGGTGATATGCACAAATGGATTTACAACAACATTCGAAACGTTATCGGATATGATATATCTGAAAAAAGTATTGAAGAATGTAAAAGACGTCTTGAAACTACAAAAATTAAAAATGATTACAAATATGAATTTTACAAATTGGATTTGACACGAGATGATGCTTCAGATATTATTTACAATACACTCGCGTCCAGTGGTAAGGATACCTTGTCCACTGCCGCATTAGGCAATAAGGATACCTTGTCAACTGTCGATACTGTCTGTTGTCAATTTGGAGTGCATTATTTTTTTAAATCTGAAAGAACATTGGATAATATTATTAATGTGTTGGATAAAACATTAAAGCGTGGTGGGCATTTTATAGTTACATTTATGGATAACACACGTTTGGATAATTTGTTTGGTGATAAAAAGTCAGTTTCATATGAAATTGATAATGAAATTGTATATCTTCTTGAAAGGGAATCTCTTGGAATACAATCAAATTTTGGGAATAGTTTAAAAATAACTTTGAATGGAAATAATATTTTGGGAGAAGGTTCGGAGGAATGGATTATAGACTTTGATGATTTCTGTAAACGAATGGAATCGAGAGGATACAGATGTATTGAAACAGAATTGTTTTCAAAATTATATAATCCTAAAATGGCAGGTGTTGAATTACAAGAATGTGAACGCAATATTTCATTTTTAAATAGATATTGTGTTTTTGAAAAGGTACAACCGAATAATATTGATGTACATATTCGAAATCAAATAGTATTTGATAATATGACTACTGAATTTGATTTTGACACAATTGATTTACATCAAAAAAATATTATTGTTCAAAGAATTAGTTCATTGTACAACATAGTTGATCTTGTTAATTGTATTGAATATCGTTATTATAAAAACGATATAAAAAATGTAGAATTGGATAATATGCCTGAAAAGATTATTCCTATTATAGAAAAGATGTTTAATGATTTACGTATTCAATACAAGCCAATATTTATCAAAGATCCTCTTGATTTTTCAGAATATTCAGAATCAAATAATCAAATTTATTTTACTTATCACAAACACACAGTTGAAAAACGATCAGAAACAGTTACAGATTCAAATGAAGAAAATGTTGAATACAATAATTGGTATATTATAATGTACAAAGATCAGTTATTGTTTAACAAACCGGTTGAACAAATAACAAATGAAATCCTAGAACCAACAAGAAATGAAATCCTAGAACCAACACAAAATGAAATCCTAGAACCAACACGAAATGAAATCCTAGAACCAACGCAAAATGAAATCCTAGAACGTTTATTAGCTGAAGACTTACAAAATCTAGAACGTGTAGAAGCAGAACGTGTTGAAGAAGAACGTGGCCTAATTACAAAACTATTGGAGTTGAGCAAACTGATTGTTGAAGAAGAACGTGTTGAAGAAGAACGTGTTGAAGCAGAACGTGTACAATTACTACAAGAATCAGAACCAACGCAAAATGAAATCCTAGAACCAACAAGAAATGAAATCCTAGAACAAACAAGAAATGATATTAAACAGCAATTATTACAAGATTACAATACTGCAAAAGATAGTAATGTAAAATTTACTATAAAAATCTTAAAAGATTTTTTACAACGTGTGGATTTAAAACTATCTGGAAAACGTGATGAATTACAGCAACGACTTGAAACATATTTGATGGTGTAACAAAGTACAATAAAGTATATATAAACTTTTAAAATAACTTTTAAAATAACTTTTTAATCAATTACTGACATTTAATTTATATATATTATATTATGTATAATGACTAGTAATATAGAAGAAAATTTTTGGACAATTTCTGATAAAACAGAATATTGCAAAGCTAGTAAAACTAAAGATTCAGAATATATTATTGAAAAATTTTTAGGAAGTGGTAGTTTTGGTATGACTTATTTAGCAAAAAAGTCAGGCGATGATAAATTATACGTATTAAAAAAACTTAAAATAAGAAATCCTGGTGAATCAAGTAAATATGGTGTTAAATTAGAAGACATTCATTCTGAAATTGGTATTTTAAGGACAATTTCAGAGAGTGAAACTGGTTGTGTAAAAGATTTGTTGTGTTATGTTGATCATTTTATTGATTGTTCAAATCCAGATAATATACTAATGAATATTGTGACAGAGGCTTTTACTGATGCGATTGGATTAGATAAATTTATTAATCAAAATATTTTAGATATACCAGCTATTTTACATGATCAAATAGAAGATTTAAAGGATGAACTTGACAAATTAGATGAAGATTTAGATGAATTCAAGAGTGAAATACAAGATGATCCTGATAAAAAACAGAAATATAAAGATTATATGGTAAAATATAAAAGTAAAAAGAAAGAACTTAATGCTGTCATAGAACATAAAGAATTACAAATAGAAGAAAGTGTAAATTACACACCACTTCCTCATAATGTTTTATTAAAAATTATGCATAATATTTTAAAAGCAGTCTATAATTTACATCGATTAAATATAGCTCATGGTGATATTAAACCAGAAAACGTTTTAATAAATCCAAAAACGTACGATATTCAGATTATTGATTTTGGTGCAAGTTGTGCATCTAATGATAATAAATTATTAAAATGTACGACAACTGGTACTATCCAATATGATTCACCTGAAATAGTAAAAAATATTTTATCGGGAGGAAAACTTGTTACAATAGATACAATAAAAAGCGCGGATATATTTAGTTTAGGTGCTGTATTTTATCGTTTGGGCAATGGTAGACATTATTTTTCTTATAAAATAGATGATGAATTCAAACGTAAAAATTTAGAAAGAGCAATGGTAATGATAAATGAAATGTATAATAATAACACAAAGATATTTTCAATGTATAATGAAAATCGTTATGCTATAGATGAACGTATAAATGAATTTATAGAATCATTATTAGTAAAACAAGATCTAAGATCAAATGCTAAGGAGTCTTTGGATAATTTTGAAAAGATTATTGAAGAATACAATGTATTAATAAATGAAAGGCGTAGGAAAAAAGAATTAAAGTTGTTACCTGCATCGCCTGATAGTTTGGCAGATCACAGTCCTGTAAAATACACATCTGGTATAATAACTCCTAAAACGCCTATTGAAGAACCCAAACAAACTGGGGGAAAATTTGATAAACGTCTGCCTAGAAAGTGGAGTAAGGCGTATTGTAAACGAACATCATGTGAAAAGATGGGGTTTTCACAACGAGCAAGTTGTAGGCCTTTTAAAAATTGTTACAAATAAAAGTAAAAATAAATATTTTATTAATTTGTTAATTTTATTTAAAATTAATGGATATTATATGTTATAAATTAAAATGGTTCAGGTTGATATTTATGGCGATGCGCGTGCTACTTGTACTCAAAGAGTAATTGTTTTATTGGAAGAGTTGGATTTAAAATATGATGTTAAGCATATTGATTTAATGCGAGGTGAACAAAAGACCAAAGAATTTTTAGAATTGCAACCATTTGGTAAAGTTCCTGTGGTAAAATATGATGATCGTGTGTTATTTGAATCTAGAAGTATTTTGAGATACATTGCTAAAAACAATACAGAAAATAAGGATTTGTATGGGGGTACGGATGTTGATATTTGGTTGGAAGTGGAATCTCAAAATTATAATCCTCCAGCTAGTAAAATTGTGTATGAAAAGGTTTTTAAGAAGTGGCGTGGTGAAAGTGCAGATATGAATGTTGTAAAACGAGCAGTTGAAGAATTAGAGAGTGTATTAGATGTATATGAAAAACGTTTGGAAACTGTTCAGTATATTGCAGGTGATGAATTTAGTATTGCTGATATTAGTCATATTCCATATACTAATCTTTTGTTAAAATGTGGATATAAAAGTTTATACAAAGACCGTCCTAATGTTTACAGATGGTTAAAGCGTATTATTAAACGTGATAGTGTACAATATATTATTAATCAAACTCCAGATGTTGAAGAAAAGGAAGCGAATATTGAAAAACAAGAAAAAGACCTTTCAAAACGAGTTGACAAATTAGTTTTAGATAAACAATTAGATATGGATAAGGAAGAACGAGAAAACAAACGTAATAAACGTACTAATAAAGTAAAGTAAAGTGTAATTTTTAGTTTTTCATAATTTATTATTAAAGTTATGAAAAATTGTATTTTTAATTTTGTTCTTTTAAATAAATCTTTGAGCGTCACTGGAATTACAGTCATGTAATTGAATTCTTCCTCCATTAGCTCTATTATTACTATCGATATCTATACATCTATTAGGGTTTGTAGCCCATCGATAAGCTTGGATAGCACCATCATATGTAAACTTTTGATTCCAATTATCTTTATCACAATCCCATTGTTGAATTTGTGTACCATTTTTATCAGCTCCCCCTTCTACATCAACACATTTACCACTATGTTGGAATATTAATTGTTTGCTTCCTTGATTATACATAATTTGTTGATTTGCTCCCTTGTGACAATCCCAAATTTGGACTTTTGCACCATTATCTTTTGATGCAGATTCGATATCAAGACATCTATTCGAATCATTTCTAGTTCTAATAAGATTGTAATCAATACCTCTTTTAACACCATCTATTTCACCAATAATATTACGTCCAGCAATATATGTATCACCTGCAATATAAACAGAATTTCTATCCATAGACATAAGTTCTTTCTCACCATTTGCATGATGTCTATGAATAAAACGAATTCTATCATCATCATCATCTGCCCAAATAATTGCTAAATCTTTACGATTATCACCATTATTTTTTAGTCCTATTTGTGCACCATCAGTATCCCAATCAAATTTAATTTGTTTATCTGCACCCATCCCGATATGACCATCCATTTGAGTATCACCTCTGATATAATTCTTTCCATCGTCTTTCCAATCAAAATGTGTCCAAGATCCATCCTTACGTTTAAAGTTAGCACCTCTCCAATCATTTGGTGGTGTTATATTATCACCTACAACAATTTTTGGAAATCCACCTACAATATTTTGTGCTGAGACAAATCCAGAATCTGCACCTGAAGCATATGAATTAAGGTTGTTTTTAGTCCAACCAGTACCCATATAATGAATACGACCTCGTACACCTTTAATACGAATAGATGCAAATCTATCTACGCGAGTAATTGGAACAACTGCTGCAGCATCGTGGAAATTGTCTACAGATTCATTTTTAACATTTTGAAATGCGTTAACACGTCTAATGAATACTTGTTTACCATTAGCTAAAAGACCATATATATCAAAGTGTCTACAATTAACCCATGGTAAATGGAATAAGAATCCGGATTTCATACCAGCAGGTACAGCAATATCAGCAGTTCTATCACTAGTATCATTGTCATCCCAATCTTCTCCAAGACCATCCAACTTTTCAGTATGAGCAAATCCACCACGACCAGGACCACGAATTGATGGATCCCAATACCAGTCACCTCCAACTTTCCAGCCTTTAGAGAATGTTGCATTGTCACCATTTGAAAATGCGTCAAAATCACTTGCTACAGCTCCTGTTACAGCTGATTTATTCTTTAATTCGTCGATTTCTCCAAGAATATTACGTCCAGCTGCAGTAATATTACCACTAACGTTTACATTTCCATCTGCCATAAATTGAGTTTGTTTACTCCAATCCCAGTTACCACCATCTGCGCCTGGTGCAACATATAATTGTTTACGTCCATCATCTGGAGTGTGTAAGATCCAAGAATTTTTACCACTCATGATAACATTGTCTCCAACAAAAGCATTTCTAGCTACGGTAACATCACCATCACGATTCCATCGTAAGGATTCTTTATATCCACCTTTATCATCTTGTTGAGAAGTACCTAAAGCACCACCAGCATAACCATAAACGGCAGGTCCATCATACGTGTCCTTAAATGACATACCATGAAATTGATCACGGATATTTACTGCTTTACCACTCGCAACTGATACATTTCCGCCAATATTTGTATCACCTTGAACATTGAGATTACCATTCCCACCCCATTCCTTTCCGATAACCACACCTTTCTTGTTTAATACATATAATTCGTCTTCACTAGTAATATGCATTCTACCTTTACCAGCTTCTGCATTGGCTTTAATAGTTAATCCATTATCGTCGTTGTTAACACTAAACTTACCGGCTGCAAACTTTCCAGTAACATTAACATCACCATCACGATTCCATCGTAAAGATTCTTTATATCCACCTTTATCATCTTGTTGAGAAGTACCTAAAGCACCACCAGCATAACCATAAACTGCAGGTCCATCGTATGCATCCTTAAATGACATACCATGGAATTGATCACGGATATTTACTGCTTTACCACTCGCAACTGATACATTACCACCAATATTTGCATCACCCCTAGATTTAATATTACCTTGATTATCAACTACAAATCTACCTCCTGGAACATCAGGATAATCTACACTAAATTCTCCTTGCCCCCCCATACTTATACCATTTTCTACACGTAATGTTCCAGTACCTAACTTTCCAGCTACATTTCCGCCAGCTGCACTAATACTACCGCTAAAGTTTACACTTCCATCTGCATTATAAATTGTTTGTTTACTCCAATCCCAATCGCTTCCATCTGCTTTTTTTGGTGCAATATACATTGTTTTTCTATCATCATCTGGTGTATGAATAATCCAAGGATTTACTCCGTTAAAAGCAATGTCACCTTTTACATTTACATTACCATCTGTTGAAATACCTTTAGAAAAATTTGCTTCTCCAGCAGGACCGGCAGGACCAATAGGACCCTGGGAACCGTCTTTACCAGCAGGACCTTGAGGACCTGCAGGACCAGGATCTGCTGCTTTAAATTCAGATTTTAATAAATACTCACCTTTAGGTTGAAAGGCAGCGAGATCAGACTTTACAGCATAATCTCCACGAAGTTGAAAGTCACCTTTAGGTTGATATGCGCCTAAATCCCCCTTTGTTGCATAATTTGCAGCTACAATTTCTGATTTAATGGCATAATCACCTTTAGGTTGGTACCCAGCAAGAGTGCTATTTAAAGCGTAATCACCTTTAGGTTGGTATCCACTTAAATCATCTTTTAAAGCATAATTACCTTTAGGTTGGTACCCACCAAGAGTGCTATTTAAAGCGTAATCACCAGCAGGTTGATAATTACCTTTAGGTTGGTACCCACCAAGAGTGCTATTTAAAGCGTAATCACCAGCAGGTTGATAATCACCTTTAGGTTGATAATTACGTAAATCCGATTTTAAAGCATAACTACCTTTAACTTGATAAGCTGCCAAGTCTCCTTTAGTCGCATAATTTGCAGCTCGTATTTCACTTTTAGTTGAATATGTTTTTTGTGCATTTTCTGCAAATTTGTCAAAATCACCTTGTGAAACAGGTTGTCTTGACATTAATGTTTATTATACATTTATTAAAGAAATAAATTTATAGTAAATAAAATAAATTAATGAGTTATTTGCCAAGATAAATACAAATTGGGATCTGTCCACCCTGATCCTAAACTATCTATTCTATAAATAACAGCATCAAATGTTGTTGTAGTTAATGCTTTAAATGAAACAGTGTAGACATTTTGATTATCAGTAGTTGTTCTTAAATTGGCTAGTATTTTGTAATCAGTGTTATTCATTGTTTTACCTATAGTTATACCAGTTACAGTTTTTACACCAGTTCCACTAAAACTTCCAATAAGAGTATTACCTAAAATACTTGATAAATTTTGCCCATCTACATATAATGATCCGTTAATTTTGACATCTTTTTCAATTAAAGCTCCTCCTTTAACTACCAATGATCCTCCAGTTGCTCCAGTCACATTTTCAGTAGATTGCATTGTAACAGTAGAATTACCTAAAATACTCATTGCAAGAGTATTACCTTGATACCATTTGTAACCGTGTTCTGTAGAAGGAACTTGAGACCACATATAATTAGTTTCTATACCCAATGAATAATCACCTGTAGTAGATGTTTGTTGTGGGTATAATACAATTTTTGATCCATTTGATCTACCATTTATAGATGGAGCATTGAAACCAGTTGTAGTAAACATAAATCGTGTATTTAATAAAACTACATCTCCTGTAATATTTAATCCACCAGAAGTTAATGAATAGTTATTTTCAGTTGATGTAACTGTCGTATTAGATATAAAATTTACAATATTTGTCGCCAAAAGTGTACCAACTGTTGTAGTTGTAAGAGCTGCATTTGTACATTTTAATGAATCCGTTGTAATATTTGTTATGTTTGCATCTGTGATCTTTGCAGTAGCAGTTGTTATTCCTGTAGTTAAATTTAAAACACCACCACTTATATTAGTCCCAACTATATTAGTTGTTGTAATATTTGTAGAAAATAATGAACTAGTTGTTATACTTGAAGTAATTCTAGCTGTACCAGAAACATCAAGGTTATAATCTGGAACTGTAGTCCCTATACCCACATTTCCGCCAGTAGTAAAGATATTACCAATGGTATTTGAATTATTTAAAGAAACAATTCCACCACCAACAAATAAACGTTTGCTAATACTTGCACCACCATCTGTTAAAAAACTACCACCATTTGTTACAGAATCAGCATCTGTTGGTGACTGGACGGTTATACCTCCATATGTTAAAAGAGATCCTGTACTCAAATTTATAGCATCATCAGTTGATGTTAAAGTAAGATACGCAAATGTACTACTTGTACCTGTACCACCTGAAATAAGACCATCTACATATAAATTTGCATTAACGTGTACATTACCATTAACATCTAAATGATATTCAGGTGATATTATATTAATTCCAACATTACCCCCTGTAGTGTAAATATTACCAATCGTATTTGAATTTTCTATAGCATTTAATTTTGATACAACAGCAGATGATATTGTTACATTTGTTAGATTCGCATTTGTTATCTGCGCTGCAGCTGATGTAATACCAGTCGTTACTTGCAAATTGGATATTGTGGTATTTGTAGACAATAAGGATTCTGATATTAAATTTGAAGCTGTCACATTTGTTATAATATTATTAGTACTTGTAACATTTGTTATTAAAACATTAGTACAAGTCGAAGATGTTGAAACTAGATTTGTTGTTAAAATAGTATTACCTACAGTTAAATGGTTTGTTACATTAACATTTTGTGAATTAGATAAATTCGCAGTTATAGTATTTGCTACTGTAATATTGGTTTGGAATGTTGCATCTTCTCCTACGTATAAACGTTTATTTATACTTGCACCTCCTAATGTTGTAAAACTTCCACCAGTACCAAGTCCAGTTGCATTTCTAGTATCATTTATGGTTATATAACCACTTTGTAAACCGATATAATCAGATACAGTTACATTAGATGAATTGGGGTCATCTGTTGTCCATCCAAGTACAAAATTATCACTGGTTTCACTGTAATAATAAGCTGCATATATTCTATTATACATGGATAATGTATCATTTGCAACTGGGGTAGTAGTTAAACTAGTATTCAAGGTTGCTGTTTTGGTAGTACCATTGTATCCAGTTATCATTCTAACTTGATTTATTCCAACTCCTCCTGTTATTTTTATAAAACATCCATTGTAAAAATCATTAGATGAATTTACAGAAGCTGGTAATGTAATAGTTGTACTATTTGCTGATACAATATACGATGTTAAAAATGCTGTGTCTTGTACAACATCTCCTAATCCAGTATCATTTTCAAGTTGGTATCTTTGAAATAATATACCGCCATCCCTACCAGTATTAGGAAGTGCATTTACTACTAATAAATTATCTTGAATTCTTACGATTTGAGATACTATTTGAGTTTGAGTTCCATAAACTGTTAAATTTCCACCTATATGTACATCTTTTGCAAAACTTGCACCACCGGCTATAGTCAGTGCACCACCGGCTGTAATACTAGTAGCATTGCTAGATTTATTTATACTAATTCCCCCTGATAGATTAAGTGCTCCCGTTGTTGCGTTTAATGATTCCATTGCATTTGTTCCAAAGATACCGGTATCGGAATCAACTAAAAATATATTATTTCCGGAATTGTCAAGACATTTTAACTTTATAGAAGACATGCTAATATAAATAACTTGTAAAAAAAGTTTATTTGATTAATATGTATTTAAATGCAAAAAAAAATATTTTTTTAGACAACAACAAAAAAATTTTTTTTTAAAATAGTATTGTATTTTTTTTGGAATAGACGATTAAAAAAGAATATATAGGCAATTGATAAAAACATAACACTTGATGTTGTACATCTTTAATGAAAGTAAAAGAAATACTGGAGATATTGGATTTATTGCTCAAGAAATAGAAGAATTAATAGTGTACAAAACTATAAAATATGAACGTTTAATACTTTATTTATTAGTAACAATTCAACATTTGCGAGATACAATAAAAATTTTGATATTAATTAAATTAATATCAAATTATAATTATAATAAAAAATATATCTATGTATTATATATAATGTCAGGAAACAATCTCAAAGTTGTAAATACAAATAATTGGTATCAAAAAATGAACATTTATGGTACTAATAGCGGTATTATCACAATTACTGGTACAGATCCCAGTATGCAAATGCTTTTAATAACAGCCGCGAATGATATAAATTATTGTTCTTCAAATTATCAATTGTCAAAATCAAACGGTTTTACATTAACATTTCAATTATATGCAACAGGAAGTAATTTTAATAGTATTTGTGCATATTTTGGTGCAACAGATTCAACTAGTAGTTTTGACGCAAATGGTGGTTTAAGTGGTCAGTCTGGAGCTGTTAGTTTAATGATTCGTTCAAATGTCGTTAGGTTATATACAAATTATGGTACAAATACAATTTCTGCATCAAGTGATACTTCAATTGGTAGTAATGCATGGCAAACAATAACTGTAACTTATACTCCTAGTGTAACAAATACTTGGACAGTAACTCTTAATGGAACAAATATTATAACATACAGTGATAGTTCATATACAACCTTTGCAAGTAATCAAAATACCTTATGGGGATTCTATGGTGCTACTTCTCAGACAGTTTCTGCTTCTATTAGAGCTGTTGATCTTGGTGTAAAACAAAGTATGCCTATGAGTGTACTCAAGAATACTTATAGTTTTTATCCTGAAGAATGTTTTATCAATAAATTAAGTACTCATTCGCAAACAAATGCAGCTGCTGCGTTTGGATTACGTTTACTACGAGCAGATTACTTGGGGCCAATAATTAATATCCGTAGAGGATCTGATAATGCAACTTTAGATTTTTATGCAGATACTAAGGGGAATTTAGGAACGAGTGTGTATGGAGCTGGAACAACTTTACTCGGGTGGTTAGCAGGATCTATAGGTTACGTTACAAGATGGTACGATCAAACTGGTAACGGTCGTGATGTTATTCAATCTACTACTTCTGCACAGCCTAAAATCGGTACACCTATCTTAGACACAATGTCAAGTGCTGGTAAAAGTGCAGCAAGGGGTATTTATGCTCTTTACCGTGCAAATTCAACTTATACTGGTGCAACAATTCGATTAAGAAGAAGTGCTGACAATGTTACAAGTGATTTTTACGCTGATGTTTATGGTAATTTAGGGACATCCCCGAATGCAACAGGTACAAGTTTTACTTCTTGGATTGGTTCAAGTACAGCTTACGTTGATACATGGTATGACCAAAGTGGAAATAATTTTCACGCTACACAATCTACAACAAATTTACAACCAGTTTACAATGGAACATTACGTTTATTAGATTTTTCAAATAGTTCATTTTTGAATATGGGTACAGCAAGTGCAGGGCCAATACCAACAGGTACACTGAATGCTCCATATACATTTGTAGTAAAACATGGATCAATGGGTTCAATACCAGTTAATGGAGGTATTATAGCAGCAGGTGGTAATACTGCCACCAGTCAATTAAATGGAATTGGTTTATTTCCAAATTATGGTAATTATTGGTATGGTAATGATTTGCACAATATAGGAACGCCAGTTAGTGGTAATACTTTTGTCGCAAAATACGATGGTACAAATAGAACTGGATATGTAAATAATAATATGATGGTTACAGCAGCTGGTAGTGGGTATACTGCTAGCAGCGGATATCAACAATATATAGGTAAAGATGCAAGAGGTGGAGAAACTCAATTTACTGGACAATTATATACATTATATATCTTTGGTACTTCGTTAACGGATTCAGACCGTTATGCTTGTACAGGAAATCCAACAGACCTCAATATAAGATACGATGGTGCTCAAGGATTATACAATACAATCAATGTTCCTCTTACGGTAGGGTTAGATAATTATACCTATGTTTGTAATTATACACCTATGGCTGTTGGGTTTTCAGTTATTGTTGAACAATCTAATGCGCCTAATTCTACTAATACACGCGCGGCATTTATGATAGCTAATGGAAATAGACTCTATTTTGCTGGTCAATCAAATGATGTTTTAAATATGTACGGTATTTCGTATTATACTCCTAGAAAAACAGTTTTAATGTGTAATCATAGTCTTAGTTCTGGAAATGTTGTAGTAAATGACAATGGTACTATTTATAATTATACAACTGAAAATCCAAGTACTTTGAGTCTTGGTGCAGGTGGTTTTAATATAGGACGTAATATAGATAGTAGTGAATTTTACACTGGAAATATTAACGAGATCATCGTTTTCAAAAATACACTTACACTAAAAGAATCGCAAAATTATTTTACACCTGACGCAATAACACGTAAAATGTATAGAAGTACACCTAGATTACAAATAAAAGACGTACCAAAGGACATCGGAGCTGTACCAGCTGGTGCTGTTGTAGCACTTGACACCCAAATGTTGGCAAATATGTCACCTGGGGGGCTTGTTACTAGTTGGAATGGATTTACAGGTTACAATAATCCAGTTTTAAATGCTGGATTAAGTGGTACAGGAGTACATAATACAATTCCTCCTTATGTTTCTATAACTAATAATAATGTATCTGCTAGTTTAAGTACTGGTCAATATCTAAATGCTGGTAGTAAAACATTTAATATTAATACAAACGGTGGGTTTACAGCAATTTGGTATGGTGCATTTACTGGAACTGCAAATAATTATGAGCGTATTTTTGATTTTGGTAGTGGAACAAGTAATAATATTGTTGCTTATAGAGGGGGTACAACTTCTAATATTGAATTTAGTGCATGGAATGGAACTACTCTTGTATTCGATATAATATCTAATGGTGTAATTACTCAAAATGAATGGGCTGTATGGACATTTAGACACACTACCTCAAGTAGATTAACAGAAATTTTGAAAAATGGTGTACCTCAAAGCTCAGGTACTGCATCTGCAGCTTTAACAGATAGAACATTGTCAAATACTTGGATTGGACGTAGTGCTTGGGGAAGTGATACATATTCTAATATGAATACAGCTGGTCTATATGTTTACTCTAGTTTTCTTACAGATGCTCAAGTTGCTTCTGTTTCAAATCATCTTATGTATAACACAACTACTAGTATGCCTAGTGCTTTACCAGATTATAACAACAAAGTTGTTCGTTATGGAAGTTTACTTTCACAAGGGTCAAAAGGTGGACAAGCAATGTATTTTAATGGTAATTTGGGTAGTTATCTTGATATACAAGACGTGCCTAATTGGCCATTAACATTTTGCTTTTTCTTTTATAATACATCTACTGCGCATACTTCACCTGCTACACTTTGTAGTCAAGATGGTGCTGGTAATGGTTCTGCTGGCTGGGGTATACAACTTGATATATATTCAAATGGAACAAATTTATTACCAGCTTATTCTACAAACGGATCTACTTATACAGCTATGACTGCATCTACAATTGCTTTAAATACTTGGTATCATATTGCTTTTGTTCTTACACCGACGACAGTTGCTTATTATCTAAATGGTTCACTTGTTCAATCTGTTTCTGCAGTGGTATATAATACAAATAGACTTATTTTAGGTAAATCTGGTGATAATAATAGACCATTAAATGGATACATAGCTGATATTCGTGTTTATGATTATGCCCTATCGGCTGATGAAATTAGTAATGGTAGTGCTAATAGTGCTGCAGGGCGTTATTTATTAAATTACAATACACCAGCAAATTATCTTGTAAATGTATCAAATTGGTATTCGTTTTTAAATACATATCAAAGTGGGTCATTTTCTATAGATAGTGGTATAAGTGATCCGGATAAATATTTCCGTTTAACATCTAGTGTAGCTAATGCCAGTAATACATTATTTAATTCCACACGAATACAAAATTACAATAGTTTTACATGTTGTTTTTCTTTATATATGGCAAGTATAACTGATCATGGATTTTATTTTTATTGTGGAGCTACTAGTTCAACAACTGTACCATCTGGAACTGCAGGAACTGCGGCAAACTCATCTTATTACATTTATTTTGGAGTAACTGGAACACGAGGTATTTATCTTTTTAATGATCAAGGTCAACAATTAGCTTATTCTCCTCTTCCAGTAACAATCATTAGTGAAAATTATATTCCTATAACTATAACTTATAATAGATCTGTAAAGAATACTTGGACAGTTAATGTAGCAAGTCAAGACGTTTTAACTTACAACGATCCAAATAATACAAACTGGGTATCAAATATTGCAGGTGATTTCTGGGGTATTGGTGCAAGAACTACAACTACTGGAATGCAATGTTACATTCGTCGTGTTGAATTGAGTTATACACCTTTTGTTAATACAATCAACACTACAGTTAATGCTCAAAATAATACTAAATTCCCACCAGGAGCAATGACGGCAGCTTCTACTACATTTACAGGAACTTCTATTTTAGATGGTGTATATACTGCGAGCCAAAGTGCTCCTGGAGAGGGGGGAGGTATTGTAGCATATTATGCGTTTGATAATAATCCTAATAGTCACGCAGGTGAAATAACTGCGTACAATTATACTACAGGTAATTATACTGGATCGAAAAGTACTGCAGTGAAAAATTTAGTAACAAATGTTAATACAAGTTACAGTGGAGAATGGTTTCAAATTGGATTGCCAAATGCTGTATATTTAAATTCATTCGGATTAATGGGTAGACAAGATGTAAATTTAGTTTTAGAAAGAACACCAACTACATTTTATATAGCTGGAAGCAATGACAATAGTACTTGGGATCTTTTACATAGCACATCTGGTGCTACGCATTCATTAGGAGTTATGCAATATTTTACATGTAATGCTGGTAATACTAATAAATACAAGTATTTTAGATTAATCGCTAATAAAATAGGTAATTCAGGAGCAACTGTTAGAAGAGAAATTGTATCGATAGGTACTTGGGACCTATTTACGCAAATGAATGCTGTAAATGCCGCTGTTATAGCAGTTCCTCCTTACTCTATGACAGCAGATACAACAACATTTGCTGGTAGTTCCGTTTACGATGGCGCGTATAGTGTTACATCTAGCAATACACATTCACATCCTGATATGGGTCCTAGATATACAATATTCAATGACGTTGGAGGTTATGGAAATATATGGAGTCCTGGTCAATATCACAATGGTTCGGGTGTTTATGTAGGATCTACTAGTACTACTGTATCTGGTGTTTCACAAAGTGGAGAATGGGTACAAATGCAATTACCTAATCCAATTGTACTTTATTCATTTTCTTTAAACTTTTGGTGGCCAACTCAGAGTTATTGGGCAAAAAGTTTCATAATTGCTGCAAGTAATGACAACAGTACATGGACAAATATTTACGACACTACAACTGCAAGTTTTGTATATGGTACAGCTCAAACATTTGTAGTAACTGGTTCTAGCAATGCTTACAAGTACTTTAGATTAATAGTCAGAGTTACATCTGGTATACCTGGTTGTGAATGGTGGATTTTAGATCAATGGAAATTGTATACAAATGCAAGTAATTTTAATTTAATGAAATTTCCTCCAGCTCCATTAACAGCAGATACACCAGTTACATTTACAACAGTAAATTCTAAAAATTGGTATAATGTAATGAATTGGGGTTCAACTAGTTGGTATTATCCTGTGTTAAGTGAAACAGATCCATTAAAACAATTACAATTAACCCCGGGTTCTCCTGGTGTAGGTACATATTGTAATATTGGAAATCAACCAGTAATGAATTATGACTCGTTTACGCTTTCATATCAATTGTCTACTGCTAATATTAGTAATGGTGATTGGATACAGCTTTACTTTGGGGCAGGTGGTTACCAAGTTACATTTTCATTTGAGATTTATTATTACCAGGGAATCAGAATGTATACAACAAATGGTGGAAATGTGGCTAGTTCAGCAACAAATTGGTGGAATAGTACTTGGAATGACATTCGTATAGAATACGTTAAAGGTCCTACAAATACTTGGACCTTGTTCTTTAATGAAACACAGATTATACAATACTCTGATCCTAATTGGGCTAATGCACCTGGTGGAACATGGGGATTTCAGGTATTTAATGGAGCTGCTACTTTTATTAGTTATATTCGTCAATTAGATATGACAATTGCCCCCCAAAGTTTACCTGGAAATAGTATTTTAAGTGGAAGTTACATAGCATCTGCAAGTACTGTTTATAATAATAACCTTGATGGTGTACCAAGTAATGCTTTTGGTAATAATTTAAAGAATACAAGTAGAATGTGGCACACTGGTGTAAATTATAGTTCTGGCGCTTATATTGGAGCTGTTACTACAACTGTTTCTGGAACATCCTACGCAGGAGATTGGATTCAAATACAAACACCAAATCCTGTATCATTAAATTCATTTAGTATTTATCCTAGACAAAATGATAATCTCTGTATGGTAAGATCTCCAAAGAACTTTGTTATGGCTGGAAGTAATGACAATAGTACATGGCATCTTTTACATACAGCAATAGGTGTATCTGACTGGACAACTGCTGAAAAATATGTCGTTTGTAATGGTCAAAATGTTGCATCTAAATATACATATTTTAGATTAGTTGTTATGGCAGTTTATAATAGTGCTGCTTATAATGGTCCTGGTAGCGCTGATTCTGTCAATATACAAAACTTGAATTTATATACTCCAATGACATTGAATAATTCTATCACTCCAGCTACACCAAAGGGACTTTTAGATGGATTAACATGGAAATATTTTAATGGTAATTCTGGTGGAGATATATCTTACTATACAACAAATACATATACTAACATTGGGCGTTGTGTAAATACAACAAATTTGACTCGAATTACTAATGGACAGATAGTTGAAAATTCTCCTACGTATTTGTTTTCAATGGAAATATTTGGATACTTTAGAGCTACAGTTTCTGGCACATGGACATTTAGTTTATCTAGCGACGATGGTAGTTACTTATGGATAGGCCCAAATGCTTTAGTTGGTTATACATATTTGAATTTTAATATTGGAACACCAGCATCTAATACGGTTGCAACATATTCAGTTACATTGCTTGCTGGTACTTATTATCCAATAAGAATACATTATACTAAAAATAATTTAAGAAATGCAAATTTGACATTTAGTTTTACACCACCTGGTGGTACGCAAACTTACAACGGTCAGGGATACTTATTTTCAGGTACAGGTTTAGATGCAGCTTTCCCACAAGAAAGTGCTAAAATTATAAAGGACTTGACTAGTACAAATAAGGATGGTGTGTATTATATATTGGTAAATGGTATTAGTACACCAATTCCTTGTTTAATGAATGATTGTTATGATGGAGGTGGTTGGATGATGTTGATGAAAGGAACAAGAGGATCTACATTCCAATACTCTGCAAATTACTGGACAAGAAAAAATACATTAAATGCAGGTGACACAACACGTAACGATGCTGATGCAAAATACAATACTTTTAATTACAGTACAGTAAAGGATGTCTTGGCAATTTTCCCAGACATTCCCTCAACAAGTTATACAAATCCATACGGTCAAAATGGTGGAAGTATATTTGTGAGCGATGGTTGGACGTGGTTATTAAATAATTGGAATGAAACTACAAGAACAACCCCATTTACAGGATTTAATACAATTAGATTACCTCATCAAAATACTACAAATTGGTTGCAAACATATGGTATAAATAATCCATATAGATATAATGGATTCGGTGGTTGGTGTTATTCTTCAGTTGGAGCTTATCAGCATGTATTTAATTGTGATAATAGTGTTAAAGTAAAGTGGGGATTTATATTTAATAATGAATCAGGTGAGCTTAATAGCTGTGATACATTTTGTGGTATAGGTATGGGTGGAGAAGCAAGTTATAGTGCAGGTGATTTGGGTCGTGGTGGAGCAAATTGGGGTGGTCAAATAGGTATAAATAGAACAGCAAGATTTGAATTATGGGGACGTTAATAAACTTTCTTTATTAATTTTGATTTTATTATTATAAAATTCTTTTGGCATATTATTATTTATAGGTCGTATCAAGATGTCATTAAAAAACATTATTAGTTAAAAAAGAATAATGTGTTTTGTATTTTGTATTTTATGTTTTGTGTGTTTTGTGTTTTGTGTTATTTTGTATCATTAATTATAGAAGAACTTTAAAAAAAATCGAAAACAATTTAAAAATACAGATTATTTAAGTGTAAACTGATAATTATGTTGTTCAGATTTGATTTAGAAAATTCTTTTAAACAGGATAATGTCGAAATTGTTTTAAAAAAAGATGATAAACCAGAAAGTCCTTTGGAATGTTATGGGTATAATAACAAATTAAACGTTTGTAGAAATAAAATTGACAATATAGATAGTGAAAGTTGGAAAAAAGTACGTTGGTATATTAATTTGTATGATTTTCAAGTAAAGGATCCTATTATAAACCGTGCATTTTACAAATATTGGGAAATCATTAATGAATTTGAAATTTTTGAAGATTATGATGAAAATGAAATTGTTTTACATTGTGCAGAGGCACCTGGAGGTTTTATCCAAGGGACAAATATCTATTTACAAGTAGATAGAATGATTCCTTTAGTAAAGACTGATAATAAACCTGAAGTTACAAATGACGGTTTTACGGTTGTAAAAAGACGTCAGAAAAATAAGCGTTTTGATAATTATAGAATTTATACGATTTCATTAAACAAGGATCTACCACAGTACAAGAATTATAATTTGCCAAGTTATAACAAAAATATTTTAAATAAGCATTTATGTATAACTTATGGTAAGGATAATACAGGTGATATTAATAACTTTGAAAATATTGAATACATTAAAAATATATCAAAGAAGCCATTTTATTTAGTAACGGCAGATGGTGGATTTGATGAGGGTACAGATTTTAATCATAAGGAACAATTGCATTATCAATTGATATTAAATGAAATTCTTTCTGCATTGACGATGCAAAAAACACGGGGGCATTTTATATTAAAAATGTTTGATGTTTTAACAGAAACAAGTGTTCATTTATTATATTTATTGTTTTTGTTTTATGATGAAGTTTATATATATAAGCCAAAAACTAGTAGACCTACAAATTCAGAAAAATACGTAATTTGTAAATATTTTAAGGATGATGAAACGAACAAGGTGATGATGTTAAATAAATTAAAGGATTTGTCTTTTGAAATTTCTAAAGCTAATTCTAAATTTGTATCGTTTAAATTGTTTCGGAGTATTCCTCAAGAATTTGTTGATACGATTTTTTTGATAAACAATGCATTATTGGACAAACAATGTTTACATTTAGAATCTGCTATAGAATATTGTAATGATACAAAGTTTTTAGAAGATTATGAAGGAAGATTAGATGAATCTTTGGAGAGACGTAGAGAAGTTTTCCGTTTGTGGGAAGAAACTTATAATTTAAATTCTTATGTATAATACGGTGTATATAATACAGTGTATATAAAATACTATAATTAAAATACGGTGTATATAAAATTCTATAATTCAGTGTGTCCTATAATATCTATATTACTAATATTCTTATTAATATCGGTTGTGATTTTTGAATTTGTGATAAATAATTTTACATAGTAATAAAATTGGAAGCAATTTATAAGAAATAAAAGTATGAGTATAGCCATAATTGTGTACAAATATGGTTTTATATTATCAAATGCGATGTTAATAATGTTATTTGTTATGGTTTCTATACGTCTTTTGTTTTTTCCTTTTTCGCATTCTTTAAAAATAATGCCAATTGTTTCACTAGTAAGATCTCCTATAACAGATTTCATTATAATTAATATAAGTGAATTATTTTGGTTTTCAATTATACCGCAATTATTTAATAAAAAAATAAAAAAATATTACGTGTGTTCATTAATATCTTTTTTTTTATAAAGATAAATTAAAAATGTCAGAACAAGAACCAACTGTTATTACTTTAGATAATCAAAATTCAATTCAAATTTTAGCTCAATATATTGAAGTTGCACAACAAAAAGGTGCATATTTGCTTAATGAAGCAGAGATTTTAAAACGTGCTATGGATGTTATTATGAATAATGTACCTGATAAAGAAATTGATACAAATATGGCTAAACAATTGTTAATTCAAGGTGTAAATAAAGGACAACGTCATGGAGCATATACATTAAATGATGCTTCACTTTTGAGTAAAGTTGTAATATTTGTTGCACAAGGAACACCAATGTCACAAGAAGCAAATCCTCAAGCACCAGAACCAGCATCAGTTCAAGAAGCACCAGTTCCAGTTCAAAGTGTAGACGACCCCGATGATTTATCAGATTTAGCTGAACCAATTCCTTTAAAACCAAAAGAAGTTTAATAAAAAAATAATAAATTGTTGTATTTTTAAATTTATTTAAAAATATATAGAATTAAATATATAGATATATAGAATTAAATCTTAATGTTTTTTGGTTTAAACATTAACTATTATATTGCATATATGAAAAAAGAATTATTCGGTGGTGCTGTATTTGTTAGTATTGTAATAGGTATGAATTACATTTTAAAACATTTTTTAGATGAATATAATCACGAAGATGATGATAAAAAGAAATTAATTGAACAAAAGCAAGATGATATAGTAATGGAACAATTACATAACAATTCACCAGACAATTTACTAGATGATTCACCAGACAATTTACTAGATGATTTACCACACAATTCACCGGACAATTCACAGGAGGATTTACCAGACGATTTACCACACAATTCACCAGACGATTTACTAAACTATTTATCGGAGGATTTAATAAATGATTTACCGGAAGATTCACCAGACGATTTACTAGACAATTTAGATGATAAAGGTGCTGTTACAATAAATGTATTAAATTTAGTGGTGGATGTTTTGGAAACAAAATTGAAGGATGATATTGTTTTAATTCAACAGATATTAGAGAAAAAACAACATTTGATAGATTTAAATACGAGATTATTTGAAATAAAAGAACGATTGTTAGAATTAAAAGATGATTTGGTAAAATAATGTGAATGTAAATATAACCTACATAACTTTTATACGATAGCTACCATTGTAATTAGTTCCAGTTTTGTTTAATAGTATTCCAGAATTTTGTGGCCAAGTAATATTTAAAAATACTGATGTCCCTAAGCCTGGTGATGCAACTGTTCTAACAATATGAGCTTGTTGTGTACTTTCGCTTTTAGTAACGTGGAAAATTCCTGATGGTCCATTATAAACAAGATTACTTATTGTTATAATATAACTTCCTTTTATATAATTTGAGATAGTTGTAGTGTTTATGTTTGTAAGTGTTACATTAGATATGACAATATCTAAATTGTCAACGTATTGTTTTGTTGCTGCGTCTTGTGGATTTATTGGATTAGCGACGTTGGTTATATTTTGTAATGAACCAGCCGAATTCAGCATATCAATAGAACTTTTAGAAATGTTACAGTTTCCTATAGTTGATGTTACTATGTTGATATTTTGTCCTTGACCTCCGTCTATAAAGACATTACCTTCTAAACACACAGACATATTGTGTTAATACTAATTTTAAGATGTAAAAAATATTTTTAAATTACACGTACATTATACATAAAAAAATGAATTTTTTTCATTTAGACATATAATTAAATATAATTAACTAAACATGTCATTTTTAAACAAAAGTGTTAATTATTCTCAAACTGATTTTCTAAAAACTAATATTTTATCACCATTATTAACTTCTTACAATGATTTTTTGATAAAAAAAGATAATAGGTCAGATATTAATTTGGATGTGAATACTGGAATTTCTTATGATTATATTATTCCAAATAATAATAAGAAATATTATCTTCTCATTACCAAAAAACGTTTATTAGAACCAAATAATGTAAATGATAAAGACAAAAATTTCAACAGAAGTTCAAATTCAAATTCGTATAATATATTGTATTTGTTCCCTGACCAATATAATTCTGAAAAGGATGATTGTTCAGATTTTTATATGGAAATTGATCCAATTTTTAGTGATGAACTCTTATTAGAAGGTTATTTGTACAAAGAGGAAAATAAATATTCTTATCTATTGACTGATATTTTGATTAAAAACAAAAAGATTATTGATGTTTCATTTGAATTACGTTATACGTTATTGAATGAAATTGTCAAGTCAATACAAATCGAATGTTTAAAGGAATTAAACAATCATATGACTATAAATATTCATCCAATGTTTGATATGGAAAATACATGCTTTGTTAAAATTTTTAAAACAAATTTCGTATACAAAGATCAAATAACAGCAATTGAACATGTTTCTAAGTTTACAAAACGAAGATATGTTGATAAAATTAAAAGCGATGATGTAAAAAGATTAGAAATTGGTAGATATACAGATGTTTATAATGTTTTTAATTCTAATACTAATAATATCGAAGGAATTTTATATGTCAAAGGAGTTAGTGAATCAAAACGATTAAAAGAGATATTTAAAGATAAAAAAACAATAGTTTTAAAATGTAGTTGGAATGATCGTTTTTCAAAATGGCAACCAATTTTTTAATTTAAAAAATAGTTTTATTAATTTAAAAAATAGTTTTATTAATTTAATAAATGAGTGAAAAGGATAGTCAAACTAATCCGGCATTGTACGTTTCAATAATTACGGGATTTTTATTAACAGTTAGTGAAATATTACCTTATATTAGAAATGTTAAAGCAAATGGTATTATACATTTAATAACAAATTTTTTACTTAAAAAATCGATGACTATTGGTAATACACGAGAAGATTTGCAACAAGATACAGAAGAAAATGTTCAAGATGAGGAAAGACAACCTTTAATTAATAAAAGATTTAACACAACTACACATTTATTGAGTGAAGTTTCAAATATAACAATTACGTCACAAAATGTAAACTTTACATTTCATTCACCCAATGTCAAATTAGACTTTAATGAGTCGAGTAAATAGACTTTTACAAAAAATTGAATAAAAAATCATATTTTAAAATTACAACAATAAGTCTAAAATATGAAGGCATTTAAATATTGCGAATACGAACGATGTAAAAATTATAAAAAGCGGAATTTAACATTGTGTTATGTGCACGAAAAGAAAACAAAGTCTACTGTTACTTTACAATTGGTTTTTATTATTACAATTATTATTAGTATGTGTATGTATCTATACGTTGAAGAGTTTAATGTTTACGTAAATACTATTGTATCAGACTATAAACAATTAGTAAATACTACTGTATTAGACTATAAACAATTAGTAAATACTACTGTATTAGACTATAAACAATTGTTAAATACTATTGTATTAGACTATAAACAATTGTTAAATACTATT
>Ga0209354_10000091_pt1 | contig 43334 bp, 57 predicted proteins | sample LauGreSpBDMM15DD_2_FD_187562 | JGI IMG/M metagenome (GOLD analysis project Ga0209354, IMG submission 187562) | Freshwater lake microbial communities from Lake Michigan, USA - Sp13.BD.MM15.DD (SPAdes) (version 2) | ecosystem: Environmental > Aquatic > Freshwater > Lake | place: Lake Michigan...
AAGCAAAATTTTTTGATGTTTTGACGTATACGGGGACAGGAGTTAACAGAACTATTGCCCACAATCTCGGCTCAGTGCCGGGTTGCATTATGGTCAAGCGAACAACTACGTATGGTTATGATTGGGCTGTTTATCATCGTAGCCTTGCCAACACACAGTATCTTGTTTTAAACAGTACAGCCGCCGCCGCTACAGGCGCAACATGGTGGAACTCTACAACCCCCACATCTTCAGTTTTTAGCCTTGGTACTAACGCAAACGTTAATGATTCTGGCGCAACATACGTTGCCTACCTATTCGCCCATGACGCAGGAGGCTTTGGCCTGACTGAAACAGACAATGTTATTTCGTGTGGGTCGTTTACGGGTAACGGGACAACTCAAATTACAACTCTTGGTTATGAACCTCAATGGTTATTGTGGAAAAGAACTGATGCAAGTGGTAATTGGATATTGCCCGATACTATGCGCGGTTGGGATGTTACAGGTCTGCAAAATCAATTATATCCAAATACTTCAGGTGCTGAAAATGCGGCTGGCGGCACTTTAATTCCTGTTGCAACAGGCTTTCAACAGGCTTTAAATACAGCGGTTTCTCCTGCCACTTACATCTACATAGCCATACGCCGTGGCCCGATGAAAGTGCCTACAGTTGGTACTAATGTTTTTAGTCCTGTTGCAAGAACAGGTACTGGAGCAACGGCAACGGTAACCTCAGGTTTCCCCGTATCTTCAGCATGGATTAGTTCTAGAACAAATACAGTTAGTCAAGGTTTTCAAGTCTATGACAGACTACGTGGCGCAAATGCAAGATTAAGCCCTCCATATGCACAACAAGAATATTCTACGCCAACAAATGAATTAACGGGCTTTGATTCAAATACTTCTGTTACTTTGGGAGCGTCAACGCCTGACAGACTTACAAACTTCAGCGGCGAAACTTATATTAATTATTTTTTCCAACGCGCCCCCGGCTTCTTTGATGAGGTTTGCTATACGGGAGGTTCACCCTACAACAGAGCGCATAACTTAACTGTAGTTCCAGAGTTGATGATTGTTAAATGTAGAGACACGGCATATAACTGGGCCGTCTATTCTTCTGCGCTTGGGAATACCAAATATTTAAGATTGTCTAGTACAATCGCGGCGCAAACAGACACCGACATTTGGAGTAGCACAACCCCAACAACTACAGCGTTTTATGGTGGGCCTCAATCTGACACTTCAGGTGGCGGCGCTCTTTATGTTGCTTACCTCTTCGCAACCTGCGCTGGTGTTTCCAAAGTAGGCTCATACACAGGCACAGGCACAACACTACAAATTAACTGTGGCTTTACAGCAGGGGCGAGGTTTGTTCTCATCAAGCGTACAGACTCAACAGGTGATTGGTATGTGTGGGACAGCGCAAGGGGAATTGTTGCTGGCAACGACCCTTACCTGCTCTTGAACAGCACAGCGGCTGAAGTCACGGGTACTGACTACGTTGACACCGCAAATTCGGGTTTTGAAATATCCTCATCAGCCCCCGCCGCCATCAACGCAAGTGCTGGTACATTCATCTTTCTCGCAATCGCTTAATAGGAGCAAATCATGGAAATTCGTTTACGCTCAACTGGTGAAGTCATGTATGAGAGCGAGTTCCGTACTCGCTTTGCTCAGAACTTGCCATCCAATCCACTGACACAAGAGTGGCTCAACACCTACGTCAGTGACCCCGCTGGCGACATTGTGTTTGAAGGCCCACAAGCCTCTGGCGGCACGGTCTATCAGTACAGCCAACGCTCTGGCGTGGAACAGATTGATGGCAAGTGGTACACCAAGTACATCCTTGGCCCAGTGTTCACAGACTGCGCCGCATCAGAAGGCCAGCCTGCCCAGACAGCCGCCGAGCAGGAAACTGCTTACAAGGCAATGAAGGACGCAGAGCAAGCCAAGTCAGTACGTGCATCACGCACCCAACTGCTCAAGGACTGCGACTGGACACAGATTGCCGACAGCACCGCAGATAAAACTGCATGGGCTACCTACCGTACTGCCTTGCGTGACCTTCCAACTCAAGCAGGCTTTCCTTGGACAATGACTTGGCCTACTCAGCCCTAAAAAAATGAACATATCTTTACCAATTGAATTAGCAAACCAAGTCCTTGGTTACCTTGGCACGCGCCCCTATCAAGAGGTGTTTCATTTGATTCAAGCCATTCAAGAGGCGGCAAAGCCTCAAGAAGAGCCGAAAGACGAATGAGATGGCCGATGTGGAAGAACTTGCTACGGAAACGGATAAGCGATTGAGCATTCACGAAGCAATCTGCGCCCAACGGTACGAGGTTATTCAACAGCGTTTTGACGATGGCTCAAAGCGCATGACAAAGATTGAGTACCTCTTGTATGGCGTGATTGTTTGCGTGCTGTTTGGCCCCGGCGTGGCTGGTGAACTCATTAAGAAGGTGCTTGGCTTATGAATTGGGCAGATGTTCTCAAGGCGGTCATACCCATCATCGTGGCGTCCCTTGCTTGGCTTTTGGGTCAGGTCAATGACTTCTCCACTCGGCTGACACGAATTGAGGGCGCTATGCCTGCATTGATAACCAAAGAGGGCGTTCCCACAGACAGCCCAATTTCTGCGGAAAAAAGAGCCGTTATGAAAGAAAACTTGATGCAACACATCAACGAGTTGCAAGTCAAAGTCAGGTTGCTTGAAGAACGAGAAAAGATGGTGAAAAAATGATTCCAATAGTTGCATCACTCCTCGGTACATTGGCTCAGAACGGTCTGGGCCTTTTGTCTTCTGCAATCCAAGCAAAGGGCAAGCAAGTCGTTGAAGACGCCCTTGGCGTAAAGATTTCCGACAACCCGTCTGACGCTGAAGTTTCTAAATTGCGTCAACTGCAATATGACCACGAAGAGCGCCTGCTTGAGTTGGGCATTGAAAAGGCTCGTATTGAGCAAGAAGAGTTGACGGCGTTGCTCAGAGCGCAAGCCAACCAAGAGGACAACGTCAGCAAGCGTTGGCAGGCCGATATGTCCTCTGACTCGTGGTTGTCAAAGAATGTTCGCCCCGGCACTCTTGTGTACCTTCTGACCGCCTATTTAATATTTGCCCTGCTTGACGGCTATGGGTACAAGATAAGTGAATCCTACGTCAACCTGCTGGGCCAGTGGGGTATGCTGGTTATGACCGCCTACTTCGGTGGACGTACCGTTGAGAAGGTCATGGAAATGCGCAGAAAGGACAAAGAATGAGCCTTAGTGACGAACAAGCCGCGTTTCTTTTAGACGCTTGCGCACTCATCAAATACGCTACAGAACAGGGTTTTAAGGTTACAGGTGGGGAATTGGCGCGCACACCTGAACAGCAAGCAATCTACGTCAAGACAGGGCGCTCTAAGACCCTTAACTCTATCCACCTCAAACGCTGTGCCATTGACTTGAATTTCTTCAAGGAAGGGCAGATAATCTGGGACAAGGGCATCCTTGCTCCTTTGGGTACATATTGGGAGACTTTGAACCCAAAAAACCGTTGGGGAGGCAATTTCAAGTCGCTGGTGGATTGCCCGCACTTTGAGCGCAATGTCGGATAAGGAGAACAAATGACGACCGCATCGGTAATGACTTACGACTCCTTGGTCGAAAACATCCAGTCCTATCTGGAGCGAACCGACGCCGCTACGCTCGATAAAATTCCTCTTTTTATTATGCTGGCCGAACAGATCATCGCCAGCCAGATCAAGTTTTTGGGTAACCTGACAGTCAACACCAGCACGATGACGGCCACTCAGGCGGTCATTGACAAGCCTGCGCGTTGGCACAAAACCGTTTCAATGAATGTTGTGGTGGCTGGTAGTCGCCAGCCTGTCCTGCTTCGCAAGTACGAGTACCTGCGTGAGTATTGGCCTGATGCCACAGAGACAGGCGTTCCTGCCTATTACGGCGATTACGACTACACACACTGGCTGGTGGTGCCTACACCAGCCCTCAATTACACCTTTGAGGTGTTGTACTACGAGCGGATTCAACCGCTTGACTCTTCCAACCAAACAAACTGGTTTACCATTTACGCTCCGCAAGCGTTGCTGTATGGGTCTTTGTTGCAGTGTATGCCGTTCCTCAAGAACGACGACCGTATGCCTATGTGGCAGGCAAACTATGACCAGATCATGCAGACGCTTAAAACGGAAGATGTTCAGCGTATTGGTGACCGACAAGCCGCAGTATTGGATACCTGATCATGTCATTCAATAGTCCCTTCACTGGCAACGTCATCCAACCAACTGACGTATCGTATAGCCGAATCACGCTGACGACCGACTTGCAACTAACTTGGCCCATCAATGGGTCGGCTACTGATGACGCCGCCGCTCGTATCATGGAGGTGTCTACCGCCTCTAGCGCCAACGAGTTGTGGATGCCGCCAGCCAATCAATGCTCTGTTGGTCAAGACGCTCTAATCCGAAATGTGGGCGCTGTCAGTTTGTTGGTAAAGGACTACTCAGGGGCAAACACAATTGTTACGGTTGCCGCTGGCGAGGCGCAGTACATCTATGTCACCACCAACGCAACCACAGCAGGCACATGGGGCATCATTGCCTATGGTATTGGCTCCTCTGGTGCTGATGCCGCCACCCTTGCTGGGTACGGTTTACTTGCAATCGGTCAGACGCTTAACCAGAGCCAGCCAGTCACAACTTTTTCCTCTGACTACACCGCACTGGCAACAGACCGTTCAAGCACTTATGTGTGGACTGGTGGCGCCGGAACCCTGACGCTTACCCTTGCGTCTACGCTTGCCGACAACTGGTTTATGTTTGTTCGCAACAGTGGAACTGGCGCTTTGACGGTGGCTGGCAGTGGTGGCAACACAATCAATGCCTCGGCTTCGATCATCCTTCAGCCAACTGACTCTGCAATCATTGTGTGTAGTGGCACCACCTTCTATACGGTGGGCCTTGGAAAATCGACGCAGTTCAACTTTACTCAGTTGACCAAAGCAGTGACTTCTGGAACTACCACCTTGACGGCTTCTGAGGCGTCCAACGTGATCCAGAAGTACACGGGCGCTTTGACAGGCAATGTGACCATCGTTGTACCTCCTACAGTTCAGGTGTACTACATTGTCAATGCAACAACTGGTGCATACACACTGACAATCTCAACTGGTGCGGGCGCTACAGCCGTTTTGACCGCAGGCTCTCAAGCAACACTTGTTTGCGACTCGGTTAATTTGTTTAACGCCAATACGGTTTTGGCGGGTTCATCAAGCATCAGTTTGAACAACGGCGCTGTAGGCTCTCCATCGCTAAACTTTGCAACAGAGACAACGACGGGTGTGTATCACGCCGCCGCTGGCGAATTTAACATTGCGATCCTTGGCGTGCTGAGATCAACATTGTCAGCCACTGGTCTTGCAATTGTGGGCACGGGTAACTTTACGGGTGGTATTTCTGGCGGGACTTACTGATGGTCAAGAAGGTTTTTGCCATCGATACGGCCCCCGGCGTTCAACGCGACGGCACCATATTCGACATGAATTTTTACACCGATGGCCGCTGGGTTCGTTTCCAGCGTGGCCGTCCTCGTAAGATCGGCGGCTTTCGGGCCATCACCCAAGAAACGCATGGCTACTCTCGCGGCATCTATGTCAACTCTGTTGACGGCGTCAACCAAGTATTCAACGGCTACAACAATGGCCTTGAGGTCATCAACATTGACAACACTGGTATTGGTGCTGGCGTCAACCAGTTCACCTTTACGGGCTTGGTGTTGACCCTTGGCACCTTGGTGGGCGGTACGCTGTACACCAACGGCACCTACACGAATGTGACCCTGACTGGTGGCTCTGGCTCTGGCGCAAAGGCCACCATTGTGGTGGCTGGCGCAACGGTGACCACGGTGACTCTGACCACCCCCGGCAACGGGTATGTGGTCGGTAACACTTTGAGCGCCACTGCGGCCACCATTGGCGGTACTGGTAGTGGTTTCTCAATCAAGGTCGCAACAATCAATGACGGGTTTGTAGAGAGCGATTTAAACCTGTGGCAATTTGACTCTTCGTTTGATTCGCAAGGTTCGGGCAATCAGTTGCTGTTGGCGCACCCCGGTCAGAACTTAGCCCAGATTGACCAAACAACCGTGACTCCTGTTTTGGCTGGCAACATTGCTGGCACCGTCATGTCGCCGCTTACGGATACCTCTGGCACAGCGCCGACAGGCGACATCATTGAAGTTGCTGGTGGTGTGGTTGTTTTACATCCGTATATTTTTGTTTATGGCGACAACGGCCTGATTAAGAATTGCGTTGCTGGCGATCCATTTGATTGGAACGGGCCAGACTCCAACGAGACCAACGTAGCCTCTACAAAGATTGTCAAAGGCTTGCCAGTGCGAGGTGGCTCTAACGCGCCATCTGGCCTGTTCTGGGCGCTTGATTCGCTGATCCGCGTGTCCTACACCCCAACCACCATTACGGTTGCTTCAGTCCCCCAGACCTTCTTCTGGCGGTATGACATTATCTCTAGTCAGTCTTCTATCCTTTCGTCGCAGTGCGTGATTGAATATGACGGCATTTTTTATTGGGTTGGCGTTGACCGTTTCCTGTTGTACAACGGCGTGGTCAAGGAACTTAAAAACAACTTCAACCAGAACTACTTTTTTGACAACCTGAACTACGAGCAGAGCCAAAAGGTGTATGCGCAAAAGGTTCCTCGGTTTGGTGAGATTTGGTGGTTCTTTCCTTCTGGTACTTCGGAAGAGTGCAACGACTGCATCATCTACAACACCCGCGAAGACTGCTGGTATGACGCAGGTACAGCCATTGGCGCACGGCGTTCTGCGGGTTACTTTTCTCAGGTGTTTCGCTTTCCCATCAACGCTGGCAACGAACTGACAACGCAAGAGTTGGTGTTTACATCAACAATCACCACAAGCACAACGACCAGTATTGAGGTGGCAATCACCAACCAGATTGCCGTTGGTCAGTTGGTGACCGCCACTGGAATTCCTGCCAACACATTGATCACAGCAATTGCTCCAAGCGCAACGGTTGGTTTTTTTACTGTGACGCTTTCCAACGCCGCTACAGCGTCTGCAACCGTGTCTGCTGACTTCAGCACAACGGCTGGCCGCATCACCTTGTGGCAACACGAGATAGGCACCGATGAGGTTGTTGGCGAGAATTCCAACGCCATTGAAAGTTACTTCACAACCTCAGACCTTGGTTGGGTGCAGGGCGGGCCGTCGCAAACTTTGCCTGTTGGAGATAACTTTTGGTTGCACTTGGAGCGGATAGAGCCTGACTTCGTTCAGTCTGGTGAGATGACCTTCCAAGTGACTGGCCGTCCTTTTGCGCAGGCGGAGGACACAACCTCTGCCCCCTATCCATTTGACCCAGACACACGCAAGATTGACCTGCGTGAACAGCGCCGAGAAATCCGATTGATCTTCACAAGCAATGTTGCTGGGGGTGACTATCAATTGGGAAAAGTTCTTCTCCATGCAAGCGTTGGCGATGTAAGGCCATAAAATGGCACTGGCTGTTGTCTACGATCCTCGGTTTCACACCTTTGAGTCGTGGGCATCGCTGATGTGCGAGGCGTATGCGGGTCAACAGTTGGTGATCCCAAACTCTCAAACTGACTGGAAACAATGGGCGGCTGGGTTAAAAGCAATTGATGTGTTTATGAATGAGGGCATCCCCGGCCCCTATATCTATAACAACTGGTGGGAATGGGCGTCGGCTTTAGTCGGCGCAATAAACCAACCGACAGAAGGCGCAGATCAATGATAGAGTTCATCCCGATTTTTAACCATGTTGCAAGGGTCGCTCGACCCGCTCACACCAAAGTTGCCATTGCAGAGTCAATGGAAGAAGCCTTTCAAGACCTTGGCTTGGACAGCCTTGACGGCTTGGTGATGCTCATGTACTTCGATGATATCTATGGGATTGACGACGCGGTCAGCAAGGAGTGGCACCCCACCACCGTGCTGGAGTTGCACGACCTTGTGATGGCAAATAAAACCAAAGAGCCTGCCTCAATGGAAGAAGTTGTCGAGGCGTGCAAATGATCTATCTTACGCACTACCGCACCGCTTCTACAACCGATGTCGAGTTGTTTGACGACATTGTCTATCCCCAGAAGGCGCATTGGTTTCCAGACACCTACCACCGCGCCAAGTCTGGCTTGGTCTATCCTCCGCATAAACTTGCGGAGAAGGTGCTTGACCCTGAGTTGCTTGGCTACCTGCGCGAGAACCCTGTGGGCAAGACGGCGTTCATTCTTGCTGGTGGAAACGCACACTTTGCTGGCCTGAATCAACGAACCTATGACACTCGGCTGTCCTACACCTACAAGTTCCTGCCATTCACCCTGACGCAAGTCTACGCTGGCAGGATTGCCCAATCCTGCGGTGACATGGACATGGTGACCACCGACGCCTCTGCCTGCGCCTCCAGCCTCAAGGTGATGATGGATGTCCAAAACCTTATACAGTTTTACAACTTTGACCGTGTAATTGTGTTGACAGTTGAGGACGGCGTATCAAACGCCGTGCTGGAGTTCTTTGGTGACTCCAAGGCGGTACTTACCCAAAAACAAGAGGACGCAGGCATAAAGCCATCCGCTTTTGACTCGGTTAACAGCGGGTTTAGGGTTGGTCAGGGCGCGGCATTTGCGGTGTTTGAGTCTAAGAACGCGGTTAACCAGCAACATATCAAGCCCCATGCTCGACTGGTTGGTGCCTACAACGCGTCAGAACGCTCTACAAACGCAATTGGGCAGTGCGAGGATGGTGAGGGCTTTATCAGGGCAATAGAGGGTGTATTGCACTATTCCCAAACAACGTCAGATCAGATTAAAATCGTCAAGACCCACGGAACTGGAACTGCGTCCAACAACAAGGCTGAAAAGAACGCCTTGACCCAAACGCTACAAGACTTCATTGCAACCTCGTATAAGCAAAAGATTGGTCATACGATGGGAAGCAGTGGACTGCTTGAAACTTTATTGTTGTTGGGCGACATCAAGTCAGGATTTGTGCCAGCGATTGAGAACCGAACGGAAAGCGATTCGGTATTCCTTTCGGAATCGACAAGTCCCCCTGATGGTTTAATAATGAGTCTGGCGGCTGGGATGGGCAACATCTATTCCGCCGCAATATTTAAGGGGATGTGATGCTGACCGATAGCAAAAAGAAAGAACTTAGCATTGACGCACTCTTGATGGTTGCGGCACAGCAGACAAAGTCACCGCATCCTGCTGAAGCGGTTTATGCGGCCATTGTCAAAGAGATGAACATGGAGCGCACTTCGATTTATCGCGAAGGCAACACGCTGTTCATCATACACCCCGCACAAAAACGCATTGGAATTTTCCGCGCTTTGAACGCCGACACGGCCAGAAACTATCTGGACAACTCTTACACGTTTATTAAAGACGCATACGACATGGGCTTTGATACGCTTGTCAGCGATTTTGACGACCCAACAATTATGAACATCTTCAAGGGGATTTCAAGAAATCCTCCAAGAGAAGGCATGGGCTACCGCGCTGAAAAGACCAAGACTGGTTTTCGCGTGTCAGTCAAATTAGGCCCAGCGCGGCCTGATAGGGAGTAATTATGTCAGCAGTAGTTTCATTTGTAAGTAATGTTGTTGAGAGTGTCTTTGAGGCCGTCGGTGATGTTGTAGAAGCCGTTGTTGATGTTGTCAGTGATGTTGTTGAGTTTGTCGGCAATACAGTTGAAGCAATTATTGAAGACCCGCTACCAACGCTTCTTCAAATTGCTGGCGCGGCTATTGGCATTCCGCCGTATGTCACAAGTGCAGTTATTACTGCGGCGCGTGGCGGTGATATTGGGGATGTCATTCTTTCTGCTGGTACATCCTATCTTGGCGCAGAGTTAAATACTCAATTTGCATCCTCTTCTGTTGCTGATTCGATTTCAACAACGCTACTTGAAACAGGGGTTAGTTCTTCTGTTGCTGATATTGTCACCTCTGGTATTGGTAAGGGCCTTGTTGCGGGAACACTTGCGGAAATAAAAGGCGGAGAATTTGGTGACGCCTTTGCTGGCGGTTTTGTGGGAACCGTTGTTGGCGCAGGCGTAACAGAACTGACCAGCATTGTCTCTGATACCGTAATCAGCACTGCAACAACAGCAATAGACTCAGTAGGAACTGCGGCCAACACTGATTTTGTGGCTGGGTTTGACTCTGGCTCAACTACCGCCAGCGTTAGCACAACAACTGACACGGGAACAACAGTTGACACAAGCACAACGGTTGGCGACACATTTGCCACCACTGTAACCACTTTTAATTCTGTCGATACTTCTGGCACATCTGGCGCTTCTGATACCTCTGGGACAACAGTCACAACTGGCGCAGTAAATTTAAGTACAGACAGCGGTTCTGGCATAGGGGCAGATGTTGTTTCCGAGGTTACCGTTTCTAACATTGGTTTTGACACCGTAGGTGTTGACAGCACATTTACTGGTGACACCACTGACACCAGTAGCACCACAGGCTCAACCAGTGTTGTTGATTCCAACTTAAACAGCGACACAACAACTGGTTCAACGACTACAGACACTGGCGGCACAAGAAGTGTTGCCGATTCAACTTTAAACAGCGGCAATACAACAGGCTCAACCTTTGTGGGTGATTCAGGTGGGCTGGATAGCGTTGCCGACATCATTGCAAGCCTCAACACCGATACAGGCGGCACAGCAGTAGACACGGCAGGCGCTACAGCGGCTGACACGGTACTTGGCACAACGCTTGATACAGCGGCCAACACCACGGCTAACACAGCGGCCAATACATCGGCTGACGCCATCGTAGGTGGATTGAACACGCTGAACACTGAGTTGACTGGTGGATCGGACATTGTTTCTGCTGATGCAGATACAGGCAATGTTGTTCTCAATGATGATGTTGTTCTCAGCGATGATGTTGTTCTCAATGATGATGTTATTCTTAATAATGATGTTGTTGGCGGCTTGACCGCAGTATCAGGCGATCAGGGCACTGCAACATTTGGCGATGATGTTGTAGTTGGAGCAGATGCCGCAGGAAATGATGTTGTTGTTCGTGCAAGCAATGTTGTTGCTGACACTGGTGACACTTCTGGCGCAACAGACACCGTTGGTGGATTGACGCAAGTCCAGACTGGAAGCGGAAATTTAAATGTTGATTCTGCCGCAGACGCAACAACGGGCGGCTTGAACCAAGCCAGCACTACTGGTTCAAAAACAGGTGATGCCTTTACCAAAATTATAAAAGGCGCAGTAACAAAGGCTGTGACTGGTGCCCTTAAAGGTCAAGTCAAGAGCGGTATCAATAAAGCCCTTGGCGTCAATACCGCCAAAAAGACTTCGCCCACAAAACAATTTGTGGGTAATGTTGCATCTCAAATTGCAGGAAAAGTTACACCAAAATCAATGGACATATCAAAATTGATCCCAGTGACAACCGCAAAGAAAACGGCTCCGTTCAAAGCAAATGTGAGTAATTTGACACCAGTTTCTAGGATTTCTGGCCTGTCATCTTTGGTCAATCGTAAAGGATAAGCATCATGGCAATTTTAGAAAAGCGCAGAGCAGTTAATCAATTGCCAAGGTTCCAAAGGTATCAGGACACCCGCGCTGGTGACCGTGCCGCCGCTTTGCGCGGCGAGACTCCAATCACTTCAGCGATCCGCCAACTTGCTGGCTCAAGTGGCTACGGCCCAATGGGCGATTCCCAAGGCTTTAATCCAATGGGCGGTGGTATGGGTGGCCGTGGTGGGGCAGGCCCGATGGGTGGCGGCATGGGCGGCGGTATGGGTGGCGCAGGCAAGGGCACAGTCGATAAATTTGGCAACGTGGCAGGTCAGCCTAAGACTGCTGTTACATCGGCTCTGAAGGGCGCTACTGCCGCTGAGAAGAATGCTATTGCAAGCAAGGCCGCAGGAACTGGAGCGGCTGGGACTACCTCAAAGTTACCCGGCTTGACCTCCAAGACCACAGACGCTACTGGCAAGACCATAACCTCAACGGGTACTGGCGCTGGAAAAACGGCAGGCGTTACAGGATCAAAGACGCTGACCTCACCCGGCACTGGTACTGCCAAAACCACAGGGACTACTGGAGCCAAAACAACTGGCTCTTCTGGTTCCTCGCTCAGTAAGACTTTGACCAGCGCATTGACTGGTGCCGCTCTTGGCGCTGGAACCAAGTTTGTAATTGACAAACTAACTGGAAAGAAAACGTCAGATTCGGGAGTCTCTGGAACAGGCGCAAGCAGTGGTACGGGTCTTACAAGCAAAACCAATCCTTTTGGTACAAAAATTGGAACGTCAATTGTTGACACTGGCGTAAAAAAGGTTGTTGACAAAGTTACAGGCACGGGCACAGCCAAGACTGCGGGAACAGCGGGGACTGGCGTCACTTCTGTGATCAAGGGCGCTGACACAGCAGGCACCGCTGGGACTACTAAAACCACCAAGGCCGGGACAGCGGGAACTGTTGGAACAATCAAAACAGGAACCGCTGGCACCACAGGTGTTGTCAAAAAAGTGACTGATGATGTGACTAAAGGTGTGACTAAAAAAGTATCTGACACGGTTGCTAAAAAAGTAACCGATGGCGTTACTTCTGCTGTCAAACCAAAATCTCCTGTTACTCCTGCAAGCAAGACTGGAACACCCAAAACTGGAACACCTAAGACAGGTGGAGCAGGAACAAAGACTGCTGGCTCTGAAACAAAAACTAGATCACTATCGTCAACACCCACTGCTGATAAAACATCTGCGGGCACGCCTGCTGACCCATCGTTGGGGTTGCCTGAAGGCGCTATTGATAACGGCGATGGAACATACACCGTTGGCAATACAACCTACAGTATGGAAAACGACGCTGTGTTGTACACCATCGATGCCGATGGAGCCATTACTCTTGCGGATGCAACGGAGGGTGGTGCTGGGGTTGCATACGACGACGACGGCAACTTAATGCCGGGATATGAGTTAGATGAAAACGGCGATGCCGTGTTTGTTGGCGATGCCACTTCAACCATATACGACCCTAGTGGCGGATCAATTACTAGCGACACAAAAACCATTAACTCTTTTGATACAACCACACAAGTCATGGACGACGGCACTGTTGTAACTCTTGATGCCAATGGCGACATTGTTTCTTACACCGACACCGATGGCGTTGAATACGATGCCGATGGCAACGAAATTGTTAGTGGTGGTGGTGACGGCGGTGAAGATGGTGATGGAAGTGATGAAGGCGGTGGAGGCGAAACCACCGAGACATTAGATGATGGCACTGTAATCACATACGACGAAGACGGTGACATTGTTTCCTACACTGACACTGATGGGGTTATATACGACGGTGACGGCAATGAAATTGTTGACGACTCTGGTGGCGGTGATGGCTCTGACGAAGAAGAAATTGTTGCTGACGAAGAAGAGGCATACGACGGCTTGTACTCTGATGATGAGGGTAACTTGTACGACGCTGAAGGAAACTTTGTCCAATACGCCGATGGCACTATGGCTGGCGAAGAAGAGTTTGCTGAAGGCGCGGTGGCTTACACCGATGAGTACGGCAACACCTACGATTACAACGGCGACCTTCTTGAAGAGGGCGACTACTCTGACTATGTTCAGTATGACGAGGACGGAAACTCCTACAACTTTGATGGAGAACTGATCGACTACGCCGAAGGTTATGACCCAGCCGAAACGTACACCGCCGATGATGAATTTACCTTTGAAGACGAATACGCATCCGACGACGAGTATTCCTATGAAGACGACTACTCATATGACGACCTTGACTACGGAAAAAAAGGTGGCTTGATTCACATGGAAAACGGCGGCGATGTCTCTGAGGAAGACGGCGAACCAATAGAAGAAGAAGAAAATGAAGACGGCACCATTACCCAATACTTTGATGATGGCTCATCAATCACTTACGGCGAAGACGGCGAAGTAAATAGCGTTACGGACACTGAAGGTGTTGAGGAGTCAGGCGGAGGTGATTCAAATAATGCGGAATTGCAAACTAGAGGCGTGAGTAGCAATGGTCAATTAACTGCCGATGAAATGCTACAGATTCTTGACGACAGGAAAATATCGCGTCAAGCAATGGAGAGGCAACAAATAGAAGATGACTTCAACGCTGAAGAATCTTTGGCTAACTATAGGGCTAGAAATGGTTTGCCGCCTCTTACAACCTCTACGTCTGTCCCTGTTTCTGAGCAGAATCTTCAGGGAAAAAAATATTTTTCTGACGGCTCTTATATTCTTTTTGACAAATTTGGTACTCCTGTTCAAACGGCAGACGCCGATGGAAACCTATCACTTTACAGCCCCGACATAAAGCCCTCAGTAAATTCTCAAGCAACTGCCACACTTGCGCGTGATCCAAACTACTCAAATACCACAGAGAAAGTTCAAGATTTCCAAAATGTTGGCTACAACTTTGGTGAGTTAGACGACTCCACAATGACGGGTTACACAGGGGCTGGTAATCGCAACCCAGTAGGTAACACTTATACTGGTTTGTCTGATGCAGTAAACACCTCACCCCCAGAAGGCTGGCCTGAAGGGTTTGTTTCCAATGATGACGGCACAGCCACTTATGTGGACGACGACGGTAGCACCGTGACCATTGACGTTGACAGCAACATTGTGTTTGTGACGGACGCATACGGCGATGTGGTCGCGCAAGATGGTGAGGCGGTTACTACTGGCGGCTTGGGCCAAGCAAATCAAAACATCCAATATTTTGATGACGGCTCTTACATTCAAACTTTTGACGATGGAACATCTATCACATTTGATGCTGATGGAAATCCTTTCCGAGCAACAGACTCTGAAGGCAACTCACAACTTGCCAACACAACTTCTTACGATGACGATGGCAACCAAACTATCTCTGACTACTATGGCAACATAGTTAAAGTTCTTGATCCGCAGGGCAATGTGATTCCTATGGGCGGAGGCAGGATCAGCACCGCCCCGATCACCAATGTAGGTAGCACTGGCGCGGTTGGCACTGATACTGAATCAGCCGTCCAGAAAAAGATTGAAGATCAGCAAGTTAACAGAGATACCAAAAGCGCAATTGATGACTTGCTTGCAGGCTTAAACACCTACGGTGGCGCAGGCGCGGCTGGCGCTGTTCTTGGCGCGTTGCTGAGTGACACCGATTTGTTTGGTGGCGGTGGCGGAGGCCACAGTTTTGACATGACTGGCGTTGGAGCAATTGACCCGCGCACAACAGACTTTGGCATTGGCCCAGCGAACTATGTTGGCTACGACCAGTACGGCACGCCAGAACAGATGCCCGAGTTGTATGGCCGCGAGTTGTATCAGAACTTGAACGCCCCCGGCTTCAACGAGGTGAACCCCGGGGACTACGCTCAGTACGACGAAGAAGAGTTTGGCTCAGACGATATGTATTTGGAAGAGCCTATGGACGAAGTTCAGCCTATGGCCGAGGGCGGTATGCCTACGGGCGGGCTAGGTCAGACATATCCTGAGACCTACTACACCTTTGGCACCCCTGTTGATCCTTTGCAGAACCTGCGTAATCCAGCGCCGTACCAGCCACAGCAACCACAGATGCAACCTCAGATGCCTCCACAGGCCGCTCAGAACGCCCAACAAGCGCCGATGGGTATGCAACCGATGGGTATGATGCCTCAGATGCCGCCTATGGCTCCAATGCCTCAAATGTCGCAGGGGATGCCTCCTGCTGGCATGAAGAGAGGCGGCTTGCCTGCTTTGTCAAATGTGCCAATCACCCAAGGTCGCTTGAACTTCCGCCAAGGTGCGGCAGTCCACGGCCCCGGAGATGGTCAGTCTGACGACATTCCAGCGATGCTGGCTGATGGTGAGTATGTGATTGACGCCGATACCGTAGCCCAAATTGGCAACGGCTCTACAAAAGCAGGCGCACAGGCTCTGGACAAATTCAGGGAAAATATCAGAATGCATAAGCGGTCTGCACCCGTGAATAAGATTCCGCCTAAGACCAAGGCGCTTACTTCCTACTTGAAAGGAGCCAGATAATGGCTGGACTTTTTCAGGGTGATGCCCTACCAGATGTAACGACGACGACGCAGACGCAAGCGACCGCGCCAGAGTTCTACACCAACTACCTTCAAGACATTGCCAACCTTGGTCAGAACGCCGTCCAGCAGGGCGGTGTGGCTGGGTTCAGCCCACTGCAACAACAAGCCTTCCAGATGGTGCCTGATGTGGCATTTGCTGGCGCTGGCTCGATGGGCGCGGCATCCCAGTTGATGGGGCAGGCTGGCGCAACCACCATGCCTGATGTGGTGGCTGACTACATGAACCCCTACACCAGAGGTGTGGTGGATGAGATGGGTCGCCTGCAACAGCGAAGCATTCAAGAGAACATCCTGCCAAACCTTGGCGCGGCGGCGGCTGGCTCTGGTCAGTTTGGCTCACGCCGTCAACAACAACTCACTGGCAACTCCTTGCGTGATCTTCAGTCTGACTTGTTGGGCAAGCAGATGATGGCCCTTCAGTCTGGATATTCAGACGCTGGCAAGTTTGCACAACAGGATTTGACTCGCGCCCTACAGGCTGGTCAAGGTTTTGAGAACTTAGGCGAAGCACAGCAACGGTTGGGTCTTGGTGGTCTCAAGGCCATGAACGAGTTTGGTGGTCAGCAACAGGCTCTTGGTCAAAAGATGCTGGACTACCCAATGGCTCAGACGCAAGCCTTTTCTCAGTTGATGAAGGGTTACCAAGTCCCCGGCGGTACGGTCACTCAAGAGACTGGCCCAAAGTCTGGCGCATACTCCAACAGCCCACTCTCTCAAATTGCAACATTACTTGCAGGTTTGGGTTCTTTTATGCCCAAAGGAAAAAGCGGTGGTGCGGTGATGATGAAGCATGGCGGCAAAGCCCACCGCTCAAAAGCCCATGCCTATTTGGCACGCGGCGGTTCAGTAAAAATGGCGAGGTAATAAATGGCACAACTACCAAAAGGTGGGTTGAACGCAGTGGCTCCTGAAGCACGCGTGCCTCAACCTCCTCCCCAACAAGGTCAGCCGCCTAATCCTGCACAGGCCGCACAACGCATCTCTGGCTTAGAGCAAGAAGTTCCTGCTGAAGAAGATTTTGAATTAAGAGTTGCACGCAATTTGCGTGAGCAACAACGGGCTTTAAATTCTCAAATGGATTTATTGAGGAAGACTGCTGAAAAACGCATGAATCCCGCATTTGATCCTGCGTTAATGGCGGCGGCGGCTGGGTTTGCCAAGCCAACTAAAACGGGTGGATTTGGGGAGTCTCTTGGCTACGCAATGGAAAATTATGCGGCAGAGTCAGAGAAAGAATTAGCACGCAAGCAAGCAAACGACAAAGCCATGTTGGAAAGACTCCAGCAACAACAAAAGATGCAGAATCAAAGTTTGTTGTTTGAGAGCGACTTGCGCAGGGCTGGCTATAACCCTGAAGAAATTACAACGCTATCAAGTGGCCCTGCTGGTGGTTCTCCTGCTAGTGGTTCTTCTGCTGAAGGCTCCGCCCCTGCTGGCGGCGCACAGCGTCAGCGGCGACCTCTTACTCAGCGGGACGTTGATATGGCCTTTGCGCTTGGCGACCCTGACAGAGCCAAGCAATTGATGGAACAGTTGAAGTTGGAGCAAGACAGATATTTAAGCACGGCACAAGGTCTTGTTGACAAAAGAACTGGCAAAGTAGTTGATACTGGCGTTGAGTCAACAATTAGAACATCCCTTCCTTTTGTTGGTGTGGAAGATGTTACAACCAAGCAGTTGGCGCAAATTAGGGCGCTGGATGAGAAATTTCCTGCGGCTGAAGGCGACCGTCCCGCGCACCCACAGCGTGTTGACCAATTTGTCCGCTACTATTACGCCAACGGTATTGGTGGCGTCACTGCCCCAAGTGGCTCATCCGCTCCTTCTGCGGGGGGAAGTCCTGCTGGCGCTCCTGCGGCAGGTGGTTCCTCTGGCGCTCCTGCTGGTACTCCTTCTGCCGCTCCTTTTGCTGGAGGATTTTCATCCCCAAGCGGAGGCGGCATGAAAACCTCTGCCCAACGGGAATCTGAGCGGAGAATGCTAGAAGAGGCAGAGAGAGCAAGACTTGCAATAATACAAGCGTCTGAAATTGAAGCCGCTAAAAAACAAATTGATACTTATCAAAAGTTAAAAGACAAAATTTATTCAGATGTTGACAATGCAAGGCCAATGATTAACAACGCAGGCTTTGTATATAAATTTGCAACCGACCCCAAAACTCAAGGCGCATTTGGCGTTCTTTCTCAAGGCGATGTTGGTGGTGCAATTGGTACGCTTGTAGCCGAAGGACTTAGCACCCCCGGCGGAAGTATTAAAATTGCAGGGTTAGAAAATGCCGTGCGATTGATAAAAGGTACGCCAACAGAAATAGCCGCCGCTCAACAACTTGCAAGCAATTATGCGGAACTTGAACTTGCATATCGAAACAAATACTTTACAGGAACGGGTGGCGGAGCCATTTCAGACAAAGAACAAGCGGTCGTGCAAAGAATTGGCGGCAATTTGTCTGACACGGCACAAGTTGCGGCGGCTAAAGCCGAAATTATTCTAGCAAGAGCAAGATTTGATCAAGCACTGGGTAATAAATTTTATGAGTGGGAGGCGCAAAATCCTAAATCATCAATACAAGTATTTAAACGATCAGAAGGATACAAAAAACTTGCTGATGATTACGATTTGCACATGGATAAGTTGTTTAACAAATACTACGGCGGTACTGCACCTGCTGGAAATGCTCCTGCCGCGCCTTCAGCATCACCTGCGGCCCCGAAGCCACAAGCCCAACCACCTGCAAACGAAACTTTGTTGGAAAAGTTTAAAAGAGAAAAAGCCGCACGGGGGAATCCATAATGGACTTCAGCAAACTTTCACCAGAGCAGATGAAGATTGCCGATATGGTAATCAAGGCGGCTGGCGTTCATGGCGTTGATCCAAATTTGCTGTTAGCACAGGCTTTTCAAGAATCTAAGTTTTCCCACATTCCATCAGCAGACCCAAAAAGTGATGCGTTTGGGGTAATGCAAATTCGCCCAAGCACTGCGGAGCAAAACAAACTGGGCGACATCAATGATTTGGAAACCAACATCAATGGTGGCGCAAGGCTGATGAAGCAATACCTTGACAAGTACAAGTCGCCAGAAGCGGCTTTGCTTGCATACCACCAAGGGCCGGGAGTCGCTGACTCTTATATAAAAAACAACGACCTTAAATCTGTTGGCCCCAAAGGCTTGGACTACGTCATCAAAATTGGTGAGAACGGAGGGTTTGGGCAGACAAATGAGCCTCAAAATGCAGAAGCCCCGAACACATTTGGTGAAGTACAACCATTGCCCCCGCCCGCTCCGCCAGCAATAGACAAACGTCCCAACCTCAAGGATATGCCTGACTGGTATAAAAACTTGAGTCCGAAGATTCGCAACCGTGAAGGTGACATCAGTGTGGGAACCGTGGGAGCCGCCGGGGCTGGTCTGGGCGTTGGGGCTTCTCTCTTTGGGAACAAGGGTTTGGCGGCAATGGAGAAGGGCGTTTTTGACGCCAAGGCCGCATACCAAGCCGCACAGGCGGCGGCACAAGGAGCGGTAGGTGCCTCTGCTGACACAGCCCAAAAATTGGGCGCAGAGGTTCAAAGACTTGAGGCAGAGTACCGTGCTTCGTTGGCTGGCTATCAGGCGCTTGAGCGTGAGTTGGCAGAAGCAATGGCTGAGTCCAAACGCTACTTGCCGCCAGAGACTGACGCTCGTGGCAAGGTGGCTGGAGAGTCTGGCACCAAAACTTATGCCCGCGTGATGCCGGGTCAAGTTCCCCCAGAGGCAATGCTTGCTGAAATTGAAGACCAGACACGGGGCAAGAATCCTCGCGGTAAAGGGGCGTGGGACATTGCCGACAAAAACGCCGCCAACATTGAAAAGCAAAAGCGTTTAGGCATGGGCGGCTTTAAAATGACTGGCACTGGCGCAGATCAACTTATTTTGGGGCCAGAGGGAACCGCTCTTCGCCAAGCGCAAATGGATGCCGCTGGTCAAAGGGCAAAGCAGTTGTCTCCGCTTGCGCAAGCCGCACAAGGTGAGGCAGAGGCGGCTAGACTAGCAAGTGAAACGGCAGACAGGGTTAGACAACGAGAAGTCGCCTCCGCCCAAAAAGCGGCGCGAGAGGCTCAGACTGCGGAGCAAGTCGCCAAGACTGGTATTCAAGCGGCAACTAAGGCGGCTCCAAGTGGCCTTGGTAAAGTTGGTGCGCTTGCGCAAAAGATACCCGGCACCAATGCTATTGCTGGTTTGGGAATGGGTATGAGCGCCGCAGAGGCATTAAACCGATACGAAAAGGGTGACACCTCTGGCGCTGTTCTATCAAGCGTACAGGTCATTTTGGACGGTATGGCTATGCTACCCCCCGGCACTCCCGTTACGGCGTTCCTGAAGGGAATTGGCGTGGTTGGTGGGCTTGCCACTACGGCTTACGATATTTACCGAACTCAACAAATGGACGCCGCCGAAAAGGCAAAAAACCCACCACAAAAGGCCCGTGGCGGGTTAACATTGATGCGGTAGTTGCAGTTGCCACTCTCCTACCCTTGGCCCCCGTAACTGGGGGCTTTTTTTATGTCTCAAGAAAATTTTGTTGGCCGATCTTGAACGCACCGCTGTTGATGCGGTACTGTAGATTGCTCTGGTGATCTATCGTGTACATCACAAGCCACGACAGAACTTCGGACTTTAGGGTCTCGCCGCATTCCGAGACATCCCAATATTTGATGCCCTCAACATCGCGCTCGGTGACGATGGCACCAGACTTGTCTGGCCGCATCCACATGGGAAGCGTGTTCTCTCTCAGCCACACGCACTTGTAGGACTTGCAGGGTTCCTCTGGGCGCGTCTCGTAGATACTGCAACCGTTCTGCAAGAAGTGGCAGGGCCGACCCGGCTGGAACTCATGGCCGTGGGCCTCCCCACTTAACCACCCCTCACAGCAGGCCGTGCATTCCCCACAGGCACGCTCTGGGAGTATTGGTATGACCTTGTCGGTCATGCGCTACCCCCAGTGTGGAACATCAAGAGTTGAGTCTGCATAAACTGTTCACGAGCCGCCTCAATGCCATCCTCATAGCCTTGGTCGTACCCGTCCATCCAACCAATCATTGACTCTTCGGTCGCTGGGTACTCAGGGCATTGCCCACTTCGGGGTTCATGTCGTTTACGATCTTCACGCATCGTTGATGCTCCTTGGCGGCAATGATAGGCTCAACAAACGCCGCAATTTTATTGGCAAACTGAACGATATCAAGATCGTCAGCATAGATTGCGTCAGGTCGTTTTTCATCGCAATAAAAATAAATTTGTTTGATTGTTTCTTCACTCAGCATTTTTGTTCTTCCAAAATTCCCAGTTGATGATAGTGGTTCTTGCAATTGTTCGTTGGGCTATCGCCCTGTAGGGGTTGATCTCGTTGTCGAGAAACTCTTCAACAATCATGTTTTTACTGAGGAACACTTCGTGGCGCTCGGCCTTTTCTTTGTTCTCCCACAACGAGCCATCGCTGGCCTTAAATACTTCTACTTTTTGCATGGTCATTTGTGGTCATTCTTTAGTTGCCAGAATGCCAGAAGGTGCATGAACATCTCCCAACCCGTGGCGAGGTCTTCAAGGGGCCACTCCTTGACCACCACGAGACCCGGGACATTGCGGGACACAAACACATTGGCACACCGTGCGTTAGGGATGCCAAGTCCCACACGGTACGCGGCCAACTGCATCAAGTTCTCGTCGTATCCCCCAACCTTATCTGGGTCGGTGAACTCTTTGGTTTTGATGTCAGCCACAAAGCCGCCGTCAGTTTCACAATAGAGGTCGCATTTGCCCCCAAAGCCCGCCTCGTGCGCAAAGGCTCGTTCGCTGATCCATGTGCGCAGGCCAACCCAATTGTCAATTGCGTTAGTGCAAGCGGCAACCATTTCGGCGTGCTTGCCTGTTGTCTTTCCTTCATAGTATCCCTGTATCGATGCATGGATGTCTGTTCCAGCATCCGCCGCAGAACGACCCTGTTCTTTGGAATCGTTGATGATTCGGTCGATGTATTCCTTTTCAGGTTCGTCTGAGCGGCGTGGAAGCGTGAGCGCCGCATACAGCACCTGCTGTTGCATCCAAGCAAGCAGGGCTGGTTTTGCGGCGATGTTGAGGACTGTCGTGACACTTGGCACCAAGTTCATCGTGCGGGCGTCGCGCAGGGTGGTGTTGCGCATCCCGCCTTTCTTTGCTTCTACGGTGTACTGAGGCACCCCGTCACGGGTGTACCAGTGATTTGACTCAGATGCTCGTGGTACTTGTAGCATTTTGTTCTTTCATTAAATTGCCTTCACAATGCGTTGAAGTTTTTTTGATCGACCTGCTCTTTTTTCTCCTGTGTCAATTACAAACCCTTTAAGAATAAGTGGCTTGAAGCGCGGTTGAATGCTGTGTTCGCGAATGTGAGGCAGGGCGGCAATAACATCATCTTGAATGCACCCGTCGGGGAACTTTTTAATGGCCTCGTAGACTATCCCTTCCAGCCTTGTCGTGTCCACTTTTTCCCCAGCCGCATGACTGGTACTTGCGTCCTTGTTCCTGCTTTTGGCCGGGGAGCCAAACAACAAAGACAGTGACCTCTTTTCGTTAAACAGATCGTCCTGCATCGCAAGCCCTCCATTCGCGCTCATGTCTGCGGGAGTCGGATAAGACTGTGCGCCCCGTCTGCTCCACAAGACCAGATCGCTCAAGCACGGGTAAGGCGCGTGAGCATTGATTGACCAGCAGACCCGTTTTACGCGCTATGCCATCTTTCCCAAGAGAGCCGTAGTCACGCAAGCATTGAACAATAGTTTCGTGGTGAGATGTTTCTTTCATGGTCACCTCAAAAAGGAATGTCCGAATCCATGTCGTCAAAACCACTGTTCGCAGGATTGTTTTGTTCTTGCGCGTACCGTTCACCCTTACGGGCTTGCCACTCAGGTGACTTTGCAATCTTGGCTTGCAAGTTGTCGCTGAAGGTCTCAAACAAATCCATGTCAGGCTTCTCAATGTAGAACCCGGCGCATTTGTTGTGGCCTTCGGGTAGGTTGGCTTTCATCGCCTTGGGCACTGAGTTGATATTTGCAATGTTGGTGTAATCTTTCCCGTCTTTGCCCATTGCTTTTGTGACGGCAATCATTGCCCACTTACCCAATACGTTTTCAAGTTGGAAGCCATTACGCTCCTCTTCGGTAAATGGCCTGCCGCGCCAAGTCTCCAAGTCCTTTCGCAGTGTGGCCTTCTCGGCCAATGACAGCGTGAAGTTCTTGCTGATTGACATCGGTTCATTTTTTGCAGTGACCAATGGTTGGCCTGCGTCGTCTTCTCCATGAACCTCAAATTGCAACATGAATTTCTTCAAGTTCTTGACCTGACCTTGGTACTCGCTTTTCTGAGTTCCAAGGTCAACGATGCGGTAGCATCTTGCAAGGTACATCCCCGGCGGCACCGGGGTGAAAGTTCCTCCGCCGCCGCTTTCTCTCGCTATTAGTCCCACCATGATTCGCTCCTAATTGATACGGTTTTAAAAATTACCACAGGCTTTCTGGGCACCCCGCACTCAAAACGGATGATGTCCCAGTCGTCCCACTTTGCAACGCCTGCCTCGGCCCGTTCAAGGGCTTCCTCAAGCATCTGTTGCCTCTCTTTCATCGCTTGTTCCTCTTCGCTGTACATACGTTCTCCTTCGCTGTTGCTCGTATCATACACACTTTAACTTATTTTGCAACCCCCCTTGCAGAAATGATTTTATGGTGTATGATCAACTTTCACCAACCACTGGAGTCGATATGACCTTAGAAGAATTTTTTGAAGACAAGCCGCGAGGATCGAAGATTGCTTTGGCTCGACATCTACGCATCACAAAGCAGTGGATGGCGGCAATCATCACAGGGCGCGGTCTGGCAAGCGCAGAGGTTTGCGCCGCGATTGAGAGGTACACACGGGGTAGGGTGTTGCGTGCAACCCTGCGGCCTGATCTTTTTGGAGAACTCAAGTGATCTGGTACAAATTTTATTTGGGCGACTACATCACGCATACCAACCACCTGTCGGATGCCGAGGACTTGGCCTACCGCAGACTGTTGGATTTGTACTACATCAGCGAGAAGCCAATCCCACTCGAAACCGAATCGGTTGCACGCAAGATACGGCTAGATTTAGACATAACCGAATCGGTTTTGAGGGAGTTCTTTGACAAGGGTGTTGACGGCTATCGAAACAGTCGTTGTGACATCGAAATTGGGAAGTACCAGCATCAAGTTGAGACCAATCGACAGTTGGGTCTCAGAGGAGGAAGACCCAAGAAAACCGAATCGATAACCGAAACGAAACCGAAAGTTAACCCTAATCAGATACAGAAACAGAAAGAGAAAGACATAAATACCCTTTCGTCGGTTGCACCGACAACATCGCAATTTGAAGAATTTTGGAACAACTGGCCTGCATCAAAACGGAAAGTCGGTAAAACGGCCTGTAAGGCGAAATGGGAGCGTCAAGCACTAGACCCCTTGGCAAAGAAAATAAACGCAGTGGTGACCCGTTTAAAGGCTTCTGAGCAGTGGATTTCGGGGTTTGAGCCTGCCCCACTTACGTTCATCAACCAAAAGCGGTGGGAAGATGACTTAGGAACCGATTCGGTTTTGTCAAGGAGGGTAATATGACTAAAGAAGAGCGTTTGGAATTATTTGCAATGCAGTCTGAGTTAATCAGCGAGCCATTCCACAAAGTTGGTAAACATAAAGAGGTTGATGAAGTTATCAAAAATCAAATTGTCCATTTTGCCAATTTGGTAATTGCTCACGAGCGCGAACAGTTTTGCCTACAACTTCGTCAATTCCATGATTCAATTTCATTGGCAAGCGTATCTGAAATTGTTTTGAGGGGTGAAGAATGACCCCCGCCGAAAAGTTTGTTCAACGCCTTGGCAGGGTGAAGGGCCGTAACGGTTCATGGACTGCACAGTGCCCAGCACATGAGGACAAGTCACCATCGCTGTCAGTTCGGGAGACCGAAGATGGCCGCGTGCTGGTGCATTGTTTTGGTGGTTGCGCGGTGCATGATGTTGTTGGTGCCGTTGGCATGGACATGAACGACTTGTTCCCACCAGACAGCAAACGCAAGGACTGGCCTGAAGCAGGTAAGCCAAGCATGAAGCCAGCGTTCTACGCCAGTGACCTCCTGCGCATTGCGTCGTTTGAATGCTTGGTGGTGATGATTGCGGCATACGACATTCGGCAAGGCAAGAAGTTAACCGAATCGGATATGAATCGGTTGCAAGTCGCTCAACAGCGAATAGAAGAGGTGGTTCAGTATGCAAACGTCTGAGATACAAGAGCGGGCCAAAGCCCTTGATGATGCGCGGCGTATCCGTATTGTCAAACCAGATCAGGTGGACTTTGATAAGTACCTGAAGGCCCACGACCTCGGCCAGAAGATACGCGATGCCGAAGGATTTCTTGAGGAGATGCGGTCTGACTTGATTAACCCAGAGACCAAAGTTTGCCAGACCATGCCGTGGACAAAGACCCATGCGGGATTCCAGTTCCGACCCGGCGAGGTGACGGTCTACGCAGGCGGGAATGGTGGGGGCAAGTCAATGATCACGGGTCAGATTGCATTAGGGCTTGTCAAGCAAAACCAGAAGGTGATGATTGCATCGTTTGAGATGAAACCCAAGCGCACCCTGTATCGAATGCTTCGCCAGTTTGCAGGCGAGAACATTGACTCCCCCCGCTACATAGACCGAGAGACATACATCAGAGGCTTGTTGGATCGATTCCAGATGTACAACTATGGCAAGTTGTGGCTGTACGACCAGCAAGGAACGGTGACCAGCCAGCAGGTGATTGCTGTGGCCCGTTACAGTGCGATGGAGTTGGGTGTCGGCCACATCTTTATAGACAGCCTGATGAAGTGTGTGGCCGGGGAAGATGACTACAACGCGCAGAAGTATTTTGTTGATGAGTTGACTGCATTGGCGCGTGATCACAACGTCCACATCCACTTAGTGCATCACATTCGCAAACTAGCAAATGAAGAGGTCAAGCCAAGCAAGTCAGACCTCAAGGGTAGTGGCTCGATCAGTGATCAGGTGGACAACGTCCTGCTAGTGTGGCGCAACAAGAAAAAAGAACACGACGCACAGTTGGGTCAAGTCGATCCGATGATTCCTGACGCGATGATGATGTGCGAGAAGCAAAGGAATGGCGAGTCCGAAGACTGGTACTCGTTTTGGTATCACAAGGACAGCCAGCAGTTTATGGAATTTGACACAAGCGTACCGATGTCGTTTGACGCAGGGGGGAGATTTTGAATGAAGAAGGCAAAGGAGAAGATGAGCATCGCCATCGCTGTCTCGTTCGGTGGGTCATTAAAAAAAGACTACAAGATCGTGACGGTGCTTACAAGTGGCTCAACGGCCGCCGTGACCACTTGGGGCAATACAAAAAGGGATGGAACGAACTACATCCCAAGTCGCGTCTTGAGGCAGATGTTCGAGAACAGTGGACAAAGGGTAATCGAGGAAACGAAGGAGAGTGGAAATGAATATATTTGAGCAGGGCAAGACCCTCTACACACAGAATGAATTCAATGATGCGTTGACCGAAGCGAAAGCGGAGATCATGGCGGTTGCAATTCAGACCACAAAGCAGGCGCTTGTTATTGAGCGCAATGCCTGTGCTGACCTTGCGTTGCAGTGGAGCCAAGAAGAATTGTCAGAGGCCATACGCCATCGCATGAGGCCACAATGATTGAGATCACACTACCTTGGCCTCCTACGGTCAACAGTTATTGGCGCAACTTCAATGGTCGCACCATCATCAGTGCAAAGGGGCGCGAGTACCGCAAGGCAGTCGCTGACCAAGTGCTGATACAACGAGCCGCCAAGCACATCGACCACGCAGTCAAGGTGGAGATTAAAGCGTACCGCCCAGACCGCCGCCGTCGTGATCTAGACAACATTTTGAAGGCTTTGCTTGACTCCATGACCCACGCTGGCGTGATGGAGGACGACGCCTTGATTGAAGACTTGCGCGTGTTTTGGGCAAAAGAAGTTGGCGGCATGGTCAAAGTAACGATAGAGGGATTGGAATGAAAACAGAACCAGAACTGATTGACATCTTTGCGTTGTTTGCCATGCAGGCAATTTTGGAGACAGCAAAGAAGGGCGTGTTCCCGCATGACATTGCGCGATCCGCATACGAGTTTGCAGAAGCAATGATGGAGGAAAGGGACAACTATGTTGAGTGATCTTTTTAATATTTTGATGATTGCGTTGATGCTAACTGGCGCGTTGTGTTGGGTCAGCGCAATTTTGTTGGGTTGTTATTTTTGGGCTTGTAAACCGAAAAGGATGAAATAAATGTTTGAATCATTTGAAGATTTCTTCTGGACATTCATGGCAATGAGTGGCTTCATGTTTTGGATTTGCTTTGTGGTGTTCGTAATTTTGGTCATCAAGCGCAAGCGTAAAAAACAAGGGGGCATTTATGAGTTATGAGGAGAGAGACCCGCACAAGGCGGTGGACTACATTCTAAAAAACGCCGCGCTCTTTGCTCGTGCGAAGGCCGAGCGCACATACATCGAGCATTACCGTAAGAGTCTGAAGGGAATACTTATGAAGCGGTCGATGGAGACTGCCATCGGAGCGCAGGAGCGCGAAGCATATGCCCACCCAGAGATGATTGCCCTGCTGGATGGATTGAAGGCGGCAACCGAAGTTGAGGAGCGGCTTAAATGGGACATCACTGCGGCTACTTTGCGTGTGGAAATATGGCGCACCGAGCAGGCAAACAATCGGGCTGAAGGAAAGGCCACGCTATGAACCAAGGCATTGTGATGCACGCGACGGGCTGGTTCCTCGTGTTGCTGGATGGCTGGGTGATGCACACGCACTGGGTGGCCGCACTTGGTTTTGTTCTTTTAATTTATTCAACATGGAGTATTTGCATAAAAACTGACAAAAACAAATGAAATGCCCCCATTGCAACGCGGTCACAGATGTCAAAGACACGCGCATAGTCAAGAACCAAGTCGTGCGCAAGCGCGAATGTTTCAACGGTCACAAATTTAAAACACTGGAACGACATGACGACACTGAAGGAAAAAAAGCACATGAGCGCGGTGGCCGATTTGGGTTGCGCGGTATGCAGGAGGATGGGCTATGAGGGCACGCCAGCAGAACTGCATCATCCAAGGCGATTGGCGGGGGGCTGGGGGCGTTCCAGCCACTTCAGTGTCATACCGCTATGCCCAGAGCATCATCGCGGCTCTACGGGCCTCCACGGCCTTGGTACGCGGGGTTTTGAGAAGCACTACGGCTACGACGAGGCGGCTCTGCTGGCCGACACCCTCAAATTGCTTGGTGTTGTTAAATAGCAACATTAGGGTATGTCCCTATAAAAATAAGTTGCAAAGGTGAAATTTGGAGTTACACTACCATCACTGACCAAGCAATACCGCAAGTCAGAACCAGCGAACAGAAAGCGAATTATGAACAACGATCTCAACCTCAACAACATTGACACTCTTGGTTCTTTGTTGGCTCAAATCAAAGACCTCACAACCCAAGCCGAGGCCATCAAAGATGCCATCAAAGAGTCCGCCAGCGCAGGCGGTGCCAAGGTCGTAGAGGGTGCGCTCTTTAAGGCCACCTACATCGAGAGCAATCGCTCTGTGTTCGACAAGGACGCATTCATCAAAGTACACGGCGCAGAAGCATATGCCGCCTTCACCAAGGTCTCCGCCGTGTTCTCCGTCAAGGTCACATCACGTTAATCAACCCGCCCCTTCGGGGGCATAAAGCGAAGGAAAAGCGATGAAATTCCAAAACACATTTTGCTCCCAGTGCGGCGGCGAGTTTGGCCCCGGTGATCATGGCTACAGCCATTGCCGCGACCACCAACGTCAGCAAACTGCAAGCATTGGAGTACACAGCATGAGCGAGACCACTATGAGCGAACACATAAAGGGCTTTGACGCTGGCTATGCGTATGTCCTTACCGAGATCGAGCAGTGGATCAAGCGTGAGGCGCACGACCCCCAGCGCATTGCCGCCGTGCTGTCCCTGCTGGCCCATCTGAAAATGGAGCAGGGTAGGGAAAACACCTAGAAGAAAGTGTTGACATGGTGAAATACAGTGTTACACTATCATCACTGCAATCAAGCAGGCAACAGCGAAGGAAAGCGAAATGACACACCCATTTGAAAAAGCAGGACTCGGAACAGCGCCATTCTCTTGCACGCACGTTAGCGAAAACGTGTTTGCCTTGCCAGACGGCACCAGCAAGGCTGGCGGTTGCTGTGATTATTGCGGCACCGGTATCCGTTGGGAGTTCTGGATCAAAGGCTCCATCGCTGGCGCACGCCAGTTCAAGGTGGGTTGCGATTGCGTTGCCAAGACTGGCTGGGGCATCGACCGCTTTTTGGAAGTACGCGCCGCTCACACCCGCGCACGCCGTCAGGCTGGTGCCACAAAGCGCCGCGAGGCACGCAAAGCCCAGATCGAGGCAGAACGCGCTCAGAGAGCCGCTGACCGTCAAGAGGCTACCCAAGCATGGCGCGACGCCAACAGCGCCTTGGTGGCCCGTTTGGCCGCATACAAGGGCACCAATGAGTTCCTGCTCAGTTCTATCGCCAACCTCGCCTATTGGGGCAACTTATCCGCCCGCCAAGTTGAGGCTGTAGAGTCCTGCTTCGCGGTGATCGACCGCCTTGAGGCCGCACGGGCCAACAGCCAGCACATCGGCGCGGTGGGTGACAAGGTCACCCTGACCATTACCGTCGAGCGCATCATTGTTTTACATTCTGAGTTCTACGGCAACAATTACATCACCATCGCCCGCGACGAGGCAGGCAATGCCATCACCTATAAGGGCAAGTCCAGCATCGGCGGCAAGGGTGACACCAACACCATCAAGGCCAGCATCAAAGAACACACCGTATACAACGGCGTGAAGCAGACCGTTATCCAGCGCCCTAAAGTTCTTGAAACCGTTTAAGGAGATCACCATGACCTACATTGCAGAAATTGAAACCCGCGTCGCAGGCATTCCCTGCGTGATCGGTGTCGTTGACTACATCAGCGTGGCTGGCTCCTACAGCCAGAACGCGGCCAGCGACTGGGACTACCACGGCTACAGCGAGATCGACTGGGTGGTGTGTGACCGCCGTGGCCGTCCTGCCCCTTGGCTGGAAAAGAAGATGACCAGTAAGGACGAGTCCCGCATTGAGCGCGAGATTGCCAAGTACATGAACGACTAACCCAATCAATAACCAACTGAAAGCGAATCGATTATGACAAACGAAATTGACATCACCATCTACACAGAAGACCAGTCCCGTGTTTCTATTGCTGAGTGGGACGACGGTGGCGCGTGGCTCAAGATTGGCGTGAAGAGCGGCGGTGCATACACAACCTTGACCCGCGAGGAAGCCCAGCAGTTGTTGGCTGGCCTGCAAGCCATCTTGGCAAAAGAGGTGACAGCATGACTGATACACAAATTCTGGTGATGCTGGGCACCATTTGGGTTGCCCCTCATGCCCGTGGTTGGTACGGCCAAACCATCGGTTGCATCATCTTGATCGTGGCCGCTTGCAAAGGACTGGGGTGGATATGAACAAGCAGGAGATTGACGACATGATGAAAGACCTTCCAAGCCAACAATTACCAGAGGAGACCGTGTTGCAAAAGTTTATTATTGGTATAATGATGATAGCGTTTTTGATGTTCTGGATGTGGGTGCCAGACTTCACGCTGGATGAGGAAGACTGCATGAAGCAGGAGTCCAGCGCGTATGTCAAGAACCTGTGTAAGGAATCGAAAGCGAAATAAAACCGAGTCGGTTCTTGGCCTCAAAGGCCGAGGCCGACAACATCATCTGGCCTTAGAGGTCGTTGATGTAGGTGAGACAAGGCAATGGCCTTGATTGGTATTCCTATGCCTAAAGCATAGACTGGCGAACCATAAGCGAATCGATTACACTGCGATCAATTCGACACTATGGGGAATATGGGTCATGCCAGAAACACCGAAGGGGCCAAAGAGGCCCGCAAAGAACACTAGAGCGGCACAGGAGGCCGCAAAAGCCATTGGGAAGGCCAAGGTAGCCTCGAAGGCTTCAAAGGCTCCTACGCCCGCAAATAAACCCAAGCCAACACCACGCAGAGTATTCGACCAGCGTATAGCAGACATGATCTGCATAGGACTGAGTGAGGGAATGAGCCTGCGCCAGATACTGAAGGCTGATACGACTGGAGTGCTTCCTGCGCAGAGTACGGTGTACGACTGGTTGTTGCGCCAGCCTGCCTTCGCGGAGCAATACGCCCGCGCAAGAGAGGAGCAGGCCGACACCAACGCTGATGAAATCTTGGAGATTGCCGACGAGATGCCGCCCAAGTTCACAGACGACAAGGGGCGTGTTTACCTCGACCAAACCTACATCCTGTGGCAGAAGCAACGCATCGAGGCCCGCAAGTGGACGGCCATGAAGTTGAAGCCCAAGAAGTACGGCGACAAGTTGGCGCTGGGTGGTGATGCTGACGCCCCGCCTATCAAAACAGAGGAAACATCGTCTAGCCGCCTGTTTGACATCATCCGCAACCTTGAGATGACCAAGCGTGCTGGCTAAAAAGCCTTCCACCACCTACGGGTTAACCCTTGCTTTCGGGCCTATTGGTGCCAGAAAACACGGGCTGAGACCAAAAGGTGCCACGTTATGTTAAGTTCTCTCCTCGACGAGGAAACCGCCGCCGAGTTTGACTCATGGGAAGAGCATGACCGCATCGCCCTGATTGCCCATGCCAACTGGGTGTCAGGTGCCCACAAGTATCAGATACCGCCACCATTAGAGCAGGACTACACCGTCTGGATGATGCTTGCGGGTAGGGGTGCCGGGAAGACCCGCAGTGCCGCCGAGGCGTTGTGGTGGTGGGCATGGACGCACCCTGACACCATGTCTATCGTGGTGGCACCCACCAGCAACGACTTGAAGTTCACCTGCTACGAGGGGCCAAGCGGCTTGCTGGCGTGCATCCCCAAGGAACTGGTGGTGGACTACAACAAGCAGGATCACCTGATCAGGCTATCGAACGGCTCCAAGATCAGGGGGGTGTCTGCTGACAGTTACGAGCGCCTGCGGGGTATCAACTCCAGTTTCGTCTGGTGCGACGAACTGGCCGCGTTCCAGTACATCCAAGAGGCTTGGGACATGATGGTCATGGGCCTGCGCATCAAACCAGACAAGAAGGCGCACAGCCAGCCCCGCGTCATTGTGACCACGACACCGAGGCCGAAGGACTTGATCCTCGACCTAGTCGGCAGGGAGGGTGACGACGTAGTGATCGACCGCGCCACAACATATGAGAACGCCGCCAACCTAGCCCCCACCTTCAGGCGGCAACTGGAACAGTACAAGGGGAGCAAACTCTACGAGCAGGAGGTGATGGGTGCCTTGGTCGATCTTGAGGACGGCAAGGTGGTGTCCCGCGATATGTTCAAACTGTGGCCGGGGCACAAGCCCTTCCCCAAGTTCGAGTACATCGTCCAGTCCTATGACTGCGCCTTCTCAGAGAAGGAACACAACGACCCGACGGCCATGACCACATGGGGCGTGTTCAAGCCCCTAGACGGGCCTATGAGCGTGCTTCTGATCGATTGCTGGGCTGAACACCTATCCTTCCCTAAACTCAAGCCCAAGGTCATTGAGGAGTGGCGTGTGTCGTATGGTGAAGGGCGCGACGCCAAGCGGCCAGACCTGATCCTCGTGGAGGACAAAGCCGCAGGCATATCCCTGATCCAAGAGTTGCGCTATGCCCACCTACCCGTGCGTGCCTACAACCCCGGCAGGGCTGACAAGATGCAGAGGCTCCAGATCACCGCGTCGATCTTCGCGACTGGCCGCGTCTGGTTGCCTGAGTCCGACACCCACAAGGGCTATGTCAGGAGTTGGGCCGAGGGCTTCCTGTCCCAGATATGCGCGTTCCCTGATGCGGCACACGACGACTATGTCGATAGCGCAACGCAAGCGATTCGGTTACTCAAAGACATGAACTGGCTCGACATCAATCCCGAACCCCCTGATAATGACGACGATTATCTGGAGTTCACCCAACCGAAGCGGGTGAACCCGTATTCTGTTTAAGGAGCAACATGGCTGACCCAACCAAGGTGATCAAAGGCGGATTAAAGGCTATACAGGCCGCAAGCAAGGCGGCTGATGAGCAGTTGGCCGCAGGCAAGTTGAAGGCGGCACTGGAGGCCCAGCAAGCGCCCATGACGCGCCCCCAAGGCACTGGCTTGCCTCTGATGCCCCGAGACTATGGGATGTACACCTTGCGTGAGCAGAAAGACCTTCCCCGTATGCCAATGGTGGACAAGGCCCGCGCCGAAGGCAAATCGCCCAAGTACAACGAGCGGATGCAAGATTTGCTCGACAGTCCCAAGGCCCGCAAGAAGGTGGACAACCTGATCAACAAGGGCAAAGACCTCAACGTACAGGAGTGGTACGGCACCGAACCCCTGCGCCAAGTTACGCTGGATGCTGGCCGCACACCAGAGCAGTTTGAGTCAATGCTGGCGCAATTGGCAAGCGCCAGCCAGCGCAACCCGGTGGACAAGCAGAATCAGATGGGTTCATACCTGTACTACCTGAGTGAGACAGGCCAACTGCCTGCCAATTCACTCTTGTTGACGAACAAACTCAAGAAGGCGCTCAAGGAAGACCCGTCGCTGGCCCAAGGCCGCACCTTGGTAGAGTTGCCCAAGGGCTATGGATCGCTGGCGCAGGGTGACATCTTTAACCGCGCTGTGATGATCGGCCAAGGCGACATTGCTGGCGCTCTACCCCCAAATAAGAAGTTGGGCACCTTCTATGAAAACCTACTGGGCAACGTCAAGCCCGTGACGGTGGATGTGAACGCACTGCGTGGCCCTATCATTGAGCAAGGTGACCCGCGTTGGCTGACATCCAAGTTGGTGGAGAAGGATGAGACTGGCAAGATCACCAACTCGTACAAGCCGCGTGAGATGTATGACAGTGGCGAGATGTCGATGAGGGAGGCTCAACAGCGCCCCGGGTTTTGGGAGGCCGCGCCCTCTGGCTCCGAGTATGCAGGCTTTGAAGAACTGTGGCAACGCGGTGCAAAGCGTCACAGCATTGAGCCAGCAGAGGCGCAGGCGCTGGGCTGGTACGGCTCTGCTGATGTGACGGCGCTGAAGACCAAGCCAGAGAACTATGTGGACAACCTTGAGAGGTTGATCAAGCACACAGCCGAGCAGACAGGTAAGTCGCCTTCTGAGGTAATGAACGACATGATTACTGGCAAGGGCTTCCTACGCAAGGAGGGCGGCGCAGTGAAGCGCGAAGAATCCAAAGAAGACATGGCCCGATTCCAAAAGCGATTCGCTATGCACAAGGCTATTGGCGGCAGAGTCAAGAAGATGGCAGGCGGTGGCCGTGTCAGCATCTTTGACGCGCCAGCAAAGCGCATGGCAAGTGGTGGTAAGGCCAGCATCTTCGACAAGCCCGTCCACATGGTTGACGGTGGCAAAATCGGCAGAGGCTTGATGAGCGTCTTTGACAAAGCCAGCAAGGCCGCTGATGCCACGCTGGCTGGCGCAAAGGCATTACCTGTGGCAGAGCGCGACGCTAACCTTGCCAAGATGCTTGAGAAGAGCAAGGTTAAGAACAAGGCGTATCACGCAACAGATCAAGATGTAAAGCGGTTTGATCCAAAAGCAGACAAGCGAACAGAGAACAAGTCCAACATTGCTGGGTGGATGACAAACGATCCAGAGTTTGCAAACGACTTTGCGTCGCAGAAGTTTAGGTATTGGAAGACCCGTGAAAGACCTTGGGAGGAAGACCCTAATGTGCCACCGGGCGTGAACATTATGCCTGTGCATTTGTCAATTGAGAATCCTTTTTACGCCACCGACCTGATCAAGAATTTATCTGGCGAACTGAACATGGATGAGGCCAATGCCGTGGCAAAGGCGCTAGGTGTAGGCGTTGATGAGTTGCTTGGCGACATCCCCAAGGCCATTAAGTACAAATCCTCTGGTAGTGAGCGTGAGCATATGCCCAGAGGGTTTGACCTTGTGAAGTCCACCGTGGCAACCGACGCGATGAAGCGACTAGGCCATGACGGCGTGATTGCCATTGAGAACGGCTCAGAAGTCTACGCGCCCTTCAAGGAAACGCAAATCAAATCTGCCACAGGCAACCGTGGCACCTATGACCTTGGAGAGTCTGACATCACTAAAGCCCGTGGTGGCCTGCTCCACATGGACAAGGGCGGGAATGTAAAAGATAAGAGTTGGGAAGAAAGACTCTTCAAAAAATTTGAACATCTTCCCAAAATAGGGCCTCCATCACCATTTTCTCCGTTAGACGTTGCTTATGGGTTATACAAATATAAAACAGGAGCATTCCCAATAGAAAACTGGTATAGCGACCTTGAATTTCGTACAAGACCCCGTCAAATTGATACAGGTTCTGTGCCTGTGGGCACGCAATTTAACTCAACTGATTTTGATTCAAATGAGTTAAACAAAAAACTTGAACCAGTTCAAAGCCGCGCCAAAGGCGGTGCCGTCGGGCAAGAGTCACCAGCAGACATGGCACGTTTTAAGAAACGGTTTGCCATGCACAAAGCAATTGGTGGCGCGGTCAAGAAGCCCCAGAAGTTTGACGGTGGTGGCATTGCATCCCCAGAGGAAAGTTCTGGCTCTCCACCTGACCGTGAGCAAACCAAGGCTGGCCTGATGGCCGAGTTTCTTGCCAAAGCGGCAAAGGATCAAGGCAAGGAGGAATTGTCCAGCCTAAAAAAGCCACGCGCCCTCACGGATTTGCTTAACCGTGGCGTGCTGGCGAACAATCCATTAAGCGCAGGCGTTGACCTTTTCAATTTAGGTCTGAATGTTGTTGGTGCAGGGAGCGAAAAGCCATTCCTTGGGTCTGAACACATGAAGGACTTGATGAACAAGACGGGCGTGACATCAGGCGAAGAGCGCCCCATGATGGAGACTGCGTTGAGTTTTGCCAGCCCCGCAGGCATGATCAAGGGGGCTATGAAAGCAACAGACGCGGCAAAGAAAGCGCCTGAGTTAATCAAAAAGGCATCAGACGCATTCACTTCAAGTAAAATGTCTCCTCTGGCAACAGGGGTGAAGACTGCAACGGCAGGGAAGCCAACAGGAGCAACATATGCTACAAAACAAGAAGGGCCATTCTTCCGAGTCAGCCCAACAACACTTGACACAAGTAAGGCAAAGACGCGAGGAATTAGAGAGGGAGATGAACTACAAGGCCCAGCCCCTCTCGGAGAAGGAGCAGGATCAACTGGACGCGAAACTCCGCAACTCTTATCGTCAGAAGAGGTGGGTCGAATAATTGCAGACCCAGTTGCAAACGAGCCACTGAACATTGCAAAGAAATACACGCAAGAGACCCAAGGCGTTGACTTTGGGGTGCCTAACATCCCTGAAAGTTCGCTTGCCAAACAGTCAGCCATTGGCCGCGCACAGCAACTTGCGGTAGAGGGATCGCCTGAGTACAAGACGGCGGTGTTTGACGCCTATGCCAAGCAGATGCCTGATGTGCTTGAGCAGGCAGGAGCCAAGAACTACGACGACCTGATGGAGAAGGCTTATCGTCAGATGGCAAAGGAGACTGACGATCAGTTCAAAGTCCTGCCTTACAACTTTTCGTACCACCGCGCAGGTGAGGGAAACTACAACGGGGCTATGGACATGGCCTCTGATGTCCACGGCAACAAACACCTGTATGTGTACCAAGGCGGTGACAAGCACGATTTTCTAAACCGCATAGACCCAGCGTCTGGCTTGAACGAGAACGAGAAGTTCCGCGCTGTTCACGACCTGCTTGGTCACGCCATCTACGGCAACCAGTTTGGCCCCAAGGGTGAGGAGATGGCATGGGCCGTTCACAGCCAGATGTACAGCCCGTTGGCAAGGTTGGCTATGACAGCGGAGACTCGCGGTCAGAACTCAATGGTCAACTACAGCCCGCTGAACGCAAACTTAAAGGCTGAACTGGCAAAATACGACAACATGGCAAACGAAGCCCGCAGGAAGGGCGACGAGACTCTTTTGAGCAAGATCAATGCGGCCAAGCGGCAAGCATATGCTGGCTTTGAATTTGCGCCCAACAAGGCGGTTTTACTGCCCCCTGAGTTCCTTGACCCCAAGTTTGCTGGCGGAATGCCTGCTTACCTACAAGCCGCAAACCGACCCGCCAAGGGAACCGAAACCCAATCGGTTTTGACTCACTTTAGCAACGACCCTAATTTGCAATCAACTGATCCTCGCAGGTACGGCACTGGCATTAAGGGTGCGGAGGGTGAGCGCCTGCGCGACTATGCTGGTGGCGTGCGTGACCGCTCGTACTTCTACATGGGCGAACCCGGGACGGTGTCACCCGAATCGGGCCTCGGGGTAAACCGCTACCGTGGCGAGGCGTCCAGCCTGTACGACATCACGCAAGACCCGTTGAATTTTCAGAAGTTAGCCCGCGAGTCAAACCGCACGCCATTTACGGCAAAAGTCAACCAAGGCGTAACCTACCCTTTACAGGATGCCAACGACATCGAACGTTTGGTTAAAGAATACGGCTACCAAGGCATGGCAAATCCAAAGGCCACCAAGCCAACGGCTATCATGTTTAAAGAAACACCAGTTCGCCGCCAAGCACGCGGTGGGCTTACATTGATGAGATAACTTTATGGCAACACAATTTCCAAATGACCCCAACGCAGACCGTTTTATTGACGGTCTGAAGATGACTGACGACGGCGGTGCTGTTGCTGAAGTGCCTGAAGAGGGTCAAGATGTCGAGGAGTTGGAAGATGGCTCGGCCATCGTGACGCTAGGTGAGTTCAAAGGCCCAGAAGAGAACCCAGACTTCTACGAGAACCTTGCGGAGACCATCAACATCTTTGACCTTGAGAAGATTGGGATGCGATACCTTGATCTGATTGAGAAGGACAAGGAGGCCCGCGAGAAGCGTGACAAGCAGTATGAAGAGGGTCTCAAGCGCACGGGCTTGGGCGATGACGCCCCCGGTGGTGCAAACTTCTTCGGTGCCTCCAAGGTTGTCCACCCCATCATGGCCGAGGCGTGCGTTGACTTTGCCGCCCGCGCCATCAAGGAAATGTTCCCACCTGACGGCCCAGTGCGTACCAAGATTTTGGGCGAGGTTACCGAAGAGAAGACCGAGACCGCAGAGCGTAAGCGCGACTACCTCAACTGGCAGTTGACCGAGCAGATGGTCGAGTTCCGCGACGAGCAAGAGCAGTTGCTCACGCAGTTGCCACTTGGCGGCTCACAGTTTATGAAGATTTGGTACGACGACAAGAAGCGCCGCCCCTGCGCTGAGTTTGTGCCCATCGACAACATCCTCCTGCCCTATGCCGCCGTGAACTTCTACACAGCCCAGCGCGTGACAGAACAGCAGGACATCACTGGCTGGGAGATGCAACAGCGCATCGACCGTGGCCTGTACCGCGACATCAGGCTGATCCGCGCTACGGCAGAGCCAGAGCAAACAGCGTCCGAGAAGGCCAACAGCAAGATTGAGGGCAAGTCGTGGGATGACAACGAGGACGGCCTGCGCCGCGTGTTCCACATCCACACATGGCTGTCAATTGACGACGACTCATTGACCAACGGTGACTCCGCCCCCTACATCCTGATGGTTGACGAGTTGGAGAGCAAAGTGCTTGGCCTCTACCGCAACTGGGAAGAGGGCGACGAGGCAATGGAAAAACTGGACTGGATGGTCGAGTTTAAATTCATCCCTTGGAGGGGCGCATACGCTGTTGGGCTACCTCACCTCATCGGAGGTCTCAGCGCGGCCTTGACGGGCGCATTAAGGGCTTTGCTGGACACTGCGCACATCAACAACTCGGCCACGATGCTGAAGTTGAAGGGTGCCCGCATCTCTGGTCAGACTCAGCAGATCGAAGTGACGCAGGTGACGGAGATCGAAAGCGCCCCCGGTGTCGATGACATCCGCAAGATTGCCATGCCCATGCCGTTTAATCCGCCATCGCCTGTGCTGTTTCAATTGCTCGGCTTTATCACCGACGCCGCCAAAGGCGTGGTGACCACCGCTGAAGAGAAGATTGCAGACGCCAAGTCTACGATGCCAGTAGGCACCACGCAGGCTTTGATTGAGCAGGGCGCTGTGGTGTTTTCTTCCATCCACGCACGCTTGCACGAGAGCCAGCGCAGGGTGATTGGAATTATTGGCCGCTTGAACCGTTGGTACTTGGATGAGCAAAAGCGCGGCGACATGGTGGCCGAGTTGCCCGTCAAGAAAGAAGACTTCAAGCGCAACAGCGACATCGTGCCTGTCAGTGATCCCCACATTTTCTCTGAGACACAGCGTGTGGCCCAGATGCAATCTGTGTTGCAGTTGTCCACACAGTTCCCTGCAATCTTTGACCAGCGTGCTGTTGTGAATCGAATGCTCAAGCAGTTGAAGATTCCCAACGTGGGCGAGTTGATTCCGAACGCCAGCAAGCCTGCGGAGATGAACGCGGCAGACGAGAACAGCGCCATGTCGCTCGGACGCCCAGCGTTTGCCTACCCGCGTCAGGATCAGTTGGCTCACATCCAAACCCACTTGGCTTTTGCGCTCGATCCCGCTTTGGGATCAAACCGCTTGATTGCGCCCAAGTACATCCCCAATGTGCTGGAACACATCAAGCAACACATGATGCTCTGGTACACAGGCCAGATGTCCTCCTATGTGCAGGGTGAGACAGGCGTGCAGTTTGGCAAGTACGAGGACAGCAAGTTTGTCAAGCAGATTGACAACGCGGTGGCTCTGGCTTCTACGCACTTGTCAATGGACACTGAGGAGGTGTTCAAAGGCTTGTTGCCTGCACTTGAGCAACTTGGGCAACTTATGCAACAGTTCAAGCCACCAGCACCTCCGATGGACGGCGAGGCACAGGCTGTGTTGCAGGCGTCTATGGCCGAGACCCAGCGCCGCGCCGCAGAAGACCAAGCACGCCTTGCCTTCGACACGCAGAAGTTGCAAGCGGATATGGCGCAAAAAGACAAGGATCGTCAGATCAAGATCGCAATCAACTCGGAGGACAACCTCACGACAGAGCGAATGAAGACTGCCGATTTGACCTTAGACGAGGTCAAACTAAGACAAGAGCAGGAGCAGACTGCTATCAAACTGCAAAACCTTACTCAACGCAACTTAGGAGATTGAAATGGCTATTACTGACAAAGACCAACAGAGCGAACTAGTCAAGCAACACCAGCGCATGGCGTCTGGCGCTTGGGTTACAGGTGAAACCTTAAAAGAGCAATCAAAAGCGACCCTACCAGAGGCTAACAGCGACCACGGGAATTTCTCCCAAAACAAGGGCGTTGACAAGAGAAACGCATGAGGTATGTATCCGACTTTATTGGCGCTGTAAAAGTGCGTAAAGAGGCGGTGGTACAGGGTTTGTCAACGGGTAATGCCGCTGACTACGCCTCGTACCAGCGTCTGGTCGGACATATCGCAGGACTTGATGAAGCCCTTGAAATCCTTAACAACCTTTTAAAGGAAGATGACGATGACAGATAGCACGGTGGCTGGTAATTCAGCCGATTTGCGGGAAGCCTTTCCTGCTGTAGACCCCGGTGCGATACCCCTTGGCGCAAGAGTTTTAGTACAACTGCGCCGAACGAAGAAGACGGTAACGAGTGCCGGGATTATTTTGGTCTCCGAGACCAAAGAAACCGAGAAGTGGCAGAACATGGTCGCAAAAGTAATCTCTCTTGGCCCATTGGCGTTTAAGAAGCGCGACACGATGGAGTCATGGGTAGAGGGAACTTGGTGCGAGGTTGGTGATTTCATCCGCGTCCCTAAGTGGGGCGGTGATCGTTGGGAGGTTCCAGTCCCCGGCGAGACCCGTGATGATGACCCCGCCCTCTTTATGGTTTTGAACGACCATGAAGTGATTGCCAAACTTACTGGTGACCCACTCGCAATGAAGGCATTCCTATGAGTACCGAAAACGAACAAGAAGTGATTGTGATTCAAGAGGAAAAAGACGGTTCTGCAACCATCGATTTACCTCCAAGTATCCCCTCACCAACAAGAAACGAGAACGAAGACTCCGACGAGGCCGATGAACGTGCCAGACAAGCCGAAATGGCGGTTGGTGGCGGTGTTGACCCCCAAGCAGAGGCCCTGAGAGCGCAAAAACGCCTTAAACGGGTCAAGCGCAAGGAGTATCACAAGCAAGTCTCAACCGAAAAAGACCACAAACTGGACTTTTTGAGCCGCCAAAACCAAGAGTTGATCGAAAGACTGTCGGTTTTAGAGAAAAAGGCGCAGGGAAGTGACCTTGCACGCTTGAATGCGGCCAGACAGGAGAAGCACAACAAGATTTTGTTTGCCAAAGAGAAAATGGCCGAGGCAACCCAAACTGGCAACGGAAAAATGCAGACTGCGGCGCAGGAATTGTGGTTTGACGCCCGTCGGGAGTATGAAGCCCTCGACAATGTGATCAAAAAGGCCACCGCGCCCCAGCGTGAACGCACAATTCGCGCCCCTGACCCTCAACTACAGCGTCATGCCAACAATTGGATGCAAAACAACCAGTGGTACGACCCAAATGGCAAAGACCCTGACTCAAAGGTCGCTTTAACCATCGATCAGGCGATGGCTGAAGAGGGATGGAACCCAAAAACGCCCCAATATTGGGAAGAACTTGACAACCGCTTGCTAAAGTATTTGCCTCACCGTTATACTGGCGATACCGATGAGAAACCGATTCGGAATTCTAGACCAAGGAATGTTGTGACGAGTTCAGGCCGCGAAAGTTCTTCGAGTAGTGCGATTGGAAAAAACCAGTTTGCGTTAACACGCGATCAAGTCCAAGCCATGAAAGATGCTGGAATGTGGGATGACGCCGATAAACGAGCGAAGATGATTCGACGCTACGCATTGGAAGCCAAACAAAATCAAGGTTATAGGAGTTAAGAAAATGGATTCTCGTTTAAAAAAATCTCTATCCGCTGGTGGACGCGAAAATCGCGCAAGTCTTGACAAAAGTCGAGAGGCCCCAGAGGATAATTTCGTGTCAGCCGATGAGCGTCGCAAGATGTGGAAGGATGAATGGACACAAAGTGCATTGCCGTCTGTCCCTGAGATGAAGGGATGGCACCTTTGCTGGTTATCTACGACCAACAGTTATGACAGTATTGACAAGCGTATTCGCCTTGGCTACGTCCCCGTGAAAGCGGAAGAATTGCCGAGCATGGATAACAACAAAGTCAAGGCTGGGGAACACGCTGGATTTATTTCGTGTAATGAGATGCTCTTGTATAAAATTCCAATGGAACTTTATCAGGATGTTATGGCTCATTTCCACCACGAAGCGCCTCTTGAGGAAGCGAACAAGATTCGCCTTCAGGCAGAGCAAGTAGTGGGCCGAGATAGTTCTGGGCGGAAGTTGGGACAGGTCGAGGGCGAAGGTTTGGAAGATTCAAGTAGACAGTTACCCGCACCAATTTTTTGAGCGGGTGAATTTAACCAAACAAGGAGTAAGACTATGTCTTCATTGAACCAACCGTTTGGCCTGCGACCTTCGTTCCACCCCACGGGTCTGGATCGTGCCGTCGCATTGCCTAACGGTATTGCTTCGGCCTACAACACTGGCATTTTAAAAGGCCAGCCTGTAGCGTTGAACACAAGCGGTAACATCGTCGCGGCCACAGCAGGCTCTGCCTACCAAGGCGCTTTTGCTGGTCACGAGTTTACCGACCTCACAGGTCGTCGTCTTGTCAGCAACCAATGGGTGGCAAACACTGCCTACCAAACTGGTTCGCAAGTGACTTACTACTACTCTGACCCGAATATCGTTTACGACATTCAGGCCAACGGTAGTCTGGCTCAGACCTCCATTGGAGATCAAGCAAACTTTGCAAGCATTACCGCTGGTTCCACAACCACTGGTTTGTCGCAATGCATGATTTCCACCTCGTTAGTAGGCTCAAGTGCTGTTGGTGATATGCGTATCATCGGCCTCACGCCTGCTGTTGACAACGATTGGGGCGATGCTTACACAGTAGTGCAAGTACAAGTCTCTCGTAGTCAGTTTGTTGCAACCATTAACGCCATCTAAGGAGTCCAATCATGGCCGCACCAATGCGCAGTACGGACTTTAGAAGTATCGTCGAGCCTATCC
>Ga0209354_10000093_pt1 | contig 42456 bp, 43 predicted proteins | sample LauGreSpBDMM15DD_2_FD_187562 | JGI IMG/M metagenome (GOLD analysis project Ga0209354, IMG submission 187562) | Freshwater lake microbial communities from Lake Michigan, USA - Sp13.BD.MM15.DD (SPAdes) (version 2) | ecosystem: Environmental > Aquatic > Freshwater > Lake | place: Lake Michigan...
ATAAAGATTCTATAATACAATTGATCTATACTTCTATAATAAGAGGCAAGAAAAAAATTTTTTGTGAATTTAGACCATAATTATGCTTAAAATATATAGATTGTGAAAAGATATGGAATAGTATAATGGGGATTTTGCTTGTCTTTTTTGCGTATATTTTGTTTATGGTTAGATGCGAGTATTTTTGTGATATATGTTATATTTATGTGGTAAGGATATTTGTACAGTATAATTAAATAGACTCCGTTGGATTCCAAGTGGACTCCGCGCCACGGAATGTAATCCAACATATATCCAACATATATCCAACATATATCCAACATATATCCAAACATATCCACACAAAAAAAAAATAAAATAGTAATTAAAATCAACATATTATACAAGATTTAATAAAAAATGTGATCCAACATATTCACACAAACACACACAACTAATATTTTAATTAATTAATTATTAATTTTATTATTTAATAATTATTTTTCAGTTTTTTATTCATAATGTATTTTCAATTATACTACTCTTGAATTTATTTATTAACGATGATACTAATAAACTTGGAGGAGCAGGTACAAATTTTAATGCAATACGTGTAAAAAATAAATATTCCACTACACCCACGCACGCAAATACTATTACATTTTCCATCAATATATGTTTTAATGGCACACATTGTCCACACGTATTATATAATATATATAATACTAATACCAAAACTACCACACCTACTATCGCTACCGCTATTGCTGATAATTTCACCCATTTATTATGTTCTAATACATATTCACTTGGCTCTTCAAACTTTTTTATTAATTTATCTAATGGAACAGCCTTTGTAAATAATTTCAAATTCTGCTTGGTCTCCTCATCCAATTTATCAATCATATCCTCTATATTATGACCTATCAAATGACTTATCTCTGTCTCAAACATTCCCTTTGTCAAATTACTCACAAAAAATATAAAAAACATTGTCAAAAATGTAAATAATATTAATACGTGCACCACTACATTTATCGAAAATGTTAAATTATCAGAACCTAATCTACAACTTATTGATCTCATTTGTTTTAATAATTAACAAGAAAATAATTTCTTTACTATTAATAATAATAAAAAATATGAACCCTCTTCAAATTTCAAATATTGTAATGAATGTCACTATGATTTCAACTTTTATCGGAATTTTCTTTTTTACATATGGTAAAACCATCGAAGAAAACGTCGTTAAAGGACAAAGCGAACTTGTCGCCGATTATATCGCCAAAGATCTTTCTACATTTATAGATAAACCCACCGCACAAAAACTCGCATCACAGTTATCACCGCCAGATATGACAAATGCTGATAAACAAGTAGAACTCAAAAACACAGAACTACAACGTAGCGCATTTAATATTTTAATTTTAGTCGCCATCGGAGGACTATTATTCACTATCATACTCGCCAAATATTACACATTAAATTTACAAAGTATACTTGAAACAAACTTTGTAATATTATTATTCGTCGGATTAACTGAATATATCTTCTTGACTTATATCGGACAAAACTTTATTTCATTAGATCCAAATTTTGTACGATTAAAAATATTACAAACACTACAAAAAAAAATGAATGAACAAGAACTAGTTTTAACACCAGACACTATTAAAAAATTATTACCAGAAAAAATAAAAGAATTACACTCTTCATACCCAACATTAGAAATCAACAATTCTAACCAAGATATATTACAAAATATACCTAAATAAAATTCTTTATATAATCTGCCCCAATTCATCTTCTATATCCATTTTATTATCCACTGGAAAAATTATACTATCAAATAATTCTGTTTCTCTTATATCACCATTATCATCCATTTTTGATATTTCTATTATACAATCTATACATTTATCCATCAATTTAAAAGAATTACAATCTAATACATTTTTTTCACATTTATCTTGGATTTCACTTATATCATTTATATATTTTTTACAATTCTCTCCAAATATATTTATATTCTTTTCAAGAAAATTATTTAATGCATCCATACATCTATTTCTATATTTCTTTTTATGATAATGTGTCATTAAATCTGATATATTTTCTATAAAAGAAATATAATATAATACTTTATCCAATTTTATTGACTCACCATTTTTACATAATTGTTGATTCACCACAACATCTAAAAATGCACCGTTTGTTAAATATGTCTCTGAACCATTGTAATTCACAAAACTAATAAAATTGCTTATTAAATATGTTTCATCATCTATTTTTATATTATTTTTTAAATATTCACCAACACGATTAACAATGTATTTGTAATTATCTATATCGGATTCGTATTTATTTACAAATAACTGAGCTGATTTGAAATAATTATTTTCATTCATTGCATTTTCTAATTTAGAATATAATTTATCGTATAATTTGTCATCTTGTTTTAATATTGTATTTAATTTTAATAAAGTTTTAATATATGCCCAAATTTTTTGTGGGGTGTTTATCTTTGTATTTTTAATATATGAAAATTCATCTAAATCAGGATTACATTTGTGTTTATTACTAAATGTATTTGTAATCATATTATTTATATTATTTTTTAATGATATAGTTGGTGTTTCTACTGGAATTTCTATATCTCTTTTTATAAAAGACGCACCATATATGTTTGTATCAAATAAACTTTCCGAATTATCATTAAATATCTTTTCTATAAAGGTCCCAAAATTATATATTATATATGCACTACTCTTATATGTAGCGTCTATTGATATATCGTAATCAGATGTTAACGAAGTTGAACCAACACTTATAGCCGTTATTGCACCTACGCTCTTTAATATACGTCTATTTATTAAATCACTTATTATTGAATCAACTACTGCTTTTCTAAAAAACCAAAATAACGCCTTTATATAAACTAATATATCGTATTTTTTACCAAATATTTGAAATATTTCCTGTTTTAAACCATCTGGTATCGATTCTACATCTTTTAATTTTAATTGTTTTGTATTAAGCCACGATAACTTTTTATTTGATCCCAATAAGTAAAACGTATTATTCCTCTTTGATAATAATCCCTTTTCTACAAATAATTTTATTATTTTTAAAACCAATGACGTTTTTAATACCCTATAATCCTTATCATTTATCTTGGCTTTTGCTATATCACCAAGATTTGTATTAATCAATTTACAAAGATTTATATCCTCAAAACTCTTTCCAGATAATTTGTATAAATCTGACCCCTCTATATCACCTATTAATACATCACTAATACAATTACTACAATCACTCAAAACATAATTTAAAAATTCCATCAAATTAACAAAATCTTTTACATTTTTCATACCTTCTATTATATGTTGACGAATACTTGTAATACTTTCCGTTTGACGAACATCTGAATTATCATGTAAACTCGAACTACTATTTGACTTTGAATTCATTATTATTTACACAATAATATATTTTTACATAAATCATATATTATTATTTGTTTTTATTGAAATCCTCTCTTATTTTTTTGTACAAATCCGTAGATTTTAATGATTCGTACATTTCATATGATTTAAGTTTAACACTCGGTATCGTATTACCATACTCTTGACCAATATACACACCTGCTATAAATACAATTAATGTTCTAAACATATATTAATTGTAAATAAAAAAAATTACATCTTATTCCTCTTCAAATTCGGAAATTGACGATTCGGAAATTGACTCGTTGTCACTGTCTGTTTCACTGTCTGTTTTCTGTGTTAAGGGTACCTGTTGTTTTTTTAATCTTAATGTAATCTTTGGTATTTTACGTTCCTCTTGTTTTGGTTCTTTGATAACAGCAGGTTGTTTTAACCTCAATATAATTTTCGGTATCTTACGCTGTTCTTGCTTTGGACTTTCTTCCTTTGTTTCTGAAATAAAATCTTGAACCATCTCTGTTTCAGCATCCGATAATTTGCTCTTGTATTTAGATAATATCTCCTTTAATTTATTTGATATATCCCTATCTTTACACGTTTCATCTTTACATGTTTCATCCAATTTATATCTAAATTTATTTGATAACCAATTAATCATTTTCTCACGAGGACTCTTTACACTCTTTACACTTGATCTACTACTACCCAAATCAGATGATAACTCTTTTAATTTATCTTCCTTCGCTTGCTTCGCTTGCTCTTCTACCTTTTCTATATCTTCAATAAACTGGTTTGTAAAATCACGCATACTTTTGTAACGTTGAAGCATTTCATAATCTTCATTTGATACTTGTCTCGATTTACCACGTTTATCTAATACACTATCTATTGTTATTTTTATATATTTCGTTATAACATCTTCCTCACACTGTTTATCATTATTACACGCCACAAATGTATCTGGATACCTTGACTTTATCCATGCTATCACCTCCATTCTTAAACTAAACAATACTAAAGGACTCGACTCTATGTTTTTATTTATAAATTCATATATATTACGCTTTATACCATTTGATGACTCTACCTTTGTATTAATATAACTCCTCCATCTTTCAATTCTATCTTTATATCTAGGATTCCATAAAATCTTTTTATTTGCATCTTCTTTAGATATATTTTTTAAATCTGATGGTAATAAAAACCCACGTTTTTCATATTTATTTTCACGTCTGTGAATTGTATCGTATTCTATTACAGAAGCCTTGCGTTTACTTATATCCACAACTCTATTTAATACATTTTGTAAAATAGTATGAAAACAATCCATCAACATATTTATTTTCTCTAAATTTACTCGACTACGTTTTAAATTTTTACAAGAAAATACATCTGGTAACTCTACTAATACAGATTTATTTACATCCCCTACAAAATACCCCCCTTTAAATAAATAATTCACGTATTCTTTCATACTTGAAAAATTAAACTCACCCCTCTTTATAACACTATATGCAACTATACATGCAATTATCATCAAGATATCAATAGACGAATTCAACATGTCAAAATTAGTTTTTGAAATCATCTTGGTAAAATGTTCTAACGAACCTTGTATATCTTCCAGTATATTTGACATATTCATATTATCTTCATTTATATCAAGATTGTTTAAAATATTCTTTATAATCTTTATATAATCCTTTTGTTGTCTTGTCCAACCGGAAAATACAACTGATGTTCTTTCAATATCTTTAAAAGACGCCTTTGATTCAAAGGCATCACCTAAATCACCTAAATCACCTAAATCACCTGATTCACTGTTTAATTCATTGTCTGATTCATTGTCTGATTCATTGTCTGATTCATTGTCTGAGTCATTGTCTGAGTCATTGCTTAATTCATTTTGCATAAATATCCTTTCATTTGCATCTTCTATCTGTTCAGATTCTTGTATAAAAGGTTGAAATATAAATCCTGGCATCAGTTCTTTAATATCATCTAATGTTATCGTTTTAATAGAGATGTCACCCAATTCTTTACCACGTATAGTTTCTGTATCCACATTAATCACATTAAAATACTTGCCATTCTGTAATAATAAATCCTTGTAAAATATATCTGATAAATTAAATATTGACGCCCTACCATCCGTAAATGCTACACCAACTTTCGCCTCTTGTTTATATTTTATAATACCACGCTGGTCTTTGAATTGACCAGTTAATATTATAGCTTCATCATTATTTATTATTAAATCATTTTCTTTAAAAAAAATAGATGTCTTGCAATGAGAAAGATATGTCTCATCACCAGTTTTACTTAAAATTACACAATTATTTACAACATCTCCTATATTTAATAACTTAGATGACCTAATATCAATATTTACCCCTACTTCTACCTCTATTTTAGATGGTAAAACATACCTTATCTCTATTTCACTACCCTTTTTTGGTCCAACAACAATCAAACCATACATTGAATGAGTAAAATTTTTACCTTGTCGTTTATCAAGGTTTTTATCAACGTTTTTATCAACGTTTTTATCAACGTTTTTATCAACATTTTTATCAACATTTCTCTTAACGTTTTTATCAACATTTCTATCAACGTTTTTATCAACGTTTTTATCAACGTCCTCTTTATTTAAATTGTCAAAACTACTAAAAAAATTATTTGACATATGTTTATTAATATACAACAATAAAAAAAAATTTGTAAAGTTAATTAACTCTAGTCCGCTTTTCAGAAATGCTCAAATCACCCATATCCAAGTTAATATTATTCTTTGAAATCTCCAAACGTCTCTTGTTAATACGATCCTTTTCCAATACAACCTTTTCCAAATCCTCTAAATGTTCTATTTTCTTCTTTTCAACGTGTGTCTTCAACTTTCCAGTAAATGTATCAAATGAACGTTTAAGTTCACGACACTTTAATTTATCCATATTATCTTCCGATGATTCCAAAGATCGCAATACAAATGGAGCATTCTCCAAATTTTCAATAACAAATGTATAAATCTCTTTAAGATCCGTATTTGATTCCTTTTCAAGTTTTTTGTTCAATGATTGTTTCCAAATATTTATCAACGTTTGAGATTTTGGCCCCCATATAATTTTTCTTGCCGTATCAACAATAACATCATCCATAATGTCCCGAGTCGTCAAAAAATACTTTGGATATTCACGAACTGTATTTGGCTTTGATACTGGAATAAATTCCATCTTTGAATCTTTACCTACAAATGCAACTTTCCCAAATAAATTTTGTAAAACAATATTACAATTTTCCATAATAATCTTTACAATATCAAGATATTTTGATTCCTTGTACAGTCGCTTTACAAACACTTTAGAGTCATTTGACATCTGAATACAATCCCAACAACTATTCTTCAATTTTACACTAATATCTGATCTAATAAATGCCGAATTTGATATAGTATTCTTTGTAATATATCCAGTTTCATATAAATCTTCAACAAATTTCTTAAAGTCGTATTCTGACATATTGTAACCATTGTGGATTAAATCATACACTACCAAACAAACAATGATATACTTTACATCAGTATTTTTCCAATCAGAAACATCAATCTTTGCCAACTCCATTTTCATCGTTTTTACCGCATCGTTTACACAATCAAGTAATGCAAATACATTCGATATTTCACCTATTACAGATGTACACTTTTCTATCATTTTTAAATACTCCTTTTCATCCTTTGTAAAAGTTCTTTGAACAACAAATGAACGTTCAGTATCTTTAAATGACGCCTTCATTTCACCCTCTGTATTTTCATACTTGTTTTCATTTTCATTTTCATACTTGTTTTCATTTTCATTGTCATTGTCATCACCATAATTATCAACATCCTTTTCGTCTGTATCATCTGTCTCTTCAGATTCTTCAATTGTATCCATAACAAACATATTTTTGACATCAACTTCTTCTTCCGATATATTTGACACCATAGATGACACCATAGGTGACAAAACCGTAAATCCAGGCATAAATCTTGCAATGTTGTCATTGAAAATTGTCATTGTAACATCAGATCCCCTTTTGTTACCAACGTATTTATCTTGATAACATTCTTTAACTTGAAAATAACTTCCATCTTTCAATTCAATATCACAATAAAACACGTCTTCTGGTACAATCTTCCTAACACCAAAACCACTTTCCAATTTCACCGAATGCTCTGTAACGATCTTTCCAATTGCATTAATTTGAACATTCAAATAAGCAGATTCAATATTTAATAACTCTCCTATCTTATTCTTGTAAACACCACGTTGAAAAGATACTCGCTTTTCATCCACATCAGCTACATTATCGTTCACTTTAACAACGCGCTTATATACAAACATGTATTGTTCTGGAATTTCACAAGCCAAATTACCATATCTCCCAAAATAATTCATATCATCCTTGTTTTTTGGAGATTCACATACCATATAATATTCTCTACCACATTCTGATGTTTTCTTTGTAAAAATTTCACCAAAAATATCACGGTATTTACCAGATACCAAAACATCTGATAAAATTCTCAAAATATCATCATTATCATAATGATTCTTGTAATCCAAATTCAACATTACTAAATCATAAGTACCACGTTCACTCTTCATAAATTGTGCAAACTTCTTAATTTTACCTTCCACAAACGAAACTAAACGAACAAAACAAGATCTAGGTAAACTAATCTCGTTGGTAACTTCTTCATTCTTTGAAATGATATTAACCTTGTACATCGAATCAACTTTTGAAACAATTACAGATTCACCAAAATGTGTCTTGATTTTATCACCACTTTTACAATCACCATATACACTAGCCAACACATACCCAAAATCATCAATCGTAACATTCATTTTTGATCCAAAATATTCATAAACAAATCCCGAATACCCCTTGTATACACCACGAATCAAAAATACCTCTTTACCGTGAATAAACTTGGTCTTTTTTTGTTGTTTTTCAATTTTAACATTTTTTTGTTGTTTTTCAAATTTTTTCACTTCATTTTTGTTTACATTTTTAACGTTGTCATTTACGTTGTCATTTACGTTCATAGTTGCGAATTGTTCAAAAAAGTTGATAGCAGACATTGTGTAATTCTTCTAGATTTACAAAAAAAATTCAATTTTTTATTTTTTTTGTAACCATCCATTATAACCATACAGATAATGTCAAATCTATTCTATAGTGTAACTAATTTCTTTTTCTTTATCGTTAATTTTCATTGTAATATTAAAACTATCCAAATCTAAAATAGCCTTTACCCTAGACAATAATCTAGGCATACTTTTTATAATAAAATCATATGTATCGCTCCTTATATCACACAATATATATACAGAATCTCGTATAGCAACGTGATAATTCATTATTTCCATGATATTCTTCTCAAAATCAGTTTTGTCACTCGTGTCACTCGTGTCACTCGTGTCATATTTATTTTTATATATCTCTGTACCATATTTATTCGCAAATGTAATTTTTAAAATACCGTTATCTATCTCGATAAATAATAACCATTCCATTTAAAAAATAAATAAATCATTTATTTTTCAATTATTTTCAATTATTTTATCCAAAATATTGAGGTGGTTTAGGTATAACCGGTGGCAAAGAAAAATTATTATAAGGATTCACATTATCCCCGTACTTTAATTCTATTGTATAATGAGATGGTATACTACTATTACCATATCCGTCGCTACCACGCCCGTCTGTACCACGCACGCCGTCGGTACTACTACTACCACTTTTAAGAACAAAAATTAATCCTACACTTAATAATAAAAAAATACAAACACATACACCTATAATTACATATAACGTCATACTATCCACACCAACACCTAACGGATCATCTAGTTCTTCTTCTGGCTGTTTATCACTCATATTATTATTATAACTTTTTAAAAAAAGTTTTGCAATTATTCACAATTATTATTATAATTACCACAATTCATGATAATCCCCACAATTCATCATAATCCCCACAATTCATCATAAGATAAATAACTATCACCTGTTGCTGTTGCTGTTGCTGTTGCTGTTGTTGTTGTTGTATCAATAAGTGTATAACCTTGATCCTGTTGACGTTTAACAAACGTATTTATCCACCACGTCTTAACATTATCATTAATTGTATCTATCCCCCTTGTAATTTTGTAAATTATAAAATCAAAACTTAAATAATACATATACATATATGTATAACAATGAATTTAAATTTACAAATATTGTTATTTACAAATATTGTTTTAAATTCGTTGATTAATTAATCATTTGAGCACCACAAAATATATACTCCTTAACCTGTTTAGGTTGTTTGTCATTACTATTTTTATTTGATTTAAATCTTTGATAAACCTTTTCATAACATTTTACATTATTCCAACCGGTCCTTTTCATCATCTCTATAAGATCGTCTTTTGATATAACACTTTCAGATGAATAACTAATAAAAATATACTTTGATTTTACACTCCGTAATACACTTTCAAATTCACCATATGCAGCCCTTTTAGAACAAAATTTAGATTTTGTATCAACTATTTCACGTAAACCCGTCTTACCCTTGAGTTTCGGATAATCATAACGACTAATCGTTTCTAAAACGTGATAATTATCGTGGTAACTTCTATTTGCAACATACGGAGGATCTAAATAAACTACTTCGTAACCTGATAAATTGTTTAGGTTAATGTCAGAAAGCAAATCAACTATTCCTAAATTATAAGATACGTGTTTTATATCATCACCAACAACCAGACTATCTACCAATTCAACATTTAAAACTAAATCCTTTAATGCAGATTTTTTATACGCCTTTAAATAAGCACCGTATACACTTGCTATATTACTTACATTTGATACAGCATATAATAACAACTTTAATAATAACCTATATTCTTCATCGGTAATATTCCTTTCGATTTTTAAATCTTCAATGTTCTGCCTAAGTATATCCGTCTTATACCCGTTCAACTTTGTTAAATACATTCTTTTATCATCTCCTGCTGGTGTATAATTTGAATACACAAATAATTTATCATTTTCATTTGCATTTGCATTTGCATTTGCATTTTCAGTTTCATTTGCATTTGTATTTGAATTGGTATCTGCATTTTCAGTTTCATTTGCATTTGCATTTGCATTTGCATTTGCATTTGAATTGGTATCTGGTAAATCAGATTCTTTTATATCTAATACTTTTAAATTTAATGTTGCAACTAAACCACTTATCTTTTCTATATTAATATTTTTTGTACCCCACACCGAAGATACTGTATAAGCATAATGTTGAATATCATTTGTTAAAATACTTTTACAACCACCTCGCAATGCATTAAATGCCACTACACCTGTTCCACTACATATATCTGCAAAACCACTAATTTCACTATATGATTTTTTACCAGTATAATCGTATATTGTCTCGGTTATATAATCCAATAATTTCATCTTACTACCAATGTAATTGAAACTTGGAAAACACAATTTACTCTTCATCTTGTTGTTCTTTTCTACTGTAAAATTATACCTCGTTTTTAAATTATAAACATTAACGCATAAATTTGACACATAATTATTATTAATCATTGATACTAACGTCTCTATATTAAACCTAAACTTAATACAATCTCTATTGTTATGAATCTGAAATTCTCCCAATGAATATTTCTTTGTATCTTTCGTATCAAGTTTATTTTCAACATATATAGTGTTCGATTCATTCCATTCAGACAACGTTTTAGATGTTGAAAAACACAAAGTTTCATCAAATCTTATATTCATTTCATCTTGTTGTTTATTTATCACATAAACACAACCCTTATCAAACTTGTATACAATTGTCATATCACAACAAAAACAATTTACTAAATACTTTTGTAACATATCTTTTTTGTTATCAAGAAAATAACCTTTCATTTCAGGTTTTGTTTTTATATCCAACTGTAACTTTGTATTCAATCTAGCCAAACTACATTGACCAATGTTTTGAGGACAAATCTTATTTCCAGACATTATCGTCTTTACAGAAACTGTTTTGGGTTTTAATAAATCATTATTATCTATAAAATCATATGTCTTGTTTAAATTACCCACGTGATCCAATTTCATACGTTTCAACATTGAACCTACCGTTTCGTTAATATCATTTGTTATTTCATCTGACAACGCATCGTATTTTCTCTTTGTATTAAAAGGGATGTTTACAATATCACACATTGCCCTTTCTACTAAAATACCCAATTGTTCAGTGTTTTTACAAATAACATTAACACGCTTCATATAAATCTTCTTAATATTATTTATCTCCAAATCTATTTTAGTTTTTTTTTATTCGTAATCCAATAAAAAAAACAACAACAATTTCTGCACAAACACAAATTATCTCTTACCACGTTTACTTTTACGACCAGGCTTTATGTTTAGGACCAGACTTTTTATGTTTAGGACCAGACTTTTTATGTTTAGGACCAGACTTTTTATGTTTAGGACCAGACTTTTTATATTTAGGACCCTTAGGACCAGAGTTTATACGTTTAGGACTATTCTTTTTTCCTGAACGTACCCCCTTTTGTTTACTTTTACCACCCCTTTGTGGTTTGTCTTCACCCCTTTGTGGTTTGTCTTCTATCTTATTAGTTTTACTATATAATGCAAAAACTTGCCGTATACTCTCACGACCTTTACTACCAGAAAATGATATATATATCATGTAAATTGCAAGAAATGCGAAAAATAGTAATCCAGAAATTATAATTTGTACATTCTTTGCAATTTTTAAAAACTGCGAAGATGACATTGTAGCAATCTCACTAAAACCTATTGTCTTGTCTAATATATACCTTGTTATAAAATTACTCTTATTATCGTATATATTTCCCAATTTTAAATTCATATTTATAGCACCCTCATTTAATATACGAGCTACATCTACGATTGTCAAATCCAAAAGAGTATACCCTTGATACGAAAAAAACGGGCCCATAAGAAAACCTAATATCATAGTTATATAATGCACCCCAATATCAAATCTATTTTTATTATGTTCTGTTTTTAAATTATCACGTTCTATTATTAACATATCATTTACAATATCTTGCGCTGCAAGACGTTTCTCCGCTTTACGAATATCAATGTCATATAAACGTTGTTTTTGTTGAACTTCAATCATTTTTTCCATCACTTCCAATTGCTTCATTTGCGATTCAAGCACACCAGCTGGTATCATCGTCGGCGATGAATTTGAAAAAGACATTGGATTTGAAAAAGTCATTGAACTTAATGCCCTAGACAATAAAAGTTCATTTCCAGTTTCATTTCCAGTTTCATTTCCAGTTTCGTTTTCCGTTTCGTTTTCCGTTTCGTTTTCACCTCCTACTTGTCCAGACCCAGACCCAGAATTTCCTGGTAATTTAAAAAATCTTTTTGTTACTAAAATAAGACCTAAAATAATTGCATTCACCATTTGAATCATTATATAATCATCTTGTTCAAATGCATGTTCTAATAAACTATTACTGTAATTATACAACATATGTAACAACTCAATTCCGTTAGCTATCTTTTCATCTTTTGATATTTTACTTTGATCAATTTCATCCATTAAATTTTCAAATGTATTTGTTATATTTTTATCATTGTTTCTATATAAATCGTTATATATTTTATCTTTACAATCACTCATTTCTTGAAAATTTTGTGTAATACGCTGTTTTGTTTTAGGATCCTTTATATTCATTTTTCGATCAGGATGATTTTCTTTTACCCATTTCCTCCAATTATGAGAAAAATTCGTCTCATCATCAGTGTAGTCTGACAATATATTTGAACCTTGAAATTTATCATAACATTTATCTAAATCCAAATCCATTGTATAATATATATCATTATTATATATTTTAAAATAATTGAATTAATATAATTTGTAAAGTAAAATATCAGAATGCTTAATAATAACTATTTTTGTTATTTTTGCTTTATCGATGAGCTCGGATTATGTAATCATTGTATCACTAATATTGCTGTCGACGTATGTTTAAATTGTATAGCCTATGGTGGAAATAATAATCAATGTATAAACTGCGAATTACTAGGTGATGAAGGTGTATCATTCGGTCAAGATGTTTCTGAAATTAGAAATTGGATCTATCTAAATGATGAACATTTTTTATCTATCTAAATGATGCACATTTTTTATCTATCTAAATGATGCACATTTTTTATCTATCTAAATGATGCACATTTTTTATCTATCTAAATGATGCACATTTTTAGATATATTATCGATCGATTTAATTCATAAATGACGACATCATTTGTGATCCAACTGAAAATGTTATACCTTGTTTAATATTTGATTTAAAATCTGAATTGTAATTTTTCAATACCTTCGTGAATTTTGTAATCGATTCCTCTTGAAATCATTCACCAAAGTTCTCTTCAACAAGCAGATAATACATTCGTCTAAAAAAATTAAAAAATTTGTAAAGATATACAAATGATATCTGACACTAAACAATTGGATTTGTTATACGAGAAAGCTGATAGTATAGACAGGCAATTGTTGATGAATTACTCTGCTGTAAACGATAATCTAATTTTTACAAAATATTTAGTCGAAGAAAGGGGTATGGATATTCACTCAGACAACGATTATGTTTTCAATACTTCTTGCAGTAGGCGCTACAAGGATATTACAAAATATGTGATATCCTTGACGAATGGGTACAGGTATGTCAACAAGGCGTTGATAGAATATGCTCACTCTGGTGATATAGATTTCGTAAAAGATATGATTGAAATGGGAGGAGACGTCACATCTAATAACAACGAAGCTATCATCTGGGCAGCCGGATTTGGTCACATTGAAATGGTAAAATACTTGCTAAAAAATTGGGCTACTCTTAACAAACAGAGAGCAATAGAACTTGCTAAACAAAATAAGCACAAGGAGATGATTACTTTCCTTGAAGCTTTAGCAACTTAATTTTTCTTCAAGATGCTTGTAGATAAAACAATTATAACTATTTCCAGACAAGATCGCTTTGTTTAGATATATTAATTCATAAATGACGACATCATTTGTGATCCAACTGAAAATGTTATACCTTGTTTAATATTTGATTTAAAATCTGAATTGTAATTTTCCAATATAAATGTAATAAACCCAATCGCGGCACTTGCCTGAATAATTTTATACATGTCTATTTGTTTATCCATAGCAATACGAATAATCAAAATAGATATAAAAACTTCTAAAAACTCGTGTATATAAATTACTACCCAATGTTTTATATCAAATTTAGTCGCTCGATCGGTTTCTACTTTTTGATCGGTCGCTTGATCAGACATACTTACTTAATATATACTTATATAAAATTTTTACTATAATTTTATTAAAAATTTTACTAAATATAATTAAATTTTACTTTGTTTTGGTTTTGGTATAGACCCATATTTTACATCTTGTTTAGGAAATATATATTCTTCTCGTTTCTTATGAAGTTTATCTAAACTTTTATTGTATACAAATCCTAAATTGTTATCTAGGTTTATTTCAATATCTCCTGTAAAATCTTTATCTGACATATCCTTTATATCTCCTGTAACATTTTTATCTGACATATCCTTTATATCTCCTGTAACATTTTTATCTGACATATCCTTTGTATCATTTTTCATTGTTTTTTCAGTTTTTCTACGTTTACTTTTAATATTACCTCCTATATGATGTACACGTACACGTGCACCTCTAATATCATCTTGATCTTCGATATGTGTATATAAATATTCACCAATATCTGCTGGGATTTTTAACCACCTGTTTAGTATTTCAGATGGAGTTACATCAGAAATTATTTCAGATATGTGATAATCACAAGGCAATGAAAAATAATTAGGATCATAAAATGGATATTCTGTTTGCATTTGGACATCTAAATCCCACCACATATCTGTATAATGTAAATTATCAGGTACTCGTTCTAATAAAAAATCCAAAACTGATCTTGTAAATCTATAAAAATCATATTTGGGGTTAAACTTGTATGATGTAATACCAAGATTATATCTAGTAATATTTATACCAGAACGAGTCTCTCTATAATTACCTGTATAATTTTTTGGACTTTCTTTATTATATACCTTGTCTACAATCATCTTTTTAAAGTTTACAGATACAATATCATCTGATAAATCATAATTACGATTCCCATTCACAATATAATAATTACTCTTAGTATCATTATCATAATGCAAAATTTTTTTATATACGTGTTTAAAAACTACCTGGGTCAATTGTTCATCTATAAAAGATAAATCTTCATCTTTATTTGTTAAAACCCAATCTGTTTTTTTAAATAAAGTTTCCTGATATTCCGTAAATGTTGAAAACGTTTTGTTTAATTGAATATCCGTAAATGTACCTTGCCCGCCAAAGTTAAGGGTACCATTATCATCACCCTTTACATATTCCGGATTTACATAACTCCTACCATAATCTATTATATGAGGTATCACATCTGTTACTATAAAAATTTCCTTGTTATTATATTTTATACGAACTTTTTCTGGACTATTTAATTGTACAATCAAAACATTACTCATATGCAAATCATAATGTGTAAATTCTAAATTATCCTGTGCTACTTGTAATGTATACATTAATATTATAAGCAATTTTATTAAATCCCCTTCTATTTTAAGCTTTTGTTCTCTTGAATATTTATCAGATCGTAATAATTGTATATATTGACGAAATGTATGTACACTTTTAGTACTAGTATTTCTTATATACTCGTACACTAAATGAATTTTCTTCTCTGATGCACTATCGCATAATTTTATAATTGATAAATCTACATTTAAATCTGGATCTATTCTATCATCAAAACCACAAAATACTTTACCATAAACCAATGCAAAATGATTGGTACGATGATTTATTCGCAAATTATTTAATGTTAATCCTACATAATATTCATAACACACGGAATCCACAGAATCCACTGAACTATCTCCTAATGGTATTTTCACCAATAATTCATTGTCCATTATATTATCTTTTAATGGATCTTTTTTTAAAGATATCAGAAAAATACGACCATTAGCAGAATCTATAGGTAAAACTTTTGTTATTTTAAAAAAACGATCGTATAATTCTGGATTTTTTTCAAAAATTTTAAACATTTCTAAATACTTTACTGTATCAGATGTCCTTGATAAATATAAACTATCATCTCTTTGTATTTTTGATTCTATATTACTAATATTCTGTAAAGTATTTGTTATATCTGATGTATGACGACCCATTATAAAAAATTGGGATAAATAATCAAATAAGGAATTCATATACAATATAACTATACAATACAAAAATAAAATAATTATCAAGATTCACCAGATATTTTTGATAAATAACTATCCAAATCACTTGCATAACTAGGACATACTAAAACAAGTCTACGTGTAGATATATCTTGTACTCGAGTTATACTTTTCTGAAATTTTATTATATCTATACCTGTCGCATTGTGTATTTGATCATCTGTAAAACAATCCTGTAAAGCCCATAAATACCCAGCCGCATAATTTGCGTGCAATACTGCTATCAAAGGACTGCGATCCTGTAAACTTGCAACTGCCCACCTAGAACAACTCCTAACCATTACCTCAATAACTTGATCTATCTTTAAAGCGCCTTTAGGTTTACACGTATTTGTCAAACAAAATACTAAATACATTAAAACTACAAATGTTGATAAAAACAACATTTGTATTTTGTATAGAATTTAATTTTAGTTATATTGTACAGAATTTAATTTTAGTTGTATTCATTTTAGTCGTTACAAATAATAATACCAATCGGGTTTAAAACAATAACATCCTGGATTGCAACAATAATAATAATCACTTAGTATATCACTATCATAATAAAAACAATCGGGATTACCACATTGTGATTTTACTTTAGGCATCTCACCTTGCATTTCAACATTTGATACAGAACTCGCTTGGTCCACATTCGAATTTGGATGCAAATATAAATTCACATGCGTAACGTACACGCACCCACCAGTAGTAGATATATGCTGTTGACGCTTTTTTAATGTTTTTAGCGATAGATTATTTTCACTCTTTATAGCTGTACCCGTTGTACAATTTGTCTTGTTCATTGTTTATAAAATATACAAAATAAAATAAATACACAGAATGTACATAATAATCGTAATTTAAATTACTGGTTTTATAACATTTACAAGTCTCTTTTTAACCACACCATAATTGTTCGTCTTACTTGTTTATTATAATCACCTTCTTACCATCAATTATGGTCTCGTTAAAAACTTGTGTAAAATCACATACTACTACATATGAATAAATGTAAAAATTCATAAATTTTTGGCTTTAAAGCCCAAGACAATTATTAGACGGTAATGAAGTGTAAACTGCTAAATCTAAGCCAACCCATCCATTGTATCGAATACCATTCAAAGAAGAATCTGCGTATATACATTTTATATTATCAAACCTATGTCTTATCCAGGATTCCAAATCTATTCTAATACGGTGAGATAATCTTGAATGTATTTTTTTTGTATCAAGATAAGATTCACATAATGTAACAAGCTATTATGACGTTTTACTATGTTTTTATCCAACCAACTTCTTGCTTACCTCCAGGGGTGTCAGTTAAACTGACACCCTTTTGTTTGCTATTAAAATTTTTTATAACTTCTCCTCATTTCTAACAAATCACCTATATCTTTTGCTTTGAAAAGTGGATCGTCACATGTACCATATACTTGAATATTCAAACCATTAAATTGTTTTATCATCAAGTTATCGCTACTTTTATTATCTAATTGAATTTGCGTATTTCCGCTGTTCATATAAAATATATTATTATCTTTAAATACCCATTTTTGAAATTGTTTTCTGTTTTTATATAATTAAGTCATAATCAGAGAATTCACGGTTTGAATTACAATGAAGAAGTTCTTGTTAATGTTCTAATTCTTTTACTTATAATAGTTGTTGGTAAAATTATAGTTATAGGTCCAGATGTAGTTGTATTTTCCAGATGTAATTGTATTTTCCAGATGTAGTTGTATTTTCCAGATGTAGTTGTATTTTCCAGATGTAGTTGTATTTTCCAGTTGTAGTTATATTTTTCAGTAATAAATGCTTATTCTCAACTATTTTACATCCAGACCATAAAACGTGGTCAACCCGCTAAACCCGCCATAACCCACCTAAACCCGCCATTTATGGAGGCAACCCGCCAACCCGCCATTATATCAAAACTTTTTGTATATTTTTCTTTTTTTGAAATTTTGTTGTTTTTTCCTTTTTCTCTAATTTTTTTTTCCCTGGGACTTTGCCATTAATGGCGGGTTTGGCGGGTTACCTCCATTAATGGCGGGTTTTTGGCGGGGTTTGGCGGGTTTGGCGGGTTGACCACGTTTTATGGTTTGGACTTGTTTTTCTTTACTTTTTAATTTTTTTTTTAAGAAATTTAACAAAAAAAATATATATAAAACACATAAAACACATAATGATATTTCATTACATATTTCCTTAATTTCCTTAGAAAAAAATAAGAAAAAGAACAATGAAATGAGACCATAATTAAGCCTTTTCAAAAAAGCACCAAAAAGTCAAAAGTATATTTTCAAAATATCTAAAAACTGGTTTCGAAAAACACACATTTGACCAAAAAAAATTTTTATGGTTTGTAAAAAAATCCTGTAAAAAAAACAAACAAAATTCCTTAATTTTCTTAGTAATAATTAAGGAATCAGTGACTAATTTCAAACCATAAACACTAGTATTTTCAAAATGTTTAAAATCACAAACAATATCTGTAAATTCCTTATTTATCCTTTAAAATAAGTACTTTATGAAGAGTGTAAAAATTCATCGTCTTGGACTTTTTATAAAAACACATAAAAAAATTCCTTAATATTTTTAAGAAAAAATAAGGAATTTGTAAAAATATTCAAACCATAAACGTGCTTGATTAAAAAAACAGAAAAAGTCACTTTCTACATTTTACAATCGTAAAAAATTCCTTATTTGTCCTTTAAAACAAGTGTCGTTTTGAATTTTTTAAAATTTGTCGTCTCGTCAATTTTTATATTTTTTATAAAAAACATTTAAAAAACATAGAAAAAATTCCTTAATTATTATTAATAAATTAAGGAATTTGTAAAAACTTTTAAACCATAAACGTGGTTGTTTTGAAAATACTAAAAATGACGTTTTTTAAAAAAAATATTAAAAAAGTAAAAGAAATTCCTTATTTTTCTTAAGAATAATTAAGGAATTTGTAAAAACTTTCAAACCATAAACGTGATTGTTTTGAAAATACCAAAAATGACGTTTTTTAAAAAAATTCCTTAATTTCTTAAGAATAATTAAGGAATTCGTAAAAACTTTTAAACCATAAACGTGATTGTTTTGAAAATACCAAAAATGACGTTTTTTACTATATTTACATTGGTTGTATTGTTGTATTTCAAACCATAATTATAACTCACGTATTTCTAAACCAACCCATCCCTTGTATCTTTCTCCATTTAATGTTGAATCTTTATATTTATCATCAATCCCTTTGAATTTAGCCTTTATATATTTTTCCATTTCTGATTTTAATTTACTTGACATTCTGGATGGAAGTTTTGTTTTTCCAGTATACAATTCGCACACGTCCTTTAATTTTAAAATACCATCCTTTTTTTCTTCTATATTTTCATCAGCCCAATTGTAAAATTCATTATTTTCTTTACGATATTCATTGGTCTTGAGTTGTACTTCTACAGGTTCTTTGACATCTTTGTAATAATAATCTAACAATATTTTCATAAACGTTTGACGCCAAGTAACATCTTCACGCATTCTTGAAGGAAGTGTACGATCTATTTTGTATTCGCCGTTTTCTTTAGGATCATCCACAAAACGTGAAGGAAAATCTATAACACGAATACGACGCCATAATGCAGTATCTTCACCCTTAATTTCTGGTAATTCATTACAAGCTAAAAATAATTTTGCTTCCATCACAAAACTCATAGCTTCTTGATACAACCCACGTGCAACAATTTCTTCACTACCAGTAAGTTCCTTGAGTAAACCAATATTTATCTTTTCTCCATCTTCTGGTTCACTTAAAAACGCAAAACGTTTATGCATCAATTTTATCTTTTCTGTATTTGCCTCATTTGCATTGTTACGTTTACGTGTCAAAAGTGTAACCTCTACCTTTTCACCAAAATCTCCCATCGCTAATTTCATTAAATTCAACAACTGACTTTTACCATTTGCACCAGTATCACCTATAAACATTAAAAAATATGTATTCGGTATATCACCATTTAAACATTCACTCATCTTTTTTAAAACATAGTCCCTAACACCACGATTTGGTATAACTTGTTCTAAAAACGTAATGACTTCTGGATTTTCTGTCGTAGAATGGTCAAAATTAACTGTTAAATTAACATAATCATCTTTTTTTGTTTTACGAAATTTATTTTCTAACAAATCAAAAACACCATTCGAAAATGGAACTAAATGTTTTTTACTATTTAAATTATAAACGAATGATTCGTCATTATTATAAATCTTTGCACCCTTTATAATATCGTCTTGATAACCAGGTTTGTGAAACTTGTTTATTAAACTTTTTATATTCTTATTTAATGTCATTGTTGTCGCATCAGTATTTTTATTATCATAATACGTCTTGATTTTGTCAAACATATTTGATAAATCTATAATACACTTTTTCATTTCAATATTATCATTATCACATCTCCACACAGAACCTGTGAAATAATACCAATTGTTACGAGAATATACAAAATCTTTATTAATTGTAAACAATAATTTTGAAATCATAGTAATTTTATGACCATCTAAAACTTGATTTATAATAGTTGTAACTTCTTTATTCTTGAAAATAGCATTGTCAAGTTTTATATCACAACTAAAATCTATTTCTGAACCAGCATTGTTGTAAATATTTATAATATTATTTATAGTCCCATGATTAACAAGTTGATTATAATTCAACCAAAAACTATTCAAATGTTTATAACGATCATCTAATGGAATAATTTGATTTTTAGGAAACACTGCCTGACATACCTTGCATTTTAAACAATAACCATTATCGCTAATATGATGTTCTACATTACATTCCGGACATTTTCCCTTTAATATACCAACTAAACTTTTATCTCCAACACTACCTCTAAAAATCATCTCTTTTCTATCAAATTGTACTTCTTTTACATCTTTGTCAAAATTTTCATTAATGTAATTTTTACATTCCACAATAGCATGATCAATCAAATCCATTTCTTGCTGATTCACTTTTAAACATTTTTTTATAATTTCATTAACCTCTTTTGGATAATGACATAAACGTATTTCATTATATTTGTCCTCATTACACTCTGTATTATGACATTTCTGTTTCGCACTACTCGTATCTATTACTATATACTGATTATTACCTCTGTGTTCTTTATCTAAAAAAGGACAATAACGCTCCATTAATGAAATAATAATACAATTATGCTCTTTGTCTATGAAAACATCTCGTATTTTATTTGGAAAATGATGAAATTCTTTTTGAATAAACCTTCTTATTATTATTTTATCGTTTTTATCTAATTCTTCAGGGACATTTACTACATTTTTGTCTACAACTATATGATCTGTTACTTCTATTATATCCGTTCCATTATCCCTTCCATTATCCGTTCCATTATCCCTTCCATTATCCCTTCCATTATCCCTTCCATTATCTGTTCCATTATCCCTTCCATTATCTGTTCCATTATCCCTTCCATTATCTGTTCCATTATCCCTTCTATTATCAATTTCATTAAATAAAATATGATCTTCTGAAATTGCACACACAAATGATTCTATATCCATAAACGGATCACTTAAATTACTCCTTTTCATCGGTCTATCTTCACCTCTTTTTGAACTGTATATTGTTCTAAACAAACCTGCCCTATATACACTTGGATCTACTAAATATTTATTTTTATCACCACGAAATTTATCCAACCCAAAATTCTTGTACAAATTTTTTAAATAACCAACATCCTTAAATACAATTTCCTTTTCATCATTAAAGAATTTTAAAATTATATGAAATGATTTTTTTATTGTAGAATGCGATTCTAATATTATACGTTTCATTTTTGCTTCTGGAAATCGCGTTTTAACTATATCAAATGTCTTTGTTATACACGTTTCTATTATTCGATTGTAATCTTGATAATAATCTGAATTATCTGAATTACCTGAATTATCTTCAATTGTAGCATTTTCAGTATTATTATTATTTTCTTTGTTATCTGAAAAATTATCTAATGTATTGTTTTCATTGGTTTTTTTGTATATTTCAATATCGTAATAAAAACAAACTGGTTTATCTGCTGGTATAAATTCATAAAAATCTCGTTTATGACTACGTTTAATTAAATCTATAAATTTTTGATAATCATCTAGTAAAAAATATTTAGTTATATTTCTATTACAAACTATACCCGTTTCTAATGTATCTAAACATTTCAATGCATCATTTTTATTAGAATAATACTTTATCATTATTACTTACTTGATACTGTAAAATATATTATCTTTTTAAATAATTCTTATTACCGTATCTTAATTAATTATTTATACATATAATATTGACAAATTACAAAAATATCCATTAAAATCGTAACAATACAATTGACGATCCATGGCATATTAGATTCTATATAAACTGGATCTATCGTTATAACTGCCAAATATACTCCATTTCCACACATTGTAAATATATACATTAATAATGATAAACCCTCTGTTGATTTCCTTTTATAATTCATCCACATTTGAGGTATTCTTCCAATTAAATAAAATGACATTGTAATCCACCCTAATATAGCACCACTTTCATCATGTGATTTATTGATAAATATATTCAATACAACACATGTACACGTATTTATAGATAAAAATAAAGTAGTAGCAAAACATTTTATAATATAATATCTATTTAAATTTGTATACCCAATTGTATTTTCATTTGTGTCTCGATTTAAATTTGTGTCTCTATTTTCATTTGTATTTTCATTTAAATTTGTGTCTCTATTTTCATTTGTGTAGTATTTGTCAGTGTAATATAATACAAATATTATCATAATAGCACCAACAAGATAATGATACCATCCTATAATAATAATACTTGATGGCATATATAACACAATTGTTCCTATTAAACTTAGGATATCTGCTTGCGTCCACAATAATAGCATCCAAAATGAAATGCCATCTGAAGACTTTGATTTATAGATTACGTAAAATTGCGGAACGTAAACTATACTATAAAATATTAAAGAAATAGTACTTAAAACATATGATAATTCTTCTAAATTCATATTACACCCTGAATTTTTTATATAAAAATAATTATAATTCAAATTTTTATATTTGTATAGTAATGTATGTAAATCACAAAATTGATAAATACAGTAAAATAATTAAAATTAGTGATTTAATTTATTAACGTTATTCTTGATTTATTTAATTATTATTATTATAATATGTTAAGAGCCAAAAAATTTGCAGTCAAAAAAAAAACGCCAATAAATAAATTTCTAAAAGATATTAATACAGACAATTGTTATTCAGTATCTGAAAAAATTGACAGTATTCGATTTTATATACATTATTTTTATATTTCTTTTAAAGAGTCTTTACAATTTGAAATTATAAAGGAATACAACAAAAATGTTATACCTTATACTATAATAAAAGAATCTTGTACAGAAACTTGGTTTTTAGTTTGCGAACAATTGGTAATGTTTTATATTAATGAAAATGATATAGAAGAATTTTACTTGTCATTTTTATTTAATGAATTGTATAAATTTGTTATATATTATGATAATAATCAAAAATGCTATATTGCATTTTGCGTATCTCATACTAGTAATGAAATAATTGATACACCATTGGAGTTTTTTACAGGAAATAATTATTATCCAAAATACTTTGTTTTATCCCATTTTTTACCAACTAAAAGTGAATCTGATAATGAACCTCCTGATAATCTATCTGAAACCAAATACAAACAATATGAACTAAAATCTATACCACCTTGTGTTGGATTCGTAATACTTAATAAAAATATATGTACTTGGTTTGATGACAAATCCGATTTCAAATTAGATTTTTATCAGGATATTGGGTATGGAAAAGGGAATAATGATTTAGATTGTTTAGTTAAAACAATATTATTTCAAATAGATAATTCTAAACGTTTACCTGTAAATTATTTAAATTTTTAATAATATTTTTAATAATAATTTTATATATATATATATATATATGGGGAATAGTGCAAGTGAACTCAAAAGTTTAAAATCAAAAGTTACAGCCTTGGAAACAAAAACAAAAGATTACGCCACTCTAAAAACGCAAGTTGCAGATGCGTCGTCTAATCTAGCTAAATCAGTAGATTACGAAGCTTTAGCTAAAAAAATTACAGATGTGAGTTCTTATAATGACAAAGTAGCTGCGGCATTGGCAAAAAATCCAGGTGTGTTAGGTGAAGGTTTAGCAGCAAAAATGGGTAAAGATGATGCCGTAGCAACTCGTATCGTAACAGGTTTACAAGACAATACGGCATTTGCAAAAATTCTTTCTGATAAACTAACAGATGAAACAGGAGCATTCCGTGATCGTTTACGTGGAGATAAAGGAGCTCCTGGTGAATTGGCATCAAGTCAAGAAGCTGTTAAAAAGGCTTTATATGATACAAAATACACAATGTGGTGTGCAGATGGTGATATTTGTCAAGTACCTGCTAGTAATAAAGGTATTAAAATAGGAGATACAGTTTTGTCACAAGCTGATGAGTGGGTTCGATTATTATCTAATCCAGATGATAAAAGTACTTATAATCGCGGCGTTGCTGCAAAAAATTTATGGGCAAAGGAAAAATTGTATGTTAATAATCGTGATGTTTTGGCTGAACTAGATTCTCTTAATAAATTAAAGGAAGACTTTTATTGGACACTAGAAAATAATATGGTTAGGCGGGACAAGCATTATGCTATTGCTACCAGACATGGTTATTTTCAAGCTGCTGATGGTTGTCACAATCACGATGGATGTAAAGGACGTGGTCTACCACTATTTGATGGAGATAATACTAACGGTGCATTTGAGAAAATGAAATTTCATCAGCGCAATGATTGAAGAATGGGAAAAACTAAGAATATTTAGAGGTCATGGGTAGCTGATATTTAAGAAATTAATATAGTTGTAAATTATTTAAATTTTTAATAATATTTTTAATAATAATTTTATATATATGTATATATAATGGGGAATAGTGCAAGTGAACTCAAAAGTTTAAAATCAAAAGTTACAGCCTTGGAAACAAAAACAAAAGATTACGCCACTCTAAAAACGCAAGTTGCAGATGCGTCGTCTAATCTAGCTAAATCAGTAGATTACGAAGCTTTAGCTAAAAAAATTACAGATGTGAGTTCTTATAATGACAAAGTAGCTGCGGCATTGGCAAAAAATCCAGGTGTGTTAGGTGAAGGTTTAGCAGCAAAAATGGGTAAAGATGATGCCGTAGCAACTCGTATCGTAACAGGTTTACAAGACAATACGGCATTTGCAAAAATTCTTTCTGATAAACTAACAGATGAAACAGGAGCATTCCGTGATCGTTTACGTGGAGATAAAGGAGCTCCTGGTGAATTGGCATCAAGTCAAGAAGCTGTTAAAAAGGCTTTATATGATACAAAATACACAATGTGGTGTGCAGATGGTGATATTTGCAAGGTACCAGCTGATAATAAAGGTATTGAAGCACCAACTTTAAATGTATCGCGTATTAACATAGGAGGTTGGAATATTAGAGAAGATAAAGATCATCTTGTTTTTAGAAGAGGTGATGCAGGTGATGGAGATAATCAACCACATTTACGAATGTCGCAAGATGGAAATTTCTGGGTAAGCAGATCTACTTCTCGCGGGTGGGTTGCAGATATGATTGGTGATAAACAAAATCAACTTAATAATAAAATGGATAAGGGGAGTAGTATAAAGCTAGGTATATGGACTCTGAATGGCGATAACGATTTGCTAATTCAAAGGGATGGCAAATCCCCTTACAAATTTGCTCAAGGTGTTGATGGAAACTTTGTTGCTAAAACAGGCGACTATGGTAGAAATTTTTAAAGATTTTAGATGATTGGTCATTTTTATATTTGATCAATATTAGATATAGAGATACCTTTGGGTTCGGCATCGGTAAGATATTTAAAGTGATGTATCGGTGATGATAAAAGTATTTTATTAAATGTATTAGATTTTTCTTAAACGTGTCCATTCTATAAAATCATCTAAATTATCTAAAAAATATATTATACATTTGTAAAAAAATGTATTACCAGATATATACATTTAAATAAAATATATATATTTATTTTCTAATTGTATCGTAATTTTTACAGAAATAATCTACAGTTGTTTGTAAACCATTTTCTAAATTAGTAAATTCAAAATCTGGGAAATAATTAAACAATTCCATATTAGTAGCTGTTTTCTTATATTGACCATCCGAATACGTAGTATCATATACAATTTTACCACTAAAAGTAAATGTTTTGGTTATAGTTTCAATTAATGTTTTAATCGAAACCTCTTCACTTTCAGGTGGACTAACTATACATGAAATTTCATTTTCAGAAGTATCCAAGTCAATAAATTTTAAAATAATTTTTGAAAAGTCATCGACATAAACAAATTGCCTCATAGAATTTCCGCTACCATAAACTGTTAAATTATCTCCATTCTTTTTTGCCAAATATGTTTTATGAATTAAACCAGGAATAACATGACTACTCGTTAAATTATAATTATCGTATTCTCCATATAAATTTGTTGGTGTAACATTTATAACCTTTAAACGACTAGTTTTTGCTAATAAATGTGATGCTAAATGCAAAATTCGTTTTGAATAAGCATATCCTATATTCGAATCGTGTGGTAAACCATTATGTAATTGATCACTTGTTAATGGATAAATTACACCTTTATCTGGAAAAATACAAGTTGATAAACAATTAATTAATCTTTGTACACCAAATTGTTGACACGCATCTACTATGTTAATATTAATCCTTGAATTATCTACCAGATAACTATAATTACCATTCATATTATCATATACCCCACCAACACGACTAGCTAAATGTACTACTATTTCAGGTGTATGTAACCCAAATAATTTATATACTTGATCTGTATCTCGCAAATCACAATCTTTACTTGATAAAAAAATAAACGTATGTCCTCCTTTATCCCTTTTATTATTTACAACTTTTTGTAAGGAATGTCCAACTAATCCAAAACCACCTGTAACTAATACTCGCATTTAAAAATACATAATTTTGTATTTTTAAATAAAGAAAATTATTATTTATTAATTTTACAACGTAAATTTCTATTTCTATTTCTATTTTGATTTTGATTTTCATTTTTGTTTTTGTTTTTATAAACAAATTTTTATAAACAATTGAAAAAAATACAAAATACATAAATGTGTAAAATATGATTATTCATAATTATTCAAAATGCCCTATTCGATATTATTATAGTGAAGAAAAATCTTTATTTCCAGAATTTGAAAATTTTAAATTTGTATTGGATTATAAATGTAGTGCGCCAGATTTTTCTGGTATAACACGGGGAATTTACGATTCGGATACTGATATATTGTATTGGCAATATGATTTTAAAAAATTTAAAAATGATATAGAAAATTTGAAGTTATCTTTAACGACGTTGTCTAATGATACTATTTTAAGCAATCTATATGATTGTTTACATTCAAACAGTGTAATTGACGGAACTAATCGACGTGTCTATTAATTGTAATTCGTGTATTAATGATCTAGGTATTCGTTTATTTTTTACGAGTGATCTTAATAATTGATCTTTACTATATGTATTGTACGTTAATAAAAATTCCTTTGATAATTTTTGATACGTCAATATATTTGTAAAATAAAAAGTAAAATCCGTTTCTGAAAATTTAGAAACAATATCATTTAATAATTTTTCAGATAAACATTGATATCTAATTAATGATCCTAATTCCAAGTGCTGGAAATTAGTTTTTATAAATGTTTCTGACAATTCAGTAAACCTTGATATATTGCTCCAACATATAAAATCAAATTTGTGTATAAATGATCCTAAAATATTTTCGTTTATACTATGTTTTGTAAATTCTTGCCATATTATATTTTCACCATAATTTTGTATAATTTCATAACATACAATATTTTTATTTGATGATAACGGGTGCCATTGTACATTATCTATAAATGTCAGAACAAAGTCGTAATCGATAGGTTGTTTACTCCATATATAATACCAATCTTGAGTAGACAAAGTAAAACTATTAGTTTCTATTATTTTATATAAAATATCAAGGGGAATTGTTTGTGTAGACAACAATGTTTTATAATTGATTTTGTGAAACAGTTGTCTTGTAAGATCATCTGAAAATGTTTGACACGTACAAATTATTTCTAAATCTTTATTATTAGGTATCCAAACTACGGTACTTTCTGGTATAATTTTACCAGTACAACTTTGATTATGTAATATAATCGAATTCCAATCTATTAAATATATATACTTGTCAAATGTTTGTATAGTTGCTGGTATTAATGTATAGTCGAAATGGTCGTATTCAACTATATTATCAATTAAATACCAAAAGTTATTATTGATAACTATGTTAAAAAATTTATTAGTGCAAATCAACTTACTTAACGTGGTTATATCAATGTATTTTATAATTTCATACCATATTTCAAATGGTAATGTTTTTACAAGATTTATTGTTGTTTCCATTATATATAGTTGTACTTTAAATTGTATTTTAAATTGTAACTTGAATTAATTTAGTAATTTTTAATTTCTTGTCAAATTGTAATATAAAATGGGTGTGAATGATCCTTGTTTAGCTAACCCTTCAATCCAATGTGATCAATGGGTTCAAGATTATTGTAACAAAAATCCTAACGATCAAGATTTTTGTGGTTGTTCTACAAATATGTTAAAAGATGCACCAGATCCTGCTTTAGGTAGAACTCCTGTTAAATGTTGGTCTGATAAATGTAATAAAAATGCAAATTCTTATAAATTTTTCTTTGTAAAAGATGAAAAATGTCCTGATGTTTGTGTAGATGAAAGTAGTATAACTGCGTTGGGTAGTACTATAACGGGGTCTTCATTTACTCAATCAAGTTGTGGTGGTGAAGTTATTCAAACTAAAGATCCAAAGGTTGCTGAAAGTGTTGCAAAATTATATACATATGGTATTGGTACAATTATAGGATTTGTTGTAATATTATTATGTGTATCTATGAGTATGTCGTTAATATTGTTTATTAAATAAACAAATTACACAAATTTTTTTTAAAAATATAATATATAATACAAAGATAAATATGGATCTTAACATTGTTTATTTAATAGTTGCAGCAATTGCAATTTATTTCTTTTTTTTTAGATCACAATCAAAGGAAGGATTTGAAACAAATCAACGCGTAGTATTGAAAACAGCAGATGGCAAATATGCCAAAATATGCGCAGATAAACATTTATGCGCAAGTAAAACTGAATCTGAACGAGTTCAATTTAGTATTATGAAATTCAGTGATGATTTGATTGCATTATCGAGTGGTGGTTATTATGTAGCATCTTGTTTTGGTGAGACTTGCAAAGATGATATGATAAAGGTGAATAGTTTTAATCCTTATGCTCCAAATGCAAAATTAGCTTTAGAAAAGGACAATGAAAATTATTATATAAAGTTTTATGATGAAAAATATCTAAGTTTGGATAGCAATGACCATTTTATTAAAACAAGTGAACGTTCACTAGCTGTAAAAGTACAATTTGTTTAAAAATTTCATTAAAACGTGTCATTATTAATTAAATTAATTTAGTTATAATTAATTTATTTGATATTTGTAGAGATGGCATTAGGATCAACAATTGGCTTAACAGGTTCAACAAGTATAATATTAATAATTGCTATATTAGTAATTGGTGTCATTTATTTTCATAAAAAATACAAGGAAATATTTAGTATTGATTATTTGTGGGATAATAATTATTGTACAGTAGTAGACGAAAGTGGTAAAACTATTGTAGACAAAGATACTGGATCTATATTTGGTAGAAACGGTATTTATAGTACAGAATATTGTGCATTTCATCCTTTGATGATTTCAGATTCGGAATTTAGAGAAAAAGCCCTTACATTATACGATACAAGTAAAATGTTTACATCAATTAAAAATTTTTTTAATGGAACTTGGCGATTACCAGATCAAAATTTAATAAAAACAGATCCTGTATTATCAACGATGATTTTGAATCCTTGGTATACGAGCGATGATGTATTTTACACACCAAATACAATACAGTATACTTATGATTTGAAAACATTTATTGTAGATGGTAAGGAGTTTTATAGTTTTGAGAATGATGGTCTTTATAGTAGTTTTTTTAAGCAAAATATTAATGCTAATAATACTACTCAAACCAAGTGCTCACCCGCAGATACTTTCACTTGTGAAGATTCACCTGGATTATGTAATTGCCAATATCAAGATGTTGAAGTATATTATTTATATATGGATAACCGTATACTTATCGAATTACCTATGCAGCTGTATCTAGGAGAAATAGATGATTCTCAAACAAAAACAATTAGTATTAAAGTTGGGGGTAAAATACAACAAGCTAAAATAGAACCTTTTAAGGTAACAAATCTTGAAGATCTAGAAAAATTATTAGAACGACGTTTTTATCAATTCAAAGATACAATTGGAACAGCTTGTGATCAAGTTTCATCTAAAAATCAAAAAGCATATGATTCTAAATGTAAATTTTTTAAATCAGACGCATTAGCCGGTTTAGTTATAGCTTTAAAACGTATTATTATTATAAATATACCAGAATCTGTAAGAGATGCTTGGATAACAAAGGTAGATGATAAAATAGCTATAGATACGACATTAAGCTATTTAGAATTCTTTTTATGGTTAGCTGCAAAATCACATCGTGATAAAATAACATATGATTTTCAACCATTTAATAAAAACAAACGTTAAATGTAAATGTTCATTTGTATTTAACGTTTGTATTTAACGTTTGTATTTTAATTATTCATATTTATTTTATTTATAAATAATATTAATGGGAGCATCGCAAACAAAATCTAAAGTTGATATTAAAGAATTAAATAGTACTGATATTAACATGTCTTCTGAAACTTTTAATAAAGTTGAAAATACATGTAAAGCAACGAGTAATCAAAGCAATGTGCTGAATATTGTTGGTTCTACTGTTACTAAATTAACCACTAATCAGAAAAATGCTGCTAAAAATACTTGTATTTTACAAACAGCTATAGCAACTACAAATGATACAGAAGCTCAAAATAAATTAATGACTGCTCTTAAACAAGGTTTAGAACAAAATGCTTCTGCTGGTATTGGATTAGCTAATGCAGAAAGTAATACGAGTATTACTAAAGAAAACAAATTTACATTAAAGGATAGTAAAAAAACTGTCAATGAAGCTATTGTTGGATGTGTTATGCAAATTGACCAAGAGAATGTTATTAATATTGTTGGTTCTACCGTAACAGATTCTAAATTTGATCAAGCAAATGATGTTATGATGGAATGTTTAAGTAGTTATGGTGTAGCAACTGAAAATAAGGCAAAAGCTTCAAGTGACGTAGTATCAACTACTACAAGTGAACAAAGTCAAAAGGCAGAAGGTTACGACCCCATCAAATCCTTAGGTGGCCTTTTAGGTGCAGCTATGGTACCTTACATTATAAGTTGTGTGATTGTTTGTTGTATACTTGTATCTATTGGAGGAATATTTATGATGGGCGGAGGATCTGGATCTATTGGACCAGAAGGTGCAAGCTTCTCAATGCCTGGTATGCCTCCAGCATATGGTGGATCATATGGTGGATCATCTAGTTACTACAGTGGTAATACTTAACGGTTAACTTAAAACAATTTAATTGTAACTTATCAAACTAGAAATATCAAAAAACAACAAATTATTATTACATTCCGTTATTTTCATTTTCATATCGTTAAAATTTATATAATCATATATGATGATTATGTATTTGTCATTTTTATTTAATTTATTTATTTTATACAAATCACGCGAATTAATATAATAATCATTGTAAAAATTAAAATACATAACATCATATTGTAAATCAGAAACTGCTACTATTTTATAATTAATATTCGTGTATTTTTTTATTATACTTTTAATATTTGATATATGTGTTCGCCAATTAACCAATAATGTGTTATAGAATGATTTATCATAAATTTTTGCAATCATTTCTTCATATAATATATTAACAATAATTCTTGGTGGAATATTTTCAACACCGCGTTTTAATGTAAATAAATTCCATTCGTTTATCGCTTTACAATTGGATAATTGCATACCTGAATAATAACATAATCTTTTCATAGAATTTGTGTTAAATATACTATTAACATTTTTATCCATTGTAAATAATTTCATAGATGAAAATACTCTACTATGTAAATTCATTGAAAAAACAAGTGTAGTTTCATTTGACAATTTTTCACAAGATTTTAAAACTGTTAATGGATCGTTTGTATAAGCTAATATGTCATTTAAAATAATTACATCAAATGTTCCGTAATCATTTTTTATCATATCTGATGTATAATCGGATAATGTTAATTTACTGGATTCGTGGGACGAAAAAAAACTAGGATTAAATAATGTTGATATAGATACTGTTTTAATTTTATACTTTGATGTTTTTTTTACTAAAATACCAAGTATATCATCCAATATATCTGTATTCGTATCATTTACATTTAAAATTTTATACGTTTCATCTTGATCTTTTTTAATAGAACCTTGTCGAATCGGTAAGGACGCAATTTCATCCAGTATATGTCCTTTATAAATTTCTTTGTTGTAACTTGTTTTTTCAAATGGCAAAACTATATTTAGCGATTTTTTTTGTATGTGAAAACAATTATCGCAATATACATGATCAGAATAAAAATCATTGTGTTTTTTATTATTACATACAATACATGTAAACATTTTATAATATATTTATAAAAATATAAAATGTTTTAAACCTATCGTCTATTTTGTTTTTAAATTAAACTTGATTGAACCATTTCTTTTACTAATTCTTCAAAATTATATTTTGGACACCAATTTAATTCATTTCTTGCTTTTGAGGAATCACCTATTAAACATTCGATATCAATATCACGATAATATTTAGGATTAACTTTTATAATTATATGTGGTTCTGAATCATCTTCCGTTCCTCGTTTAATACCTACTTCATCTATACCAGTTCCTCGCCATACTATTTCTACTCCAATTTCTTTAAATGCCAATTCTACAAATTCACGAACAGAATGGGTTGTATCATTAGATAAAACGTAATTCCTTGGTGTTTCTTGTTGCAACATTAAATAAATTCCATAACACATATCTTTTGCGTGAGACCAATCGCGTCTAGCATTTAAATTACCTAATTCTAATGGTCCAATTTTTTCAAGAGCATTGTTTTTTCTAGATTTATTTGCTAACTTTCCACTTGGTGATCCGCAACCACCTATTCTAGGAATGGTTTTATAATATTTTGCAACATAATTAGTAATTTTTTTTGTAACAAAAGTTCCACCTCTACGTGGACTTTCGTGATTAAAAAGTAAACTGTTTACAACAAACATTCCATAAGCATCACGATACATATTACATAATTGTTGGGCAGCATATTTTGATATTGCATACACTGAACATGGATTTTGTGGTGAATCTTCATTTAATTTAAAACTACCATCTGTAATATTGCCAAAAATTTCACTAGTTGATGCCTGATATATCTTGCAAGTTTTTTCCATACCCAAATTCCTAACACTTTGCAAAATAGAAAGAACACCTAATGTATTCGTTTGAAACGTGTAATTCTCAATGTCATGACTCACTTTCACGTGTGACATGGCAGCAAGGTTATAAATTTCACATGGATTAACTTTTTTAACTATATTATAAATATTCATTGAATCAGTAAGATCCCCGTGATGTAAATGAAGTTTATCAAAAATATGATCAATGTTTTGAGTATTAAATGTAGCAGAACGCCTAATAATACCATGTACAATATATCCCTTTTCTAATAATAATTCTGCAAGCAAAGATCCATCTTGCCCTCCAATCCCCGTTACTAGAGCTACTTTTTTATTTTCTTCCATAAATTATTTTAATATATATTAATAATTGTTTTTAAATCAAAGTTTTTAACGAAAATTTTCTATATTAATTAAAAATTTTCTATATTAATTAAAAATTTTCTATATACAAACCTAAATTTAACTACTGTTACTAAATTATATTATATTTTTTAAATAAATTAAAATGGAATTATCAAAAATTTTTTTATATACTTATATCAAAATAACATACAAAATGTATTTTGGCTACAAAACATTAAATAAACGATACGAGTATGATTATCCATACAACTACTATCATCACAACGGTTATCACAATTACCATCACAATTACCACCACGGTTACGATTACCATCACAATTATCACAACGGTTACGATTACAACCACAATTATCACAACGGTTACGATTACAACCACGATTATCACCACGGTTACGATTACGGTTACGATTACGATTATCGTTATAGATTTTAATTACTTGCCATTTGTATTACTTGCCCAAATAGGTCCAGATGCACCATATACTACGAAATTACAATCATCTTGCATAACAGCATTGTATGGTCCAGATCCCTTACCATTTGTATCACTTGCCCAAATTTTTCCAGATGCACCATAAGCTACAAGATTTCCGTCACCCTGCATTTTTAAATGGTAAGGCGCAGATCCCTTACCATTTGTATCACTTGCCCAAACAGGATTCCCATTGCTATAAACAACTACATTTCCATCACCTTGCATAACAGCATTGCAATGATTTGATTTCATTTCAGAACACAGTCCGTCATTAATAGTAGAAGAACATGAATTGCCTGCTTGTTTAAATGGTAAGGGTGTTGTTGCGGGTGTTGTTGCGGGTGTTGTTGTTGCTGGTGTTGTTGCTGGTGTTGTTGCGGGTGTTGTTGTTGCGGGTGTTGATGTTTTTTTAGATTCATTGTTAGATTCGTCTTTGTTTTCGTCTTTGTTTTCGTCTTTGTTTTCGTCACTTGGCGAACTTGATGAACTTGAATAAATAACTCCGCCAATAATAGAACTACAACAACAACATATTATAACTACTATAACAATAATGATTGTATTATCTGCCATCTTTTATAATATAATAAATATAATAATATTATAATATTATAATATTATAAATTAATTTTAACAATTATTAGAAGAATCTTCTTCCTGCGTATACGTTGTTCATTTTCTCAATACCGCTATACTCACTACCAGATGGGTCGACTCGAGGATTTTGAAGTAATAACATCTCTTCCACGTTCACTCGGCATTTCCGATGAAGAATTATCAGAAGAATTATCAGAAGAATTATCTTCTTCGTTTGCTTCGTTTGCTTCGTTTGCTTCGTTTGCTTCGTTTGCTTCATTTGTTTGATTTGTTTGATTTGTTTGATTTGTTTGATCATTTTCTTCAAGATCTTCTTCAAGGTCTTCTTTTTGATTTACTTTTTCGTAAGTATTTCTCCGAATATAAAAATTATAAAGTGGGACAGCAACTGATGTTGTTAAAGCTGCAGCACTTAACTGAGCAAGTGTTTGAACAAATTGTTTAATAAAAATTTCGTAATAACTTCCAGACATTTTATATAAATATAAATCTTTTTATTTTTAAATTAAGAATATTTTCATAAATTTTTAATGTATGGTAAATATAGATAGATGTCATATTGTTCGCCAAGTGTAAATATAAAAGACCATTATACATGTTTTGAATACGATGAATTAAAACAAATTGCATTAGCTTTTAATATTTACATTCAAACAAACAAAGTATGTCCAAATTCTAAAAAAGATTCTAAAGATTCTAAAAAAGATAAAAGATGTCTACCAACCGCCTTGATTGACATTAAAAAATCTAAAAAAAAATTATGGTATTCTATTTACAATCGTTTAAAATACATTTGTCCATATGAATATTGTTGGATAGACCTTGATTTTATAAATAATATAAAGGACAAGTATCTTGGAGAAAAATTAAAATACTTTACTTTTAAACCAAAAATAACACGTACAATGAATTCTTGGTTAAGTACAAAAGATATTGATAATGTTTTACAACAATACCAAGATTTAGATCCAACTTTTAAATTTTTGGGTGCATTACCATCTGATTTCTATAGATTAACACATGTAGATTATTCAAGGATTTTTGATCATAAACGAATAGGTATTGTATTTAACTTGGATACTCACAATGAACCAGGTAGCCATTGGGTTTCATTTTTAATTGATAATAAAAAGAAAACATTGGAATATTATGATTCTGCCGGTAGAATTCCAAATAAAAATATTCAAATGTTTATAGATCGAGTAGACCATTATCTAAAACAATACAATTTAGCTTATAAAACACATTATAATACTGTAAAACATCAATTGCAAAATAATGAATGTGGCGTTTATGCTATATATTTTATGATACAAAGATTATTAGGTAAAGATTTTAATGAAATTATTAAAAATATTGTCCGCGATAAAGAAATGAACCATTTTAGACAATATATATTTCGACCAAAATAAGACACGTTATTTATATCTTTTTTTTATAAAATATAAATAATAAATGAATAAAACCGATAATAAAACATTTACAAAACGTTTGTACCAAAATACAAAAGACTGTCATACTCAAGTAGATCGTCACCCATTTGTACAATTAATTCGTAAAAATCCAGATGCAGCAAAATTATATATAAATTTTAACAAAATTTGTATTTATAAAATAGAAAGTGCATTTTTAAAGAACACTGCCAAATATAAAAATTTTATGCCATTATTTACAAGATTGCAAAAAAATATTAATATTAATGATATTGATATGAATGTATCCAAAAATTTAGAAATTTTATTGCAAAAATGCAAAGAATATCCTTTAGAACATTCTTATATGTTCTATTTAGGCCTTATGATGGGTTATAAAATATTAGACAAGTATGTAAAAGATGATATATTAGCATATGATGATTCCAAAATAAAATTGCTAATAAAAGATTTTAAAAATTATTTAGATAATAATGTTGAAACGGAACAACTATTTATTAACACGGTCTCTGAATCTTATATTTTAATTAAAAATGTTTTTGATGAATATTATACTAAATACGAAAATATAATATAAATTTTATTCTGTTAATTTTTTAGTATATTCATTATAAAATAATAAAACATCTTTTACTAAATCTTGATTTTCTAATTTTGAAAATTTAATTTCAGACAAGTCATCGTATATGCAAATTCTGTTGAAGATATATTTGATAATATCATATATTGATTCATTATATATACATTCGTTCTCTATTTCTTCATTCCACAAATTATAAATATACCCAGTTGAATCTTTTATGCAAATAAATTTATCAAGATATTTAAAAATTTCAAAAAAACAATTGTCTGTTGTAGACTTCCAAAAGTAAATCAACTTTACAGAGTCCGTAAATATATTTACTTTATCAGTACAAACTGTTGTTTCTAATGGATCTATTAAATGTCTTTTTAATTTATTGCGATAAACATTCGTAGTAAGATCGTTCGTAAGATCGTTCGTAAGATCGTTCGTAAGATCATTCATAAGAAAGTAACTACAAATAACAAATAATTTTAAATTAATTAAATAATTTATTTTTTTTTAATTAATTCTATGCAATTCTTCTATACGTTGTTTGTATTTTTCATAAATTATATTATTTAAATCGTGTATAGTTTCTGATCCATTTTGTTGAAAACTATCTGGCCAAATCCCGTGACAAAAAAAGTAAAAGGCACCTTTTAAACTAATACCACAATAAAATAGAGAATCTCGAAAATGTTCAAAATAACTTTGATTTGCAAATTCCAAATGTTTAAAATAATTGTGTCTTTCAAAATTACTAAATGTAATTGGATTTGTTTGTCTTGGTAGTGTAAAGTCTGTTTGTGTAGATTCGTCTATTTTAATATCTGGATCTGTATCTGTATCTGTATCTGTATCAGGTATTTTATCATATAAATAATTACTAACCATATTATATATTATCCACATAATACTATATAATTTTAAATTAAATTAAATTAAAAAAGAAATTTATCAAGTATGTGAAAAAATGGATGTTGATTACCAAAAATTAAAATACCTTTTTAAACTTGATCGTCGTATTGGTGTTATGGAACGACAGTTCCTGGTAGTGATAATAAAAAGTGATAATAAAAAGTGATAATAAAATTAGTCGTGAAAATGATATTTTGCGAAATCTTTAAAATTGAATTTATTTAAATTATTTAAAAAATAAAAACAAAAATGACATTAGAAAAATTTAAAGAAGACTTTAAAGATTTACCACCTATTTTATATGAATTACTAATTAAACATTTTAAATTAAATGAAACTGGATGTATACATAGAGCTTATATTGAATATTACGATGTAATGAAAAATAAAGAATGTACTTTATTAGATTTTTATAATACAGAAGATTTAGAATATTTAAGAGTTGAGCCGGAAGTAAATTGTATAATTGAACTTAATAAAGATTATTTTTTGTTAAATAAATTTGTATTTGAAAAAATATCTAAAGATGAAACTAAAGCTTATTTTAAAAATGAAGAAATTTCATTTTATATTATACACAACGTTGGTAGTAGTGGTGATTACGATTGTTGTGCTTCTATTATATTACGATACAAAAATAATTGAAAACTTTAAAATTTAAATGCACAGCCCTGAGTGCTAGAATAATCCAACCACTCGTTTCGTAATCAATATCAACGTCAAAGAAGCAAGGTCGAGTAGACAAGCCCGGCATAGTTTGCATTTTATTTTAATTGTTTTTAAAAAATGTTTTTAAAAAAACAAGATCTTCTAATATGTATACGTCATCTAGTGAATACGCCCTTGATGTAATTTTTTCTTCCAAATTAGAAATTAAATTGTAAAAATGTTGATTAGTATTGTATACGTGTAAATTTTTACAAATTTCTACCAAATTATCAACATTTTCTTTTAAAATACCAAATTCTATCATTTCATCAATGTTTTTTAAAACAATTTTCATTTGCATTAATATTTAACATTAACTAATTATAATCAATTTTTAATATTATTATTAGTTTAATTGACGTATTTTACTATCATCTATACAATTTGTATAAATATCTTCTTCAATTGTATTTTTTATAATAAATCTATAAATATAAATAGGTCTTTTCTGACCTAAACGATCAGCTCTACCAATAGCTTGTTCTTCTATATTTTCTCTATAATCTTTGTTACCATAAATTGGTTCTAATAATATAATTTTATTAGCAACGGTTAAATTAATTCCACTTGCAGCATTTCTTGATGACAACAATATTAAATTAATATCTGGATCTTTACAAAAAGAATCAATTGCTCGTTTTCTTTGATAAACAGTACCATTACAATACATTATTTTCAAACCTTGATCTGATAATATACCACCAACTTTATGTAATAATTCATCCCATTGTGAAAAAAGAATAATTTTATCATCTTTACTTGTAAATGTTTTTAAAAAATAAATAATATTTCCAATTTTTGTTGATTTAACATTTTGTATAATTGTTTGCAAATCCGATTCGTTAGATAATATTGTTTGTTTACTTAATAAATATATTTCCGTATTATCCATTAATGTATTACATGTTGGACATTTTACTTTTGTAACATTTGTTTGTTTTTGTACTTGATGCGTTGCATAAATACAATCCCAACAAAATTTATGACCACATTTTGTAATAGTTAAACTATCAGTTTCAATTTCATCTAAACAAATTGGACACGTTATTTCTTCTTGGGTATTTTTTAATGTTTCAACCGAAGTTCTTAAATAATTATACGTTCTAGATATTTCTTGATGTGATTTCCTTGATAATGTTAATTGACGTCTTGATCCATTTAATTTTAATCGCAATGGTTCTATAAATTCTAAATCCGAATCTGAATAAGGTTCATCGAATTTATTAATTTCTGATTCATAATATTTAATATCTGATTCGGCATTTTTTATACGCATTGATTCCCTTTCTAATAAATTTTTATTATGATCAACCATACATTTATGAATTTCATCAAATGTTTTGCAATTTTTAATCATTTCCTTTGTATCATTATTTAATTCTGGATGACAACATAATTTTATCAAAAAATCATAATAATTTGATCTAGCTCCTTGTACATAACCATCGTAAATAGAACGCTCTTGGCAAGTAAAATCTAACAAATTGACTTGTTCTTTTAAAATATTACCAGTACATTCATTTTTTATAGATTGTTTTGTATTTCTCCTAAAAAGAAATTTACATTTATTAATAATATCAGAATCTAAACCTAATTCAATTAACTCATCAGTACGTACACAATTATTATTATAAAGACTACAAGAATTATAAAGACTACAAGAATTATTATAACAAGTATTATATGACATCAAATTAATAAAACTAGATAATTTATTGGCAAAAGGTGTACCAGATATATTCCATTTATATGTACTATTGATATTTTTTATATACCTAATAAAATTATTATTATATATATTTTGTATTTCGTGTGATTCATCGTAAATAATTCGGTCCCAATGAAACCAACTAAATTTTGAAAATGCCTTTGAATTTAATAATTTCTCTCGTTCACTAATTGTCAAATCTTTGTTAATGTCAAATCCTTGATTTTTAAATTTACAATCAAGGGACACAGGTTCTTCGCCCATTTGTTGTACGTAACGTTTATTTACTAAAAAATTGTAGGAAATTATTACTATATCTGCAAATAACAAATCAGCAAGAGTAACATTTGTATATTGATCGTAGGTAACAATTAATAAAACTCTATGATTATTTTTAAATTTAGAATAATATTCTTGCACCCATTGATCACATAAATGATTTGGACATAATATTAATGTAGCATTTGTCTTGATGTATTTATTGTTAAATATATAATCGTTTATACTAAATTTTTCTAAATTACGTAAATTAACATTTCTTTTATCTATAAACATTGTTCGTTTATGACTTTTACAATACAGCTCACCACTTACACTATTAGATTTACAATTTTCACCTTTAGATTTGCCTCTTTTATAAAAATAATTACAACCATCTGTAAATTCCACAAATTGACAATCATCTGTATTTTTACTCAAAATATAATATAATGTAATTAGTGTTTTACCTAAACCAACTTCTGATATAATATTCCCACCGTAATATTTTAATGTTTTTGTTACCGTAAACGAATCTATATTTATATCTATAGGAAATAATGTATTGTTATATGCTATAAATTTATCATATACATTATATGCAAGTGAATAATTGTATTCTATATTATTTTCATTTGCTAATACAGAATTTTCAATTGCATTCATCCAATTAATATCACCCGTTTGATAATCAAATAATGTTACATCTGGTTTTAAAATATTCCCTTGTAACTCTAATTCTAGTTGTACTTGTACATTGTTATCTTGTACATTGTTATCTTGTACATTGTTATCTTGTACATTGTTATCTTGTACATTGTTATCTTGTACATTGTTATCTTGTACATTGTTATCTTGTACATTGTTATCTTGTACATTGTTATCTTGTAC
>Ga0209354_10000098_pt1 | contig 41659 bp, 51 predicted proteins | sample LauGreSpBDMM15DD_2_FD_187562 | JGI IMG/M metagenome (GOLD analysis project Ga0209354, IMG submission 187562) | Freshwater lake microbial communities from Lake Michigan, USA - Sp13.BD.MM15.DD (SPAdes) (version 2) | ecosystem: Environmental > Aquatic > Freshwater > Lake | place: Lake Michigan...
AATTGGATAGACGAAAGAGAGACTAAGGATAGACTTAAGGTGAAACCTTATAATCATCCTTATTATTTCTACTTAATGATATTACTCAATGAGTTACCACTAAAGAGGAACTACTGGAATGCAACACGTTAATCTTGAAGAGGACTTGATGTCCGTTCAGCTCGCTCTCGAAGAGGGCATGACCCAACGGGGTGCTGAGCGTTACCTTCGCGATGTCTCCAAGGCCATCCAAATGGGCCGCGAGGAGTCCACCGCCTATGGCACCACCATCCTGTCCCACCGCATCGCCAAGCTGGCCCAGGCCATTGGTGAGTGGAAGGAGAGCAGCTCGACCGGAGCCGCCGCTCGCTTCTCTGCGACCTATCCCAAGGTCAAGGACGTGGACAACCACATGCTGGCCTTCCTGACCCTCAAGGCGGTCATGTCGGGCATCTCCAGCCTCCGCACCCTGCAATTCGTGGGTGTGGCCATCGGCACAGCCATTGAGGACGAGATCCGATTCGCCAAGATCCGCGAGGAGGAGCGCAAGCAGTACGAGAAGATCATCATCGGGGCCAAGAAGCGCACCTCTGGCCACTACCGCCACATCTACGCTGTCCGCCAGGCTGACCGTATCGAGGATGGGTGGAAGCGTTGGGTTCGCACCGACCGCCTCCATGTGGGCATCAAGATGCTGGACATTTGCATCCAGTCTATCGGCCTGGTCGAGATCACCCACCAGAAGGTCGATAAGGACCAGTCGATCAAGTACGTGAAGGCCCTGCCTGAGACCTTGGAGTGGATCGAGACGAAGAACGAGGTCACCCAGTTCCTGCGTCCGGTGTACGAACCCATGGTTGTCCGTCCCCGTGACTGGACCACCCCGTTCAACGGTGGGTACATCAGCTCCAACATCAAGCCCATCCGCATGGTCAAGTCCAAGAACCGTGCGTACATGGACGAGCTGAAGCACACCGACATGCCGATTGTCTACGAGGCGGTCAACGCCCTGCAGCAGACAGCCTGGCAGATCAACAGCCAGGTGTTTGAGGTGATGACCACGCTCTGGGACTCAGGTTCCGAGATCGCCGGTCTGCCACCCCGTGACGGCCTGCCGCTTCCCACCAAGCCTCATGACATTGAGACCAACGAGGAAGCCAAGAAGCAGTACCGAGTGGATGCTGCGAAAACCCACATGCAAAACCTGTCCATCCTTGGTCACCGCATTGGGTTCAACATGGGCCTGGGCATCGCTCGCCGCTACGAGAAGTTTCGCAAGATCTACTTCCCGTACCAGCTCGATTTCCGTGGCCGCATCTACGCTGTCCCCCACCTGAATCCTCAGGGGTCTGACTTTCAGAAGGCTTTACTTCGCTTTGCGAACGGTAAGCCATTGGGCAGCGAGGGGTGGAAGTGGTTGGCGATCCACGGTGCCAACGTGGCAGGCTACGACAAGGCCAGCTTTGAAGACCGTGTTAATTGGATTCAGGATCATGAAGATGAAATCATTGCTATTGCGCGAGACCCTTACAGCCATCGAGGATGGTGTGGAACGATTGGCGAAGTCGAGATCGACAAGCCCTGGCAGTTCCTCGCCTTCTGCTTTGAGTGGGCCGGATTTACTGAGCACGGTGAGTCGTTCGTATCAAAGCTGCCCGTGGCTATGGACGGTTCATGCTCTGGCATCCAGCATTTCAGTGCAATGCTGCGAGACGAGGTCGGTGGACGGGCGGTCAACCTGGCCCCTGCGGATCTACCTCAAGATGTTTATCAACTCGTGGCCAACCAGGTCATGGAGCAGGTCAATCATGACCTCCATCACGGGACAGAGGACGAACTCAAGCACACGGATGAAGGTGTGGCCTATGTGAAGGAGGGCACCAAGACCATCGCCCAGCAGTGGTTGACCTTTGGCATCACCCGCAAGGTGACCAAGCGGTCGGTCATGACGCTGGCCTATGGCTCCAAGGAGTATGGCTTCAAGGAGCAGCTCATGGAGGACATCATCCGCCCAGCCAAGCAGTCAGGCAAAGACTTCCCCTTCCAGGGTGATGGATATGCTGGCGCACAGTACATGGCCAAGGCCATCTGGGTGTCGGTGAACAAGGTGCTGGTGAAGGCCGGTGAGGCCATGCGCTGGCTCCAGGGTGCCGCCTCTCTGGCTGCATCCGAAGAGCTGCCGGTTCGCTGGACCACACCCGTGGGTTTCCCCGTGATGCAGGCCTATGCCGATCTGGAGAAGCGCAAGGTGAAGACCGCGATCAACGGTCGCCTGGTGTACCTCACGATGTACGCAGAGAAGGACAACCTGGACCGCCGCAAGCAGTCCTCAGGCATTGCCCCTAACTTCGTCCACTCATGTGACGCAGCCCACATGATGCTGACGGTGGTCCGCGCCAAGCAGGCAGGCATCGACAACTTCGCAATGATCCACGACTCTTTCGGGACCACTGCGGGTGATGTCGAGAAGCTCTACCACACGGTGCGTGAAGCCTTCTGCGAGATGTACCAAGAGATCGAAGTCCTGGAATCTTTCCGTGACGAGATCGTGCAGCAGCTCTCGGCCAAGAACCTGGAGAAGCTCGCACCGTTGCCAGCGAAGGGTTCTTTGGATCTCTCTGCCGTGGTCGATTCACGCTATTGCTTTGCCTAAAGTCTTACCAGTTGGCAATGGTTGCACAATTGGAATACCAACATTCAAAAGGAAACACATGTCTACTAAGACCATCACGATGACCTGCCGTGACGAAACCGGTGGCACCGTACAAATCACGCAGCACTTTGATCGTGACTGCAGTTGGATGGCTTTGGCCTACCAATACTACACCTTCCTCGCAGCTATGGGCTACCGCCTGGACACTGAGGATGTTGGTGCGGATGTCGAGGGTTTCATCTCGGCTACTGAAAATATCAATCTCGACTAAGGAATTTTATGTACCGCATTGTTTTTCCAGACGGCACGTTTCGCACCGCCAACTCCATCGCTGAACGCAACTCCATCATTGCTGAAATGAAAGAAGCCTACGCAGGCTATTTGAACTAAGGACTCTATGACTAAGAAAACATCTGCCCCACAATTTGTGACTCCCAAGGGCACCTTCCGCTACCCCGCATTGACCAAGCCAGACTTCGGTAACGACCAGTTCCCTAAGCCTGCTGGCGAATACAAGGTTCAACTGATCCTCTCAGAGGCTGAAGCCCAGCCCCTGATCGAGAAGCTACAGCCCCTCTATGATGCTGCTATCTCCGAGGGCCAGGCCAAGTTCAAAGAACTCAAGGTCGAGCAGCGCAAGAAGCTGGGTGGTCTCAAAGAGAACGACCTGTTCGCTGTTGAATACGACCAGGACACCGAAGAACCCACCGGCAACGTGATCTTCAAGTTCACCATGATGGCCTCCGGTATCAGCAAGAAGGACGGCAAGAAGTGGGAACGCAAGCCTGCTGTCTTTGATGCCAAGGGCAAGCCACTGAAGGATGTCAGCATCTGGGGTGGCACCGTGGGCAAGGTAGCCTTCGAGACATCGGGCTACTTCATTCCAGGCACCGGCGCTGCAGGCTTGAAGCTGCGCTTGAAGGCCGCACAGATCATCGACTTGGTGTCTGGTGGCGGTGGTAACTCCGGCTCATACGGGTTCGGAGAAGAAGAGGGTTACGAAGCGGAAGAATCCCCCGCTGAACAGAATGGCTTTAGTGAAGAAGAAGAGTCCGACAAGGACTTCTAAGAAGCCTCTCAGCACAAACCAGGTCGCACTCAAGTATGGGTTCCGATCTGGTCTGGAAGAGTCAATCGCACAGAGCCTCACCTCGAAAGGGGTGGGGTTCGAGTTTGAGGAACTGGTTATCCCTTATGTGAAACCAGAGAAACCCGCGAAGTACACTCCAGACTTCAAGCTAGAGAACGGCATTATCATCGAGAGCAAAGGTCGCTTCCTCACGGAGGACCGACAGAAACATTTGCTCGTCCAGAAACAACATCCTGAGTACGACATCCGGTTCGTATTCAGCAATTCCAAGACGAAGATCAGCAAGCGGAGCAAAACCACTTACGCCGATTGGTGTCAGAAGAACAACTTCCTCTACGCAGACAAGGACATTCCTGATGCGTGGCTGAAAGAAAAACCAAATGGTCTACAAAGCTAACACTAAGGTCCGTACCAGTACGGATTACATAGCCGTGCATTGCTCGGCAACTGGACCCAAGCAAAACATTGGTGCAGCAGACATCGACAAGTGGCATCGAGCCAAGGGTTGGAAGTGCATCGGCTACCACTTCGTCATCAAGCGTGATGGCACAGTGGAAGAGGGCCGTGAGCTGGAAACCATCGGCGCACATGTCGAGAACTGGAATGCTAACTCAGTGGGCATCTGCATGGTGGGTGGCGTTGATGCCAACGACATCAAGAAAGCAGTCAACAACTTCACGCCCGAGCAGTTCGCTTCGCTGAAGACGCTGCTGCAGAAGCTGAAGGTGAAATACCCCAAGGCAAAGATTCAGGGCCACCGAGATTTCCCTAACGTGGCCAAGGCCTGCCCGTCATTCAGTGTTGCTGAGTGGCTTAAGGTTGCACAATTGGATACCTAACCGAAAGATATATGGATAAGGACGAAAGTACATTTCTCAGACACACACCTTGCGAAAACTGCGGCTCGTCCGATGCCAACTCTCTTTACTCGGACGGCCACCAGTTCTGTTTCGCATGTAACACTCACGTCAAGGGTGACGGATCATGTTCAGAAGCACCAGCCAAGAAGAAGGCAGCAGGTTTGATTCAAGGTACACACCAGGACCTCATCAAGCGAGGTATCAGGGAGGACACCTGTCGAAAGTTCAACTACCAGGTAGGCGAACACGCAGGAAAGACAGTCCAGATTGCCCCATACTTCGATGCCACTGGAGCTATGGTCGCCCAGAAGATCCGTGGTGCCGACAAGAACTTCTATGTCCTAGGAGATCTCTCATCGGCGCAACTCTTCGGCGCAAACCTGTGGAACTCAGGCAAGAAGATCGTTGTCACTGAAGGTGAGATCGACTGCCTCACAGTCTCTCAAGTCCAGGGCAACAAGTGGCCTGTCGTGTCCATCCCGACCGGCTCCAAGGGTGCCAAGAAGGCGGTCCAAAAGAACCTGGAGTACCTCAACCAGTTTGAGGAAGTCATCTTCATGTTCGACATGGATGACCCAGGCAAGGAAGCTGCTGCCGAATGTGTGCAGCTCTTCGAGTCAGGCAAGGCGAAGATCGCTTCGTTGCCCTTCAAGGATGCCAATGAGTGTCTGCAGAAGGGACAACCTGAAGCCATCGTCTCTGCCATGTGGAACGCCAAGGCCTACCGGCCTGATGGCATCCTCGCAGGCTTAGACCTGTGGGACGAAGTCTCCAGCAATGAGGTCATCGACTCTGTACCATATCCATGGGAAGCCCTGAACAACATCACTCGTGGTGCTCGTAAGGGTGAGTTGGTGACGCTCACTGCTGGCTCTGGCGTTGGCAAGTCAGCCATCGTTCGTGAAGTAGCACACCACCTACTCAAGGCTGGTGAAACCGTTGGCATGATCATGCTCGAAGAGAACCCTAAGCGAACAGCCCTGGGTCTCATGGGCATCGAACTCAACAAACCTTTGCACCTCAGCAGGGAAGGGGTCAGCGATGACCAACTGCGAACCGCATTCGACTCTACTGTCGGCTCTGGTCACCTATATCTCTACAACCACTTTGGCTCTAGCGACATTGACAATCTCATTTCCCGAGTCCGCTTTCTGGCTAAGGGCTGCGGCTGCAACTGGGTTGTGCTCGATCACCTTAGTATTGTGGTTAGTGGCCTCGGTGATGGTGACGAAAGACGACTCATCGACAACGCGATGACGATGCTCCGTACCCTGGTCGAAGAGACAGGGGTAGGGATGTTCCTCGTGTCACACCTCAAGCGTCCTTCGGATGGCAAGGGGCACGAGGAAGGGGCCAAGACATCACTGTCTCAGCTCCGTGGTTCGCACTCGATTGCACAACTCAGTGACATGGTCATTGGCTTGGAGCGCAACCAGCAAGGTGAAGATCCCAACGTGACCACTCTGCGTGTCCTGAAGAACCGGTTCTCCGGTGAGACAGGCGAGGCAGGGTATCTCCGTTATGACCGCGACACCGGTCGTCTCTCAGAGACCACTGGTGATTTCAAAGACGAAACATCCGTTTTCAAAAACGAAACATCGGAATTTTAAATGACACAGAATCAGATTCTCCTCGCACATTTCAACAAAGCCAAAAGCATTTCGCAGCGTGAAGCCTTGGTGGATTACTCCATTCAGTCTTTGACCAAACGTATCAGCGAGCTGAAGGCAGCGGGTCACAACATTCAGACCCAGTTCAAGAAGCACCCAGTGACCGGCCAGCGTTACGCTCGCTACGTCCTGAAGAAGTAATGTGGCTCCCACCCAACCTTGAGGATGCCTACAAGACAGCCGCATGGGCTGCTGCTCTTGGAGGTATCTTCGGCCTTTGTCTTCTGACCTTTGGCCTATGGATACTGTTCAATTGTCCGGCAACGCTTACCAGTTCTCCGTAAGGCGATCTGGAGTTACAGCGCATCACGTATGGCTGGAATTTACCAGTGAACCCTGTGGACGCACAGGGGTACGGACTTCTCGGAGGTGACAAGCCTCCACCTATTTATTGCTAGTCGAAAGGGACAGCGTGGCACTAATATTCGATTTGGAAACAAATGGTTTGCTTGATGATGTTTCAAAGATCCATCTGCTTGTAATTAAGAACACAGAGGATGGACTTCCACCCGCATCTTATACAGGTGATGAGGTCGAGGATGGACTACGACACTTGATGAAGTGTTCTGACCTTACAATCGCTGGTCACAACGTGATCAAGTACGACATCCCCGTCATCCAGAAACTGTACCCTTGGTTCAAGGTAGATCCCACCAAGGTCTTCGACACATTGGTCGCCACGCGATTGATCTGGGCCAACATCAAGGACCATGACAATCAACTCCTGAAACAGGGCAAGCTCCCAGGTAAACTCTACGGGTCTCATTCCCTGGAGGCCTGGGGCTACCGCCTCGGTATGCTCAAGGGTGAATACGAGGGCGACACAAAGCTCATCGCTCACCTCATCGAGCAGGGCATGGACGAGAAGTCCGCCAAGAAGGAAGCCTACGCGAAACGCTGGGAGGAACTCAACGATGACATGCTGGAATACGGTGTGCAGGACGTTGAGGTCACCGATGCGTTGTACGCGAAGATCCTCTCAAAGGAATACGCACAGGAGGCTTTGGACCTGGAGCACCAGATAGCCTGGCTCATGGCCAAACAGGAACGCAATGGCTTCTGCTTCGATATGCGGAAAGCTGCAACCCTGTTGGCCAAACTGGTCCAACGAAGAGGGGAGCTGGAGAGGGAACTCAAGGAGTACTTTGGCTCCTGGGAGGTACAGCTCCCCGACTTCACACCTAAGGTCAACAACGCGAAGCTCGGTTACACCAAGGGTGTGACTGTCAAGAAGAGCAAGACCGTGGAGTTCAACCCCTCGTCTCGTGACCACATCGCTGATCGCCTCATCAATCTCTACGGGTGGAAACCTGAAGAGTTCACTGAGGGTGGTAAGCCGATGGTGGATGAGAACGTGTTGGGCAAACTCACCTACCCACCATGCAAGCAACTCACTGAATACCTCCTCGTCCAGAAGCGCATCTCTCAGTTAAACGAGGGTGGCCAAGCCTGGATGAAGTGTGAAAAGAATGGAAAGATTCATGGATCAATCAACCCGAATGGCGCTGTCACCGGACGAGCTACTCACTCATATCCTAATATCTCACAGGTGCCTGCATCCGCTTCACCTTATGGCCATGACTGTCGCGAACTCTTTACTGTTCCTGACGGCTGGGTTCTTGTTGGGGCAGACGCATCTGGCCTTGAGCTTCGATGCCTGGCGCACTTCATGGCTCGCTGGGATGGTGGAAAGTATGCTGAGGTACTTCTAGGTGGAGACATTCACACAGAAAATCAAAAAGCTGCTGGCCTGGATACACGTAACCAAGCCAAGACCTTCATCTACGCCTTCTTGTATGGTGCTGGGGACGCGAAGATCGGGTCCATTGTTGGTGGAAATGCTGCCCATGGAAAGCGCCTCAAGTCCAAGTTTCTACGCTCACTGCCAGCCCTCGGACGATTGGTCACTGCTGTTGGAGACGCTGCAAAACGAGGCTATCTCACTGGGCTTGATGGACGAAAGATACACGTTAGAAGTTCACACGCTGCACTGAACACTTTGCTCCAAGGGGCAGGGGCTTTGGTGTGTAAGAAGTGGCTCGTGATTCTTGAGGAGCAACTTCAGGCTGCTGGCTTCAAGCATGGCTGGGATGGCGACTACGCCAACTGCGCCTGGTCTCATGACGAAGTTCAGATTGCCTGCCGTACACCCGAGATTGCCCAGAAGGTTGCAGAGATTGCAACTCACTGTGTGCTCCTCGCCGGTGAGCATTTCAAATTCCGCTGCCCCACTGCCGGTGAATCCAAGATCGGCAAAACATGGGCAGACACACACTGATGAACCGCAAGTCATTCAACAAGATCCTCCTTAAGGCTTACCATCAAGGCATCTCTTTGCAATCAAACCTCGCCCGAGAGTTTGACCAGGAGATTGCCTCATTGGCCAGCTCAGGAATGATCACAACAAAAGAAGCCCCCCATTCATACGGGCGAATCTGGCGAATAACGGAAGAGGGTCTGGGCCTCCTCCGTGAAGAAGGACTTCTATGAAACATGAAAAGCTGCGACCTGATGCAGTGCGAATCATGGGCCGCAACTATGTCATCATCTTTGAAGACGACTCCTTGCTGGGCACCGAGAACCTAGGTCTCTGTAACAACTCACAATGCGTCATCATCGTCAAAGATGGTCAGCATCCTGTCGAGGAAGCAGACACCCTGCTGCATGAGATCTTCCACGCCGTCTGGTACTGCATGAGCATCTCCATGGGTGGTGTTGATGAGGAAGTTGTCGTCCGCCGCATGGCCTCAGGCATGATGGGTGTCATGATGGACAACCCAAAACTCCTCAAATACTTCCAGGCAATTCCTAATCCACAACACTTGGTAATCTAAATGAACATCACTGACATTGCTGTCGAATATATGGACCACATGGGGAGCGACCTCACTGTGGTGAACGCTGCTCGCGTCAGCTTCGATAAGGAGCACGAGGAGTTCGATCACCGGACGGATCGTGGCCTCATCAAGTACCTCGCCCAACATAACCACTGGTCCCCATTCGCTCATTGCTCAGTGACGTTCCGAGTCAAGGCACCCATTTTCGTGGCTCGTCAGTTGGTAAAGCACACTGTAGGATTCTCTTGGAACGAAGTATCCCGCCGATATGTGAACACAGAGCCTGAGTTCTACATGCCTGAGGTGTGGCGCAAGTCGGCTGAGAATGTGAAGCAGGGGAGTAGCGATGTTGAAGCCAAGTACGCACTAACACAGTGGTATGACGGACAAACCATTACTGAGCTGGCGCTCCGTGAATACCAGGGGATGCTCTTGGCCGGTGTCTGCCCTGAGCAGGCCCGTATGGTCCTCCCTCAGAACACCATGACCGAGTGGATCTGGACCGGCACCCTCTATGCTTGGGCACGTATGTGCCAGCTCCGTCTGGACTCCCATACCCAGAAGGAGACCCGTGAAGTTGCTCAAGCAGTCACGGACAATATGGCAAACCTCTTCCCCACCTCGTGGGAATTTTTAATGAACCATGAGAAGAAAGACAAAGTATGCGCGTTGCTCTCATAGATGCTGACATCCTGGCCTTCCAGGCTGCAGTCGTCTCCGAACAATCCTTTGACTGGGGCGATGGAATGTGGACCCTCCACGCCTTCGAGCCTGAGGCGATCACCACCTTTGACTCGTTGGTGCAGAACATCATCGACAAGACCCACGCTACCGAAGCCTTGCTCGTGTTCTCCGACAAGGACAACTGGCGTAAGGACGTGCTGCCCACCTACAAGGGCAACCGTGCTGAGGTCCGTAAGCCCATGCTCCTGCGCTTCCTGCGTGAGCTGGCCTTCGAGAAGTACAAGTGCATCTCACTGCCAACCCTAGAGGGTGACGATGTATTGGGCATCTGGGCCACTTCACCATCCAAGATGGAAGTGATCCGTGAGTTCATCATCTGCACCATCGACAAGGATCTGAAGACGATCCCTGGCAAGCACTACAACTTCAAGAAGGACGAGCACTTCGAGGTGACTGAGCATGAGGCCGACAAGTACCACATGATCCAGACGCTGACGGGGGACGCTACGGATGGCTACTCAGGTTGCCCTGGGTGTGGTCCTAAGACAGCCGAGAAGATTATCCAGGCTGCTCTCGATGAGGGTACCCCTTGGGCCAACCCAAAGGAACTCCGTGCGATCTATTGGAAGCATGTGGTCAAAGCCTACGACAAGGCTGGCCTCGGTGAAGAGGAAGCATTGGTGCAGGCACGAGTTGCCCGTATCTGCCGCTCTTCAGACTACGATCATTTGAACAAGAAAGTTATTTTATGGAATCCATCGAAGTAAATGGTGTGACGTATGTTGGGACACCAGAGAAGTCTGGCGGTACCTGTGTAGGTTGTGTGGCGTTTGAGTGTGATTCCCTCCTGTGTGATTCCATTGTCGATCAAATGACCGGAACCTGCTTAGGCAATAGGATCATCTGGTCTCGCAAGGAAGACATCCAGAAGACGGTAGAGATGAACCGCTTCTTTGGTAAGTCCATGACTGAGCACATCGAGATGTTCCCTGAGACGCTCGCTGTAACCCAGGAAGAAGAAGAGGCCTGGCAGGCACAGCAGAAGTCTGTGGCTACCGGTGTCACTGATGGTTCCAAGAACCATGATGACCGCTTGGATGCTGCTGCATACATCATGGCTATCGGCACGGATACCTACACAGGTGGCTCCGTGGACTACTACTCGGTTGAGGTCGCGAACCCAACGAGTGGCTCTGATCCATACACCGCAGAGTGCAACGACATTATCGAAGCACTGGGCATGAATTACGCCCAAGGGAATATCTTCAAAGCTGTGTGGCGCATGTGTGCTGCTGAGAACCTCGGTAAATCCAAGCGTGGGTACGAGGATGGTTTGTATGACGCTGAGAAGATCGTGTTCTTTGGCGAACGTGAAGTTGCAAAACGAAAGTGACAATGAATTTCCATAAGTACCAACATGAAGCCATGAGCTTCCGACTTCAGTCAGCCGATGACCTCTACGCCCTGTTCAATCTGGCAGGGGAGGTGGGTGAGCTGATGTCCGCTGAAGCCAAACTCCGCCGCGATGGTGGGGACGTTGGCCAGCACCTTGATAACGTCAAGAAAGAACTAGGGGACATCCTCTGGTGCATCACCGCGATTGCATCGGACAACCTGATGACTCTCGAAGACGTGGCTCAAGCCAACATTGATAAACTAACAAGCCGCAAGGCTAGAAACGTACTCCAAGGCCATGGTGACAACCGCTAATCCATCTCTTCGTGCTCAACTGATTACACGCCGCACATACAACCGCCCCACGGATGACTCAGGTAAGAACTTTGAGACGTGGGAAGAAACCGTAGACCGAGTCATTGGCCACCAAGAGTGGCTTTGGGAACGTGCTGGTCCCACTAAGACGGACCAGGACGAACTCTATGAACTCCGTCAGCTCATGTTGGACCGCAAGGTTCTGATGTCTGGCCGTACCCTCTGGCTCGGTGGCACCACTGTTGCCCAGCAGCGTGAGGCCTCTCAATTCAACTGCTCATTTACAAATGTCGAATCCGTTCAAGACACTGTTGACGTACTGTGGCTCCTACTTCAGGGCTGTGGTGTTGGCTTCTCTCCTGTTGTTGGTCAACTTACTGGATTCCGCAAACCGATCAGCCAGCTCGAAGTACGCCGCTCTCAGCGGACGGAAAAGGGTGGTGATGAAGGTAACAAAGAAACCTACGACACCGAAACCAAAACCTGGACGATCCAAGTAGGCGACTCTGCAGAAGCCTGGGCCAAGTCCGTGGGTAAACTCATGGCTCACCCATACCCAGCCGACAAGCTGGTCCTGGATTTCTCTCAGATCCGTCCTGCCGGTGAACGCCTTAAAGGCTACGGCTGGATTTCCTCAGGTGATGCTGCCATCGCCAAAGCCTATGAATCAATTTTTCACATCCTCAATCGCCGTGCTGGGAGCCTTCTTACTCGTATTGACATACTGGACGTTGTCAATTGGCTCGGCACTGTACTCAGCTCCAGACGCTCTGCGGAGATTGCTCTGTTCGCCTATGGTGAGGACGAGTGGCAAGAGTTCGCTGTAGCCAAGAAGGACTGGTGGGTTGCCAACATCCAACGTGCTCAGTCGAACAACTCATTGCTGTTCCGCACCAAGCCTAGCCGCCCTGAGCTGGCCAACATCTTCGACCTGATGGTTGCATCTGGTGGCTCCGAGCCTGGCTTCATTAACGCACAGACCGCCACCAAGCGAGCACCTTGGTTCAAGGGCTGTAACCCATGCGCTGAGATCCTCCTCGGCAACAAGTCATTCTGTAACCTGACGGAGGTAGATGTTGGAAAATTCAAAGGTGACTCTTCAGGCCTTCGTAGAGCGGTACATCTCGCCGCAAGGGCAAACTACCGACAGACCTGTGTTAATCTCCGCGATGGTATTCTCCAAGAAGCCTGGCACCTTAATAACGACTTCCTCCGTCTGTGTGGAGTCGGTCTTACAGGTATCGTTAGACGGCCTGACCTGGGAGCATACGACTACACCGAACTCCAACGAACTGCTACTGCAGGTGCTTATTCAATGGCTGATGAGCTTGGGACTCCACGACCTAAGAATGTCACAACAATCAAGCCATCGGGGACACTCAGTAAGATCATGGACACTACAGAAGGTGTCCACAAGCCACTAGGTAAGTACGTCTTCAACAACGTCAACTTCTCCAAGCATGATCCTCTGGTGCCCTTGTGCCGTGCCTCTGGCTACCGTGTCTTCGACAACCCAACTGACCCTGAGTCTGTCCTGATCACATTCCCTGTGAGCTGGGATGACGTGCCATTCGACAAGTTCGTAAAGAACGGTGTTGAGATGGAGGTGAACCTTGAGTCAGCCATTGGCCAGTTAGAGCGTTACAAAATGCTCATGGAGAACTGGTGCCAGCAGAACGTGTCAGCCACGATCTCCTACTCAGTCGATGAGGTTCCGGCCATTGTCGATTGGTTGCTGGAGAACTGGAATGTGTACGTTGGTGTGAGCTTCCTATTCCGTGCCGATCCCACAAAGACCGCCAAGGACCTGGGTTACATGTACCTCCCACAAGAGGTGGTGACCAAGGAAGCCTACGAGGCCTACGCTGCCCAGATTCAACCCCTGGAAATCGACCAGGCCAACAGCTTGGATGAGATCCAGGGTGAAGATTGTTCAACCGGCGCTTGCCCAATCCGATGAGAATATGGGGGTGAAATTCCCCCAATTCTCTTTTGGTTGCCCAATTGGAAGACCTTATGGATAACTCTAAGTTTCCTATTGTTCCTAAAGAATTACTCGAAGTATTGGAAAAGCGATTTCCTGACAAAGCACCAGACCTGACCGACAACATTGACGCAGTACGCTTCATTTCAGGCCAGGTAAACGTGGTCAGATTCCTCCGGTACCAATTTAACTTACAGAACCAGAACATTCTGGAGAACTAAACTATGTGCCTCTCCTCACCGAAATCTCCGCCTCCAGCTCCACCACCTCCAGCTCCTGCAGCTCCTGCACCGTTGGCCACCGTGGCTCCTGCTGAAGGCACGAACCGCAAGGACTCCTCAGTCCTCTCTGCCAATCGTGGTCGAGGCTCTCTCCGTATTGACCGCACCATGGGCGACACAGCTCCAAGCGGTACCGGTCTAAACATCCCCGTCTAAGGTATTGAATGGAAGAGAAGAACGAAAACGAGACGCAGGAAAGCTGCGCCGCCCTCTACCAAAAGCTAGAGTCTGACCGCACATCGTTCCTGGACCGTGCAAAGGATTGCTCCAAGTACACAATCCCGACCCTGATTCCTCCTTCAGGCCACTCCAGTGCCACCAAGTACTACACCCCTTACCAGGGCGTGGGTGCCCGTGGCGTGAACAACTTGGCTTCCAAGCTGCTCCTCGCACTTCTCCCTCCAAACTCTCCCTTCTTCCGCCTCCAGATTGATGACTTCACTCTAGAGGAATTGACGAAGCAAAAGGGTATGCGAGCACAGGTCGAGGAAGGCCTGAACAAGATCGAACGTGCAGTTCAATCCGAGATCGAAGCTGGTGCCCTCCGTGTCTCAGGCTTTGAAGCCATGAAGCACTTGCTGGTTGGTGGTAACGCCCTCCTGTACCTGCCTGACGAAGGCGGTATGCGAGTGTTCCCCCTTGAGAAGTATGTCGTTCGCCGCGACCCCATGGGTAACGTGTTGGACATCGTGGTCAAGGAAAGCGTTGCCCTCAAGACACTCCCTGCGGATGTTCAAGAGCTGATCTCCAAGGAAGCCAAGACCTCTGACCAGGGCAAGAAAGACATTGACCTCTACACCCACGTCCATCTCGAAGATGGCAAGTGGATCGTGTACCAAGAGATCAAAGGTAAGGTCGTACCTGGCTCTGAGGGAACATACCCCAAAGACAAGACCCCATGGATTCCCGTTCGCTTCACTAAGGTGGATGGCGAGAACTATGGCCGCAGCTACGTGGAAGAGTACCTGGGTGACATCAAGTCCCTCGAAGGTCTCTCTCAGTCCATCGTAGAAGGCTCTGCTGCTGCAGCGAAAGTGTTGATGTTGGTGAACCCTAACGGGACTACCAGCCAGGCAACCATCGCCGGTGCAGACAATGGCGCTGTGGTTGAAGGTAACGCCGCTGACGTGACCGTCTTGCAGCTCAACAAGTTCAATGACTTCCGAGTTGCCTTAGAGACTGTCCAGCGAATTGAAGAGCGACTGGCCTATGCCTTCCTCTTGAACTCTGCTGTCCAACGTAATGGCGAACGTGTGACCGCTGAAGAGATCCGCTACATGGCCAATGAGTTGGAGTCCGCCCTCGGTGGTATCTACTCAATCCTGTCGCAGGAGTTTCAGCTTCCCGTTGTCAACCGCATCATGTTCTCCATGGAGCGCAAGAAGAAGCTGCCGGTGCTCCCTAAGGGTACCGTCAAGCCAGTCATTGTGACCGGCATGGAAGCTCTTGGTCGTGGCAACGACATGAACAAACTGCAGATGTTCTTCCAAGGTGCTGGCCTCATTGCAGGACTGCCTCCTGAGATCAACAAGCCTGACGCTTTGATGCGCTTCGGTACCGCTCTCGGTATCGACATGGCTGGTCTCGTGAAGTCCCCTGAGCAGCTCCAACAGGAACAGATGCAAGCACAGCAGATGGCCATGATGCAGCAAGGTATCGGCCCCGCAATCAACCAAGCTGGTGCGATGATGAAGCAAGGGATGGCTAACGCCGAACAAGCTCCTGCACCAGAACAAGGAGCCGCTTAATGGCCACACAAAAACAAACGAAAGCCCCCGAAGTGGCCCCCGAAGTTAAACCTGAAGTGGCCGTCAAGGCCCCTGAGGTGAAAGCTGAAGTGGCCCCTACGAAAACCCAAGGCCCCATCATCGAATACGTTGGTGAAGGTGCTGAGAAGATTCAATTCAAGGCTGACCCCAAAGCCAAACTCATTCGTGTCAACTCGAATGGTTTGATCGCTACATATTTCTAATTGGAATTTAATGGTAGATACTGTCGTTATTCAGAGTACTCCTCCGGCCACGCCTGAGGATCATGATCAGAAGATGATTGACGTGGTCGATAAGGCCAACGAGATCACTCCCCCAGAGGGAACTGAAGGTACTCCCCCAGCAGAAGATCGTCCGCAATGGCTTCCTGAGAAATTCAAATCTCCTGAAGACATGGCCAAGGCCTACGCTGAGCTTGAATCAAAGCTCGGTGGTAACAAGCCTGCCGATCCTCCTGCGGCTGCACCTGAAGATCCTGCTACACCGCCTGCTGCCGAAGCTGAGACAGCTCTCGCTGACAAAGGTTTGGATCTCAAAGACTTCTCTGCTGAGTTCTCCCAGAAGGGTGAGCTGTCGGCTGAGAGTTACGAGAAGCTGCAGAAGGCTGGTTTCGATAAGAGCCTGGTTGACCAGTACATCGCTGGCCAACAGGCAATCGCTGCTCAGTACGAGACAAGCATCAAGGCTGAAGTCGGTGGTCCAGAGAAGTTCTCTGCGATGACTGAATGGGCCAAGGTGAACCTGTCACCGACTGAGATCGAGACGTTCAACTCTCAGGTGTCTTCGGGCAACATCGACCAGGCCAAGTTGGCTGTGTTGGGCCTGAGCGCCAAATACCAGAATGCTGTGGGTTCAGACCCTAAGCGTCTCTTGGGTGGCCAGGGTGATGGTGCTGGTGCTGATGTGTTTGAGTCTATGGCTCAAGTCACTGAAGCCATGCGTGACCCTCGTTACAAGAACGATCCGGCTTACCGCTCAAAGGTCCAGACCAAACTGGGCCGCTCTAACGTCATCTAAGGTACAAGATGAACCCCCTTCTCCTAGGGGGCCTCTTCGATCTGGCAGGGAAGGTCTTTGACAAGATCTTTCCTAACCCTCAGCAGGCTGCAGAAGCCAAACTGAAATTGTTTGAGATGCAGCAGGCAGGGGAACTTAAGGTTCTCGAAGCTGAGACTGCATTGGCCGTTGGCCAAATGAAAATCAACGAGATCGAAGCTGGCTCTGATAGTTTCTTTAAGTCAGGCTGGCGACCTGCTGTGGGTTGGATCTGCGTGTTTGGTTTGTTTTACCAATTCGTGTTCCTGCCCTTCGCTACGTTTTTCCTAGCACTTTATGATGTCCGTGCAGCTATGCCTGCCATGGACCTCAACACCCTTATGACTCTTCTCTTTGGCCTGCTTGGCCTAGGTGGATACCGTACCATCGAGAAGCTCAAGGGCATTACAAAATAAACACGGCCCCCTTCACCTGTAACAGGGTGCTTGGGGGTTCTTCTCGTAGTGGTTTCAGTCAACCACAAGCCCGTGGGATTCGGGCCTTTCTCTGTGAACATTTGAAGTCATTCCACACTGCATTCTTATGCGGTGGAATTGCAATTCTAAGAACTGATTACACGACCTTTGCCTCCTGCGGGAGATAACTCTGCGTGATGTGTGTCGGGTTTCTAGGAGGTTGCTCAACTTTCTTCAACTCACACGAGATTTATAAAATATATGGCAAACGCTACTCCTAGCCGTGTCGGTCAGATTAACACTTCTGGCGATGCTAAGGCTCTATTCCTCAAAGTATTTGCAGGCGAAGTCCTCACTGCTTTCCAAGAAGCTACTGTAACTGCAGGCCGCTTCGCTGAACGCACTATTGCTTCCGGCAAGTCTGCTCAGTTCCCTATCCTCGGCTCTATCGGCGCTGAGTACCATGTTCCTGGTGCTGAGATCACCGGCTCTGCTGTGCCTGCTAACGAGATCATCATCACCATTGATGACCTCTTGATCAGCCACGCATTCCTGGCCTCGATTGACGAAGCCATGAACCACTACGATGTTCGCGCCCCTTACTCGACCGAGATTGGTCGTAAGTTGGCTTACACCAAAGACAAGCAGTTGCTGCAGTTGGCCGTATTGGCTGCTCGCGGTAGCTCGCCTGTGACTGGTGAAGCTGGTGGCGGTGCGATCACTTCCGGTACCCTCATGAGTGACGCTACTGGCGAATCTCTGGTTGCTGGCTTGTTCGCCGCTGCTCAGGCATTGGACGAGAAGAACGTCAGCGAAGACGGTCGTGTCGCTTTCTTGGCTCCTGCCGCCTACTACAAGTTGGCTGCTAACACCAAGATCATGAACAAGGACTGGGGCGGTGCTGGTGTGTACGCTGATGGTAAGGTCCTGCGTGTTGCAGGTATCGAGATCGTCAAGACTAACCACGCTCCCTTCGGTGCCTCTATCGCCAACGGTTCGTTGGAAGCCGGTACTGGCAACAAGTATGCTGGTGCATTCACTAACACTGTTGGTGTTGTGGCTACCAAGGATGCTGTTGGTACCGTCAAGTTGATGGATCTGGCAATGGAGTCGGAATACGACATCCGCCGTCAGGGCACCTTGATGGTTGCTAAGTACGCTATGGGCCACGGTGTCCTGCGTCCTTCTTGCGCTATCGAATTGAAGACCGCCTAATCACGGCTCACTCCTAAGGGGGATCTCATTTATTTGGGGTCCCCCTTTTTTTTCATTTTTTGGATTTACTATGGCTCTTACTCTGACCACTGAGCTTGATGCAATCAACATCATGCTGGGTACTATTGGCGAGTCCCCGATCAACTCGCTGGATGCCGCTACGGGTGTAGTGGATGCTGTTACAGCACGATCAATCTTGGCTGAAGTCGCAGTTCAGGTTCAAGAAGAGGGCTGGCATTTCAACACTGACTACGAGTTCGTCCTCACGCCTGCTGTAGGCACTGGGGAAATCTTCGTGGCACCCAACACCATCGAAGTGGATGTGTCTGCGTACACCTCTGACCACGATGTGGCGATTCGCGGTAACCGCCTCTACGACCGCAAGAACAAGACGTACAGTTTCTCAAAGCCTATCAAGGCTGACCTGACGATCCTCCTCGAATTTAATGAGTTGCCCCAGGCAGCTCGCCATTACATCACCGTTCGTTCTGCTCGTGTATTCCAGCAGCGAGTGGTGGGTTCTGACACACTCGGAAGTTTCACGGAGCAAGACGAAGCCCGTGCCCTCCGAGCCATGCGCCGGTACGAAGCAAAGACCGGTGACTACAACATCCTCACAAGCAATTACTCGGTAATGCGAGTCATTGACAGATAACATGGCATTGATCTCTTCTTCCATTCCCAACTTTGTCAACGGTGTTTCTCAGCAACCCTTTACCCTTCGACTGAACTCTCAGGGCGAAGTCCAAGAGAATGGTCTCTCCACTGTCTCGCAGGGGTTGAAGAAGAGACCACCTACGCAGCACCTTAAGAAAATCCAGAGCACCCCTCTGGCCAACTGCTTCATCCACACGATCAACCGTGATGCCACTGAGCGATATGTCGCCGTGATCACCAATGGGGATCTGAAGGTTTATGATGTGGCTGGCGTAGAGAAGACTGTAGCGTTCCCCAACGGGAAGACCTACCTGAACTCTGCGAACCCCGCTAAGTCCTTCTCGTCTGTCACTGTGGCTGACTACACCTTCGTGGTGAACAAGGGTGTCACTGTTACCAAGGCAGCTACCACGACCGCTACACGGCCCTTTGAGGCTCTCGTGAACGTCAAGGCAGGCAACTATGGTAAGACCTACAAGGTACTGATTAATGGCACCGTGCGTGGTTTCTTCACGACTCCTGATGGGAGTGTCTCAGCCCATACGACACAGATCTCCACGGACTATATCTGCGAGAAGTTGTTCAAAGGTGTGACCACTACCGGTACCGATCCCGTGACGGGGGAGTCAATCTCCACCACTGGTCCAGGCCTTGATGATCTGATCGCAGAGGGCTTCACGGTGTACCGTAAGGGTTCCTGCATCTACATCTCGAAGAGCACCGATTTCACTATCGAGACTGAAGACGGCTTCAACAGTGCTGCCATGGTTGCGGTCAAGGGTAAGCTGCAGAAGTTTGCCGATCTACCAGCCAACCCTGGTGTCGATGGGGTGGTCGTAGAGATCACCGGCACAGGTTCTGGCGAGACAGCCACGTCCCCCTTCGATAGCTACTACGTCCGCTTCAACACTGTGAACGGAACCACGGGCGTAGGTGTCTGGCAGGAATGCCCAGCCCCTGGTATCCTCTCATCCTTCAACGCAGCCACCATGCCTCACATCCTGGTGCGTGAGGCTGATGGTACGTTCACCTTCAAGCAGGCAACCTACAAGAGCCGCGTGGTGGGTGATGATGATTCCAACCCATTCTCGTCCTTCGTGGGCCATGCCATTGCCGACATCTTCTTCTACCGTAACCGCCTAGGCTTCCTCGCTGATGAGGCCGTGGTGTTCTCTGAGGCTGGCTCCTACTTCAACTTCATGCGGACTACGGTCACCCAACTGTTGGACTCAGACCCCATTGACGTGAACGCTAGCCACACGAAGGTGTCTCTGCTCAAACATGCGGTGCCCTTCAACAAGCAGCTCCTGTTGTTCTCTGAGCAAACCCAGTTCGTGGTGGACCAGAATGATCTCCTGACCCCCAAGACGGTAGGCCTTAAGGTCGCCACTGAGTTCCCCTGCAACACCGTAGCGAAACCGATAGGCATTGGTAAGAACGTCTACTTCGCGGTGGACAAGGGTGACTACTCGGCTGTCCGTGAGTACTTCGCTGACGTGAATAACATCGGCAACGACTCGATGGATGTGACCGGCCATGTGCCTAAGTACCTACCAGCGAACATCTTCAAGATCACCTCAGCGACCAACGAGGACATCCTGGTGGCTCTGTCATCGGATGATCCATCTGCCCTGTATGTCTACAAATACTTCTGGGCCAACAACGACAAGCTCCAAAGCTCGTGGTCTAAGTGGACCTTCGGGTCTGACACTACGATCCTGAACGTGGACTTCATTGGCTCTGAGATGTACCTCGTGGTCAACCGTGCTGATGGTGCCTACTTCGAGAAGGTGGGTGTGTCCGTTGGCGATATTGGCCCTGATGAACCCTACACCGTCCACTTGGATCGTAAGGTGCAACTTGATGCTGACGACCTCACGTTCAGTTCAGGCCACACAACGATCAACCTGACCAGCTTGGGGTACACCCCCAGCACTGGTGAGTATGTGGTTGTGGTCAAGGATCATCCAACCCTCAAGGCTGGTGAGATCTATGATGTGATCTGGGATGGCTCCACTGCCAAAGTCCAGGGCAACATCACTGGTGCCACCATTGCCTTTGGCCGCAAGTACCTCTTCAAGTATGAACTCTCGACCGTTACTGTCCGCACCGCCCAACAGGGTGGTGGCCAGAAGAGTGACACTGAGGGTCGTCTGCAGCTCCGCAAGATCGCATTCAACTACGCTGATGCTGGCTATTTCAAAGCCACCGTCACACCAATTGGTCGCGATACGTACACCTATGTGTTCTCTGGGAAAGTCCTAGGGGAGGCTGCGGTTGTCGGTCGTTACAGCATTAGCTCTGGTCGTTTCCAGATTCCAATCATTAGCCGCAACATCGGCACCTCAATCGTTCTAGAAAATGACAGCCCACTCCCAAGTTCATTCCTCAGTGCAGACTGGGAAGGCTTCTACGTCAAACGTAGTCAGGCCATCTAACATCGAAGTCCGTCCTACCCACCTCCGTGATGTCGCTGAACTCAGTGTCACCATGAGGCAGGAGGATCGTGACGAGATCTGGCACCTGGCACGTAAGACTCCTGAAGAGGCTCTTAGGCAGGCCTACCTCCAGTGCAACTACAACCGCACCGTCCTCTTGGATGGTGAGGTGGTGTGCATCTTTGGGGTAGGGGGCAAGCAGGGTGAGGTGGGTATCCCATGGATGCTCGCCTCTCCATTGCTTCTCAAGATCCGTAAGCAGTTCCTTAGGGAGAGCCTTGCGTTTCTCGATGAGATGTCTGAAGGACACACGTTCCTCTACAACATTGCGTGGACAAAGAATACTGAACACATCCGCTGGCTGCGATGGTTGGGGTTTACCTTCAAAGAACCCCAACAACATGGACCAGACGGTGAGTTTTTCATTGAATTTTATAAGGTGATCCAGAATGTGTGATCCAGTAAGTATGTTCATCTTGACGGCTGCTACCACAGCTATCTCGATTGACGCACAACAGAAGAACGTAACGTATCAGAACAAGGTCAATGACCGTCAATACGAAAACAGCATGAAGGCCATGGCTGCAAACGTGAACCAGACAAACCTGGAACACATGCAGCAGCGTGAAGCTGGCATCCAAAAGCTCGAAGAGAACAACCTCAATGCTCGTGGTGCTGATGCCACTGCCGTAGTGTCTGCTGGTGAGAATGGAATCTCCGGTACATCCGTAGATGCCCTCCTAGCTGAACTCAGCGGTAAGAGTGGCCGATACACCAGCTCCGTAGTGACCAACTACGAGAACGCTGAGATGGCCATCAACAACCAACGCGAGAACATCGGCATCAACGCTGCGAGTCAGATCAACCAACTGAAGACTCCCGCTGCTCCTGACTATGCAGGCGCTGCCCTCCGCATTGGAACAGCATATTACGACTACAAAAATCCAATCCCTCGCGGGACACGGTAATCTAAGGAACATTTATGGCGCGAGTCCAAGTGGGGTATGATCCCCGTGCTGAGGCACTGCAAACTGTTGCGGCCCCAAACATTCAAACTGAGCAAGCTCGAAACGATCCGAACTCCTTGAAGGCGGTGCAACTGGCTGCGGCCCTTGCTTCCCCAACCACTCAAGCAGCTCTGTCCGCTCTGCAGCAAAAGCAGAACATCAAGGAACAGGTTGAGGGTGAGGCCGCTGCTCGGTCGATGACGAACGAGGAACTTGAGAAGCAAATCAAGGAGGGCACCATCCTCGGTGTCCAATCCCCAGTACGTGTTGCTGCTATGCGCCACGTCTATGGTGAGAACCTTGCGTCTGGCGTTGAGATGGACGTGCTGTCCAAAGCTCAGCGTGGCCAGTTCGCTACCTGGGAGGAGGCACAAGCCTACCTGCGTGAACAGCAGAAGGGTGCCCTTGAGAACCAGGACGAGTACACCAAGGCTGGCTTTGGTAAGAGCATGGCCTCTGTCACCAACCGCCTGCAGGCCATTACGCTGCAGTCGATGAACCAGAAGGCTGTGGAGTTCGCTGATGCCCAAGCGAACCAGAGGATGCGTGTCACCTTTGAGAAATCCCAGGCCGGTGAAATTCCTGCTGCGGATGCTCCTAAAGCCCTCGGTGATGCCTATCGTGACTCAGTCAATAAGAAGCTCCTGACGACCCCTCAGCAACGTGCTGCTGCGCTGAACAGCACACTCACTGCCATCGCTAAGAGTGGTCGTGTGGATCTGCTGGACGGCTTCCTCAAAGAGAAGCTCGATGCTGGCCAGACGATTGAGGACGTGGTGGGCACAGGTACTGCCGCTCAATACCGAGCTGCTGCTGAAGGCGCTATGGCCAAGAAGCTCAAGGAAGAGGGCCAAGCCCGTCTTGCTGCTGAAGCTGAACGTGGCCGTGCTGCAGTGTCCTCCGCTGTGGACCTCGCAGTCAGCTCAGGGACCTTTGCACGAAACAAAGATGCCATCGCCAATGCTGAGGTGCTCAACCCATCCAGCGGTACGATGGAAAAGATTGGTGAGAAGAAGGCTGGTGAGATGGCTGATGAAGTTATCCGCCGCCAGGTCCAATCTGAGAACCTCCCGATGAACAAACAGGTCATGCTGTGGGCCACCAACGACCGCTTGAACCCTGACTGGTCTAACAAGATCCAGGCATTCAACCTGGCATCGCTGGGCTGGGAGTCTAAGGACAAGAAGATCGGCACTCTGAATCCCCAGAGCAAGGAAGCCATCGCGACCTACCTAGAGATCGCTCAGACCAGCCAAGAGCAGGCCGATGCGTATGCCGGTAAGGACAACGCTAAGATCTTCCGCCGCATCCAGAACGCCATGCGTAATGGTTCCCCTGATGTCGATGCAGCAGCTTCGCTGATCTACGAGGGAATGAACTCAGGTATCAGCACTGACGACTACTCGGTCAAGAAGAACCAGGCAGACAAGATCGTGGACTCCATTGTGAACCCACACTTCTGGTCTCCCTCCTATCGTTGGGCCTCAGGTCTCTGGGGTGGCAACAAGGACCTCAACCTCACGCAGATCAAATCCGATGCCATGGAAATGGTGGGTGACTTGGTGCGTAGCGGCAAGGTGGAACCTGAGAAGGCTGTTGAGCAGGTCATGACCTACCTCGCAGACCCTGCAGTGACCACGGTGATCAACAACACGATCTACTACAACAAGGACCTTCCTAGTGTCCCTGAAGGTCAGAACCGTAGCGAGTGGATGACCAAGTTCATCAAGCAAAAGGCAGCTCGTGACTACGGTGGTGATGCTCCCAGCAAGCCAATCTTCGAGGGCATCAAGACCCCTCTGGATCTCGCTGAAGCTGCGATGCGTCTGGGCGGTTCTGTAGCCCCCGTCACCGAGAAACCAGAAGACAAGGTGTCCCGCATTGGTGACCAGATCCGTTTGGCCCCCAACGTCTACGGCGGCTATGACGCTTGGATTGGTGGTGTGCCTGCTGTCGATAAGGACGGCAAGCGTATCGTCTATTCCAAGAAGGAAATTGAGACCTGGATCGGCACCAACATCGAGACTGAACAGCGTGATGCGAACACCAAGCGCAACGCAGAGATGTCCTACGAAGGCTGGCGCACAAAGGTCTACCAAGACTGGACCGAGTCCAACGCCTCTAAGACCCCTGCACAACAGCAACCAGGCTCTGGTATGGCTGCAATGAAGTACATCACCTCAAAGGGTGCATTCGAGTACCTCAAGCAAAACAACATGTTGGATAAGCCGGTCGATGAGATCGTAGAGTTCATGAAGAAAAAAGGTAAGTAATGGCCAAATTTAATTTAGATGAAGCGAGGACCATTACTGCTGAAATTGAGAAGACGCACGAGATCCCTGCAGGCACACTGTTCAAGATCGGAGGCATCGAATCCAGTTTCGACAGTGATGCCGTGTCTGACAAAGGTGCCCGTAGTTACTTCCAATTTATGGAACCTACGGCCAAGGCCTATGGTGTTAAGTACGGCGACTTCCGGTCTGAAGCTGATGGTGCCGCACGGTACATCAAGGACAACCTGAAGAAGTACAACGGCAACATGAACATGGCGCTGGCGGACTACAACGGTGGTCCTAGAGCTGCCGCTGCGTTGGCCAAAGGGAAACCATGGCCTGAGACGGTGGACTACCTGAAGAAATTCAACGGTGGTTCTTACACCCCTCTATCTCCCCAGTTCACGACCGGAGAATCTACAGGCAAAGGTTTTGGTCCCTCCGCCGCTGGGCTGGCACGAGAAGCAGCCGTCAATGCAGATGAGAACGGAGGCTTCTTCACTGGAGTTTCTAATCTACCTCGTGCTGCTGCTACGGGCTTCGAGCTAGACAACACTGTCTACAACTTCTGGAAGCAGCAAGCCATCACGAGTGAGGCCATTGATCCAAACTTCCAGCGCACAGAGGAGTACACCAAGGAGTACCTGAAGGGCATCCCTCAGGAACACTGGCAGTACATGCTTCAGGGTATGTCGGCCAAGCAGGACCAGATGCTCCGTGCCCGTATGCTCGAAAGCCTTGAGAAGGAAAAAGAGTTGGGCAAGCTGGGTATGGCCGGTACCATTGGCCGTATCGCTGGTGGCCTGGCTGACATCCCCACGCTCATTGCGTTTGTCCCTGGTGCTGGTGGTGAGGGTCTCCTCACGGCCACCTCACGGGTCTCCAATGCGATCCGCATGGGTCTCGTGGGTGGTGCATCCAATGCTGCCATCGAAGCTCTGACTGCAGGCAACCGTCCCAACGCAACCATTGATGACATCTACATGGCCGCTGCCATGGGTCTCGGTTTGGGTGCTGCCGTTGGTGGTGCCTCAAGCCTGGGTAAGATTGCTCAGTCACGCCTGGCTGCTGAGAACAAGGCCCTGGAGAGCTTCGGCTTGAAGGAAGGCCTGAAGGGTCAGGTCGAGGAATTTAAACGTCTCGATCTGGATCTCACCGATACCGGCAAGGAACTCTACCTCAAGCGAATCTCTGACTACACCAAGAAGGCCTCTGACGAGGTCATGCGTGACATCGAGAAGCAGTCCGAGATCATCCGTAGGGAGTTCAAGTTCGACCCTGTCAATGACAATGTCCGAACTGAAACCCTGATCAAGGAAGTCCAGGAAGCTCCTCCCGTCTTTGATCGTGGTCGTATCAACACACCTGACTACGGTGCTGAGGACAAGGTCACCAAGATGTTGTTCCGCGCTGGTGCGGACGACAAGTACTACGACTTCGCCACATGGGCCACAGACAACTTCACGTTCACCAAGGACGGCAAGATCAAGTCCGTGGTTGCCCAGGGTGTGACCAAGGACGACATGAAGGTTCTTGGCATTGCCACCAAGGAAGATCTTGAACGAGTCATCGACAAGGTCCGCCTGGACAAGAACTACCAGAACCTCGTTCGCTTTGCGAAGCAGGAGTCTGGTCTGTCCGTGATGGAACGCCTGGCTCAGTCTGCTGATCCTCGCATCTCCTCGTTGGCCAAACGCCTCCGTGAGCAATTCATTGATGACATCCCTGTCTACACAGTGCGTCAGAAGGACATTGATCTCACGTTCAACCATAAGAAGCCAGGTAGCTTCGCTGGGTTCTACTCCTCGACACGCCACGGTGTGTTCGTGGCTGAGGGTACTGGTGATGGTGTGATGCTGCACGAGCTGCTCCATGCCGCTACCGTCCACAAGCTGGACTACGGTGTTGCTACTCCCAACACCATCCATGGCCAGCTCACGAAGGAACTCGAAGGCCTCTATCAGGATGCCGTGAGGGAAGCCAAGAAGCAGGGCTTCAAGTCCTACTACCTGGGCAACGTCAAGGAGTTCACTGCGGGTCTGTACTCAGGTACGGGCGCGAAGGGCTTCCATGACTTCCTGATTGGCATGAAGACCGCTGAGGGTGGCAACTACCTGTCCAAGATTGTCGATGTCTTCCGTAAGCTCCTGGGCCTGGATGAGACCGACACCAACTACCTGCTGAAGTCTCTCGATCTGACCAACCGTCTGATTGACGAGAAGCTCACAGTGAAGATGGATCGTGGTCCCAAGGTCGGTGTCGACACAATCCAGTTCTCTCCAGCCCACGCAGGTATCCCTGAAGAGACCGCTATGGCTGCAACGAAGGCTGAGGTTCCTCCGATCTTCGGCTGGGGCCTAGGCCTAGAGAACCGCTTGGGTTCCGCTAAGATCCCTGAGTCCGTCCGTAACCTGGCCTCCAAGCTCTTCGGCACAACCGTGGGCTACAAGGATCACTCTGTCGTCAAGGTCAACGCCTGGGATGACACAACCAAGTGGTCCGGTGCCTGGTTCAACCAGATGGCCAAGACAGCCTACCCAGCCTTTGAGGATTGGTTCGCTAAGTCTGGCATCAACCGTCTCGAAAAGAGCAGGGCCTATGAGGACTTCGGTACTCAGGTCTCCAACTACATCCGTGGTATGGAAGGTGACTATGCACCCCAGGTGATCAAGGCTGGCGACTCCGTTCGCAAGACATTGGCCAGCGTGGTGGACTACATCAACAACCCTCTGCACGAGGAAGGTGGCTCCAAGAAGGGCCTGACTATGCAAGAGGTTCGCAACCCTGAGACGGGTGAAGTGACCCTGGTCGGTGGTCTGGACAAGAACCCCAACTACCTTCCACGCAAGCATGATGTGAACAAGTGGAACTCCCTAGTCCAAACCCATGGCCGCGATGCTGTGGAGGGCTGGTGGGCACGAGCACATCAAGCAGGCCGTGAAGGTGTGTCTGATGAGCAAGCCAAGAAGTTCGCTAAGTGGTACGTCCGCACGGTCGAAGAGGCTCACGCTAACCGAACCCAGGACCTCATGGATGATCTCATCCGTGGACAGGATAAGGAAGCCCTCAAGCAGTCCTTGATGATCAACGGTGGGTTCTCTGAGTTTGAAGCCAAGAAGCTGATGGACGACATGTTCCCCACAAAGGAGTCGGACACAGGCCGCACAATGGCCAGCTTGAAGCACCGCAACACGATTGACGAGAAGTACACAGAGAAGTGGAAGATGGCTGATGGCACCATGGTGGATGTCAACATCAACAACTTCGTTCACTCCAACGTCTTCGATGTGGTGAACCCATACCTCCGTAGGACTGCAGGCAGTGTGGCTATGGCCAAACACCTGGATGTCTACAAGGTTGGTGACATCGACAAGCTGATCGCTGATGCCACTGAGAACAAACTCGGTGGTGAGTTCAAGTCTCGTGCAGACGTGGACAAGATGCGTAAGGACCTCCAGTTCGCCTTTGATCGAATCCAAGGTCTCCCTCAGGAAGAGTTCTCTGCTCTCAATAAGTCTGCCTCCATGTGGCACTCCTTCAACGTGATCCGTTTGATGGGTGGTGCAGTGTGGAACCAGGCAACTGAATTGGGGCAGATCGTTGGCTCCATGGGCTACAAGGCCACGATGGAAGCCGCCTCTGAACTGAAGGCATTGCAGCGTGACATCGCTACCGGCAAGGCTCCTGCAGAGATCCTAGATCACCTTGAGAACACCATTGGTGGGGCAGGGTCGGACTTCATCTCCCGCATGGACTTCGGTGCTAAGGACGACTGGGTTCGCAACATGGGCGACACCAAGATGAACCAGTGGCTCGATAAGATCGACACCGGTTTGAACAAGACCGCTAAGGGTGTGCTCGACTACACCGGCATGACTCCACTCATGATCCAGCAAAAGCGTATCCACGCGATTGCCTTGGTCAACCACTTCGTCAACCAGGCGAACGGGAAGATCAGCTCTACGTTCCTCACAAAGGAGCGTCTGGCATGGATGGGATTGGATGAAGCCGCCTCAGCTCGCTTGATGGACAACCTCAAGAAGTACTCCAAAGAAAACCAAGGAGAGTTCTCGAAGTCCCACAAGCTCGATGTGGCCACATGGGTAAAGGAAGATCCTGAGTCTCACTCAGCTTTCATGAACGCGATCCACCGCGAGTCTCGCAGGGTCATTCAGGAAAACGATCTGGGTTCGATGATACCCCTTATGGGTACGACATTGGGCAAGACCGTGTTCCAGTTCATGAACTTCTCGATGCACGGGTGGAACAAGTCCCTCATGTTTGCTGCCAACCATAAGGACTGGACGACTCTGTCTACGGTCCTGCATGGCAGTATGCTGGCCTCCATGGCTTACATGGGCCGCACCATGCTGGGGTCTATGGGTCAGGACGAAGCAAAGCGTCAGGAGTACTTGGACAAGCGCATGGCCCCGAGCCAGATCATTGCCAACTCGTTTGGCCGTATCGCTCAGGCATCCATGTTGCCCAACCTCTACGACACCTTGTCGCCTTACCCGCTGTTCAACGGTATGAGAACCACTTCGGATCTCTCTAGTCTGGCATCAAACCCAACCTACCAGGCCATCAACGGTGTTCTGTCCCTGAAGAAGATTGTCCGCAATGGCACTTCTGATGAGTACCAAACGACATCGAAGGACGTGCAAGCGTGGGGCAAATTGCTGCCCCTCAACAACGTCTTCCCGATGAGCACCTTGCTCAACTCAATTGCGAACGATTATCCGACCACGGAAAAAGAACGCTAACCTAATCCCCTAGGGTAACACCTAGGGGTTTCTTTTGGAGAATTTAGTGGCTTACAGTTACGTCCGGTACACCGGAAACGGCACAACTGCCAGTTACACCTTTCCATTTCAGTACATTAGTCCAGACCACGTTCAGGTTCGCGTTGATGGCGAGACGGCAATCTTCAGTTTTCTGAATGCAAACACCGTCACGATCAGCCCAACCCCCGCTCTCGACTCCGTTGTTGAAATCAAAAGGGTGACACCTAAGGACAACGTCCCAGTGAACTTCACTGACGGCTCTGTCCTCTTAGAGCGAGACCTCGATCTGCTCGCTACGTTCGACTTGTATATCGCCCAGGAAGCTGCTGATGCCGTGGCTGACACCATTAGCGTGGACTCGTTGGGCCGTTGGGATGCTCAGGGTAAACGCCTGGGTAACCTGGCTCCTGCTGTAGCTGCTGATGAGGCAGTGATCAAAGGGACGCTGGATTATGAATATCCTGCGGTTGCCGTGGTTGCTTCTAACAAAGAGAACATCACCATTGTTGGTTCGGATCTTGGAGCTGCTACCGCTGGCAACACGGATCTTGGTTCTATCACCGAAGCTGTAGATACATCCCCTGCCTCTGGCACCTCTCGCATCATTATTGTGGCTGAGAACATAGATGATGTGATCTCCGTGGCTGACAATATGGCCGATGTCCAAGGTGCCGTGACTTCAGCCACGAATGCTGCTGCCTCAGCCACTGCTGCTGCTGGTTCTGCGACTGCTGCTGCATCCTCAGCGACCGCTGCAGGTTCATCTGCCGCTGCTGCTCTGGCTTCTCAGACTGCTGCCGCTACGTCTGCCACGGAAGCTGCCACAAGCGCCTCCTCAGCGACCACTTCGGCTGCATCTGCGACCTCTCAGGCCAACGCTGCGTCAAGTTCTGCGACTTCGGCTGCGACTTCAGCGAGCAATGCAGGATCTTCAGCCACAAACGCTGCAAGCTCCGCCTCAAGCGCCTCTGCGTCTGCTACATCGGCTGCATCTTCGGCCAACACAGCGACCACTCAGGCAACAAATGCGTCTAATTCTGCGACTTCGGCTGCAGGATCGGCCACGGCTGCTGCTTCAAGTGCAACTGCTGCTGCTGCTTCGGAGTCTTCGGTAGCTGCTAACGCTTCTGCCGCTGCTGGATCGGCCACGGCTGCTGCTGGATCTGCCTCTACGGCATCTACGGCTGCAACGACAGCCACCACTCAGGCAACCAACGCTGCATCCAGCGCAACCTCAGCCTCGACTAGCGCCACAAGTGCTTCGTCTTCGGCCTCTGCTGCCTCTGTGTCCGCCTCTGACGCTGCTGCCAGTGCTGCCTCTGCGGCTGCTCTGCTGGATAACTTCGATGACCGCTACCTGGGTCCTAAGAGTTCAGCCCCAACGCTAGACAATGACGGCAACACACTGGTCATTGGTGCCCTGTACTTCGATACGACCTCCGGCAAGATGCGTGTCTACACAGCTTCGGGCTGGGTGGATGCTTCTGCTGCTTCTCAAGCTGCACTGACGGTCTACAAGTTTGTCGCTACGGCTGGCCAGACGACCTTCAGTGGCGCTGATGCCAACGGGCTGACACTAGCCTACCTGGCTGGAGGCATTGTCGTTTCACTCAACGGTCCTGTGATCGTGGGTGGAGGCGATGACTACACGGCCAGCAACGGGACATCCATTGTTCTTACTTCTGGTGCAACCGCAGGGGACACACTGGAGGTCTATGCCTTCAGCAGCTTCTCGATTGCCAGCCTGAACGGGTCAGCGATTACTGACAATACCGTCACTGTTGACAAATTAACTGATATTGATCTTGGAGTTCTTCCGTAATGGCAAAACAATTGAAACTACGCCGTGGTACTACGGCTCAACATAGTACATTCACGGGGGCCTCGGGAGAGGTGACTGTGGATACCGACAAAAAGACGCTTGTGGTCCACGATGGTACGACTGCTGGTGGTACCCCTGTGTTGTCTGCTGCTGCAGGTGCTGTTGGAACCGCTAACATTGCCAATAACAGTGTAACTGCAGCAAAGCTGGCATCGGGCGCAGCTAGAGCAAACTTTGGCGCTGGTGCTGTGTTGCAGGTTGTAAGCGTTGAGTATGGCACATCTATGTCAACAAGCTCGACAACGGCTGTTGATACAGGTCTGTCTGCATCAATTACCCCAACAAGCGCAACAAGCAAAATCCTTGTGTTGGTAAGTCAATCAATCACGCCTCCAACAGTAGGGTCTAACTCGTACGGCGTTGTTCAGATTGTAAGGAATTCATCTCTTATTGCAGCAGACAATAGGGTCAACAACAATACTCAATTTCTCCATACAACTTGGAGCTATTGTATTCTTGATTCCCCTGCAACAACTTCAGCGACAACTTACAAAACAAGAATTTCAACAGGTAATGCTGGATATGCTATTGAAGCTCAGCATGCCAACTTGCGCCCATCTCAAATTACTCTAATGGAGATTGCAGCATGACGAAGCACCAATCAATTTATAAGCTGTATCCTAACGTTGTCACCATTCGTGGTGATGAGGCGTTTGATGCTGACGGCAACCCTGTAGCCTATGACGAAGCTGCGGTGCAGGCGAAGATGGATGCGACTGCGTACATCGAACAACGCGCTACTGAATACCCCCCAATCACCGACTACCTCGATGGTGTCGTGAAGGGTGACCAAGCGCAGATCGACAAGTACATCGCTGACTGCCAAGCGGTGAAGGCCAAGTACCCGAAGCATGAGTCCCAGATGTCACCAGCAGACAGCGTCACGTTTGAAACAATCGAACTAGATGCAAACAAGGAGTACTTGTTGTTGAAAGTGGCGTGTGGTCAAACAGGCGCGTCCGTGCTTATCAACGTGGATGACGCTTACGGCAACAACCAACAAGCCGAGGGTGTTCTTGACGACACGGGCGTGTTCGGATTCTTAGCCGCTATGGGTGAAATGCAAGATGGCCCTCTTGACTTGACTGTTGTTGTGTTCGGAGAACAAGGCGACATTCAGGCGCAAGCAACTTTTGAGCTAGCAAGGGAGGTGTATGAGTAATGCACGTTCCCTCGCAAACCTCCTGACCAGCGGAAAGATCTACGGCACCAAACTCATGGCCGCTGCAGATCTCCCTGTGCTCACCGTTACAGCCTCCAATACCGCAACCGCATCCACCGGCTTAACGACTGTGACCGGAACAACTACAACCCAGTCCACGACTGACGTTGTCGCTGCCACCATCACGGTCGTTAAGTTCACCGGTACGATGCGCTTCAAGGCATCCCACCTGAACAACGGCTTCGCCAACAGCATCATGGCTGTCTACAAGAACAACACCCTGGTGCAGTCCTACACGACAAACTCAGCATCCGCAGTGGCTCGTTCCAACGACATCGCTGTGGTGCCTGGGGATGTCATTCAGTGGCGACACAAGGTGAGCAATGCTTCCACAGCCTCAGAGGTGTCCAACGTCATCGTAACCGCTTCCGACTCCTACGTGGATGCACCAGCCTATAAGAAAAATAGCGAATAACATGGAACTAGAACATCGCATCATTAAGTTGGAACTGAAAGTGGATGACCACGCAGACGAACTCAAGAAGCTCCAGGACATCTCAGAGAAACTTCGCAAGTCCCTTGAGGGGATTGAGAAGACACTCTCGCAGATCAAGTACCTGGCCATGGGTGTCTGTGCGGCATACGTCTCACAAACCGTAGGCCTCGACAAGGCCATTAAGCTGATCTTCGCATGACACTAAACAAAGCTGACGAGAAGGCCCTAGGTGGTCTTCACGGAAAGCTCGCTGAGGTCCTCAAGGACGCTCTCTCCCAGGACTATGGGACAGACGACTTGGGGATCAAGGTTCCCCCTCCTGCTGCTATCCTCAATGTCGCCCGTCAGTTTCTGAAGGACAACAAGATTGAGGCCGTGGCAGTGCAGGGGTCAGCCTTAGGCGATCTCTCCGACCTCCCTGTGTTTGACGATGAGAACGTAGTTCCCATTCGCAAATCAAGTTAAACGACCCACAAGGCTGTTTCTCAGTAATCCTAGGCTAACCCCTAGGGTTACTCTGAAAACGTCTTCTAGACCCCTTTAAACCAATCTATGACCCCAACCAAACATCCAGCCTTAGCTGACTTCAGGATCTTCATGTACGTGGTGTGGAAACACCTAGGACTTCCTGAGCCAACCCCAGTTCAATATGACATTGCCAACTACCTACAGAATGGACCACGCCGGTCTGTCATCGAGGCTTTTCGAGGGGTAGGCAAATCGTGGATCACTTCAGCCTTCGTATGTTGGCTGCTGCTCAACAATCCACAACTCAAGATCCTCGTGGTGTCCGCCTCGAAGGAACGAGCCGATGCCTTCTCCACATTCGTAAAGCGACTCATCAATGAAATCCCGATGCTCCAACACCTCAAGCCGCAGGATGGCCAGAGGGATTCCGTTATCGCGTTTGATGTCGGACCTGCGACACCCGACCATTCACCCTCGGTCAAGTCCGTGGGTATCACAGGCCAGATTACGGGTTCTCGTGCGGATATTCTCATCGCGGATGACGTAGAGGTTCCCAACAACTCAGCAACCCAGATGATGCGCGACAAGCTCTCTGAGGCTGTGAAGGAATTTGATGCGATCTTGAAGCCTGGTGGCCGCATCCTGTACCTGGGCACACCCCAGACAGAGATGTCCCTCTACAACCAATTGCCTGAGCGTGGATACGAAGTCCGCATCTGGCCAGCCCTGTTCCCTGAGATCAAGACTGTGATCAAGTACAAGGGTGCTCTGGCTCCCATGATCACCAAGGCTCTTGAGGAAGACGCTGAGCGAGCCAACAAGCCCACCGATCCGAGACGCTTTAGCGAGGAAGATCTGATGGAACGTAAGGCCTCCTACGGGAAGGCTGGCTTTGCCCTGCAGTTCCAACTCGACACGTCCCTGAGTGATGCTGACCGATACCCCCTGAAGGTTGGTGACCTGGTCATTCAGAACCTGAACCCAGTGATGGCTCACTTGAAGGTGGCCTGGTCTGCTGCCCCTGAGTTGTGCATCAACGATCTCCCCAACGTGGCCCTTACAGGTGACCGCTTCTATCGACCCATGTGGCACACCGATGAGATGTCGGAGTACACCGGCTCTGTCATGTCCATCGACCCCTCAGGCCGCGGTAAGGACGAGACTGGGTATGCCTGTGTGAAAGCTCTGGCCGGTAACCTGTTCCTCACGGAAGCAGGAGGTATCACTGGCGGCTACGAGATGGAGACCCTGGAAGCTCTGGCCTATGCCGCCAAGAGGAACCAGGTGAAGTACATCATCATCGAAGCCAACTTTGGTGACGGCATGTTCACCCAGCTCCTCAAGCCTGTCCTGGCACGGATCTATCCCTGCACGGTGGAAGAGGTGAAGCACAGCACCCAGAAGGAAGCACGTATCATCGACACACTGGAACCCGTGATGAGCACTCATAGGCTCATTGTGGACCAGAGGGTGATCCAGAAGGACTTCGATACAGCCAAGGACATCAAGTACTCATTGTTCTATCAGCTCACTCGTCTCACACGAGATCGTGGTGCCCTGGTACATGATGACCGATTGGATGCCCTGGCTATCGCTGTAGCCTACTGGACCGAGTCCATGGCCAGAGACAACAACAAGGCGGCTCATGACATCCAGTCTGCAGCCTTGGACAAGGAACTGAAGAAGTTCATGGGTGGTGTCTTGGGCTACAAGCCTACCCAGACTACATGGATGAGCAGAGCTTAGACAGATCCCTTGGTTGCCCAATTGGAAAGAATACTTTCTGGGGGAACATCTATCTGGGCACACGGTCCAATTAGGTGCTGGTCTTTGGACCAGGCTGGTTCCTAATGTGTGCTCAGCATGTAGACGATCTCTAACCTAGGTCATCTAACTGCGTAGGCTTCATTAGCTAACTGCCTCTACCATCTCATATCTATGGGGGGTAGGGGGGAAGCTAGAAGCCTATGTGGCTAGCATATAGATTACTTAGTATTAAACTATAGGTTATCTCTAAGGGACTCTCTAAGTTCCTCTCTAAGAGACAATCACCATCATGAGTAAACCAGAAGAGTATAGCCCTGTAGAGGGGCTTAAGGGACAACCTGAGGGGTAGCCTTGGGATGATCGTAATGATGGCTTCTAGGGGTTCCTGGAGGCTTCCTGAAGGGGTGTGCTTAGGGTGACCCTTAGGGGTCCTAAATGTTTCACTGAAAAAATTTCTGAGCCCACCTCGAACATGGACGATGCGCGACTCCCCCCGTGGGGTGCCCTGCTGCCCTCGATTGTTGGCGCTGGGTGCCCTCTAGTTGGCACAAGATTGCCACAAGTGCCGCTAAGTTGTTGATTTATAAGGCCTCGCACTAGCTCTAGAAGCTAGAACACAAGGGAAACCACAAGGGACAACCGATGGTCAGGGATGGTTGTTGTATAAAAACAACACTGTGCTTGATACATCGGTGGCCTTTCAAAGTGTTGTATTTACGCAACAACCACAAGCACACCCTAAGCAACCCACAAGGCTAACCACAAGTTAATCGGTGCGTTTTACCTACCTTATAGCCTTAGACTATCGGCCCTATAGTTAAATTCAATTGGACCACAAGTTAATCGGTGCGTTTTGCATGTATACTGCAGTCTCTCAACAACCAAACCTAAGGACTGACCATGTATAACGTACTACTGAAACTGACTAACGGACAAACTGCACTGCTGAGCCACCATGATCGCATGGCGTGGACGCTAGCAACCGCAAAGAAGCACAAGGCCTTCGTAGCTGCTCAAGTGGCAGCGGGTAAGTGGCCACACGTGCAATACGCTACAATCACAACTGCATAACCTAAGGACACACAATGCCAACTACTAAACAACTCGCTCTCTCTGCTCTGATGCACTTCGCCCTGGCTCTCACTTACGGCACGATCTTCTGCCTGGTGGCTTATTGTTTCATTGGATAAGGTGGACACTATGAACAACCAACGATTTTTAAGTTATTCAGTGACAGACAACGCCACGGGCGAGTCATGGACTGAGAATCTGACAGAGCTGGACGCACGTTTTATCGGTGTCTCTGAGTCTCTCATTACTGAGGGGCTTGGCTTTGATCATTCTCAAGTCTATGCACTGATTCGCTCCTTGAATATCGCGCAAGGCAACCACAAGGGGGAGTTTTCCTACTCTCTGCCTGTCTAATCGCTTGACAACTGACAATTGTTGCCATTAGACAATCATTCTCTTCAATCATTTTAAGGACCACTATCATGGCCGTTTCGCTCTCTAAAACCTCCAAGCTGGATGGAATCAAATCCTGGTCACTGCAGGCCCGTGACACTTGCCCTGGTTCATTCGGTGCGCCTGGTGTCCTGGTGGATGCCTGCAAGGGCTGTTACGCCACCCAGGGCAACTACAAATTCGACAACGTCAAAGGACCACGCGAAGCAAACCGCCTGGATTGGCAGCGCCTGGACTGGGTGGACGACATGGTCAAAGCCCTGGACGACTCGCGTTATTTCCGTTGGTTTGATTCTGGTGACATGTACGCCCTACCATTGGCCGAAAAGATCCTGGAGATCATGCAGCGCACACCCTGGTGCAATCATTGGTTGCCCACAAGGATGCACAAGTTCCCCAAGTTTCGCCAAGTGCTGGCCGATATGCAGGCACTGCCAAACGTAATGGTTCGCCCCAGCTCTGATTCTGTCCTGGGGGAGTTCCTGCCTGGTACTCATGGCTCTGTGATTGTCCCTGGTCCTGAGTCGGTGCCTGCCGGTGCCAAAGCCTGCGAAGCATACGACAACGGGGGCAAGTGCAACGGGTGCCGCGCTTGTTGGGACAAATCGGTGCCCGTGGTGGCTTACCTGGCGCATGGTCGGTCCATGGGCAAGGTCGTGCGTATTGCGTTGGCTGCATAGTTGCCAATTGTCAATTGTTGGCCATGGGCAACCGTGGCCAATTGTGGACACTTTGCAACCAACTAGGATTATCTATGACTGACTTACACCTGCCACCGGCCAAAATTGAGCGCCGGATCTTGGCCAATATTGCCATGTATGAGAACACACCACGCCCAACGGCAACCACCAGGATGCTCGCCCAGCACTGGACGGACTGCCTTAAGTCTCTCCACGCCTACCAGGAGGGGAAAATCACGCGCCAGGCGGTGCCCTTGGACGTTCTCCAAATGGGCTGGGAGATGCCTGCCTGGGGGTTGCGTGATTGAGGTGGTCGCACTGAACGTGCGAATCCTATCAGAGCGCAGAAACCTGGCCGTGCAATGTAGGCACCCCGTTTTCCTGTCGTGGCACTCAGTGGCCAGCTTCAGGCCGGAGCTGTCGTACTACGCCAAGCGTTTTGCGTTGGACCTTGCCCAGAGCGCAGAGACCTGGCCAGCCAATCTAACTGGGCCAAGCTGAGCGCAGAAACTTGGCCAGCCAATGTAATTTCAAACCCAAGGGGTTCAAAAAAGACCCCTTCAGTTTGTGATATACTTTTCACAAGTCCTGACCAGAGGACGTTAATACGCTGGGTGTAGGGGCGGACGCAGGGCTATAGCCGTGACAATCCTACAATCTCTAAGAGTGTGCCTTCATGTCGAGGGCACATCATTGGAGATTATTATGAAAGCAACCATCACACCTAAGGACACCGTCCTTACTCTCGAAATCAGCACTGAAGATCTTGCCCAATTGACCAAGGGTATTGGCCGCACATCCGTTCGTTCTCGCGTAAACGCTGGAATGGAAGAACAGCAAGCGGAGCTACTCGGTGACTTTTATTTCGCACTCGTTGATGCATACGAGAGAGCGAAGCAATGACCACCGGATCTTGGCCTACATGGCCCTTCACCCGCCTGTCTCCCAAAGAGATGGCAAGGCTACTCAAGGCAATTGAGGGTCAGCGTTTGAAGGATGCACCAGAGGCACCTTTATGACCCCCCAAGAGATACATGAGGCGATCTGGGGTCAAAGCGATCAGACCTATAGGTGGTCAGGCACAGGCCTCTACCTAGTCGGGATGGTTCTAACCGCCCTCAACATCTACCCGCTCAACCTTGTCTTCGGTGCCCTTGGTGGCTCCCTTTGGTGTCTCGTAGGCATCAAAGCGAAGGACACAGCGTTGATCGTGGTGGAGGCCGCTTCGGCAGGCATCTATTTGTTTGGTTTAATTGTTTGGAGTACGAAATGAAAAAGTTAGTTTTATGTCTTGGTGTTGCTGCATCACTGTTGTCAGGCTGTGCAGATGACGCACATGTTGCCTCACGTAACCTCAGCAAGGCCGCAGATAACTTTGAGGTCAATCGCCGTGTGGTCTTCTATAACGGCATCACGAGTGACTACCTGCTGTCAATCGAGGGTCTGTGCTCCATTGAGCCTTTGCAAAACCCAGCCCGAGTTGCGGTGATCTGCAAGATCGGACCAACTGACTACAAGAAGCATTTTCTCGGCTTGTCCGACAATGTGACTTATTTTGTCGAGCAGTTGGAGCCGAATAAGGCGAGCACACACTTCTATCGTGTGACTTTCAAGCCCTCCACAATCATCCCTGACATTCAGGTGCGATAATGAGTGACGGTGGCAAGGGTTCAGCACCGCGTCCCATTGAGGTGCCTAAAGACGAGTTCAATAGACGCTGGGAGGAAACTTTCGGCAAACAGAAGCAACCAGAACCAACAAGGTACTGCCCTTACTGCTTACATGAGCAAGAGGAACCTACCTGCTGTGGTCAGAGTGAGTTCAAACTCTACAATGAACTGACTTGCAAAGATCAAGACAAAATTGACGAAATGGAGAACACATGAAAACAGCATTCTTCATCGAAGACAGCCCTGAGGGCCTGATCACCAAGTTCGTATGGCAAGGCAATGGATGCCAAGACAACCCGTCTGACTCCATCGCCATGCACGTTCAGGCCAACTTCATCAACATGGTCAAGGACCTAGAAGAGAAGGGGCTGCTGCGTATCGTCAAGGATCAACCCTCAACTGCAGCTTGATGTAGGCATCACGGATGGCCGCAGATTCAGTGCGGAACGGGCCATCCTCGTCTACCTGGACGACTCGCCCCTTCTTGTGGCGCTGCCAGTACCACCCTCCGTACACCATAAGATCCTCTTGGTCCCTCTCTTGGTTCCAGATCTTGGTGATCCTACGGTCCGCGAAATAGATCTTCACGCCTGCCTTTTTCACTGTCGCGATCAAATTGTTAGGTAACCTCACAGCAAGTGCCTCCAATGATTGCCGTCTGGTAAAAGTGACTCACTGACAACCGTTGTCAACCCCAGCTAAGGTCGAGATTGCGGTGCATCAAAGGTTGCCAACTGGAAACAGTCGTTGACAGGCGAATCCCTATGTGTGAGTCTCACACCGCACAAAACATGCGTTTAGGGAACTACCCATGAAACTAAAGCAAGCAATTGACCTCATGTCTGGAGTACAAAAGGTTGATCCAGACATGTCACTGCAACAACTCCTGTGCTTGTTCTTTATTGCCCAGGAAGAAGAGGGGTGCTCCCTCACAGATGTCGCTAGGAAAGCCAACATAGGACTTGCTACAGCGAGTCGCTACGTTAGCTCTCTTGGTAAGATGAACCGCCACAAGGAAGAAGGCCTCAACTTTGTGGAGTCTTACGAAGACCCAATGGAAAGGAGGAAGAAGATCATTCGTCTCACAACTAAGGGAAAGATCGCTTTGAAAAAGATACTAGGAGAACCAGTATGACCATCACTAAACGAGGTAAGAGCTTCATTGTCTCTGTCGGCAGTGAGCACAAACGCTTTAGGCAGACCTACAAAACACTCGAAGAGGCAGAAACTGCTGAGCTGGAAGCAAAGCTCCGCATGAAATCCACAGGAAGCCCTCTAATCGAGGCAGGAAGGCCCCTAAAAGAGGAAGCCAAGGGCTACACACTACGTGACGCTCACGACCTCGCCTGGAGGCTTATTTGGTCTCAGCACAAACCCGCTGGCCAGAAGACCCACCAAGTGTTCTGTCGTGCAGTCTTTCGTGAGATCCCTGAGCAGACCCTGCTGAAGGACATCACGTTCGACACAGTGCTGGAAGCTGTCGAGGCCTGGGAAGAGGACGGCAATGGTGGCCAGACGGTCAACCACAAGGTCACTCACCTCTCCACCATGCTGGACGTGGCCCTCGACAAGGGGTGGATTGACGGCAAACCGAAGATGCTTCGCCGCCGCCCTGGTAAGCACCGCCTGCGCTGGTTCAGTGAACTGGAAGAGGTCAAGATGCTCAACCTCTGCACCCACCTTGAGATGCACGAGCTGCGAGACTTCATCGTGGTTGGCATCGACACTGGGTTCAGGCGCGGGGAGCTGCTGGGTCTTCGGCCCAACGACTTCGTCAACGGGATGGTGCACCTCCATGCTGGTGAGACCAAGACCGACAAGGCGAGGGCGGTACCGGCCACAGATCGTGTCGCTGAGATCCTGACCCGCAGGTCCAACGGCTCGCGCATCTTCAGCCTCACTCGGGCCTCTCTGAGGTACCAGTGGATCAACCTGAAGACAGCCATGGGCATGGAGGATGACAGCCAGTTCCTGGTGCACACCCTGAGGCACACTTGTGCGTCTCGCCTGGTGCAACGGGGCACATCCTTGGCTGTCGTTCAGGTGTGGATGGGGCACTCCTCCATCGTCACCACGCAGCGTTACTGGCACCTTCGCCCCGACAGTCTAATGGAAGGAAAGAGAGCACTAGAGCAAGTATCAGACGAGCCATTGCTGAAGGTCGTGAACGGCTGACACAGCCCTCTGACACAGCAGTTTTTCTGTGACAAATGAGTGCCATCTTCAGTGATTGTGTCAGGCTAAGTCGTTGTTTTTAAACGACACTCAGAGCTTGAGGTGCTAGTCCTGTAACAGGGGTGGAGGTTCGAGTCCTCTTGACCGCACCAGCCTTTCACTGAAGATACTTAAGAGAACCCCTTGTAAACCATGGGGTTCTCTTTCGTTTGACCACAACTGTTGTCATGTGGAATCAATTTCCCAGAGACATACTATTTCCACACGGTGAGTGTGTGCCAACATGTGCCAGATTTTCTGTGCCAAATTCTTGACCACTGACAATGGTTTGGAACAAACCCGCAACCCTTAGGTTGCACAATTGGATAGACTAAAGGGAAGAACTTAGGGTGAAACCTAAGAATCTTACTTAATGGTCTACTTAGATATATTACTCAATGAGTTACCACTAAAGAGGAACTACTGGAATGCAACACGTTAATCTTGAAGAGGACTTGATGTCCGTTCAGCTCGCTCTCGAAGAGGGCATGACCCAACGGGGTGCTGAGCGTTA